>Ga0265294_10003455_pt1 | contig 20188 bp, 18 predicted proteins | sample MunlanPumphouse3_FD_192504 | JGI IMG/M metagenome (GOLD analysis project Ga0265294, IMG submission 192504) | Groundwater microbial communities from a municipal landfill in Southern Ontario, Canada - Pumphouse #3 | ecosystem: Environmental > Aquatic > Deep subsurface > Groundwater | place...
GATGAGATTCAGGAGCATGAAGGAACGGCAAATGAAATAAATATAGACAACAACCAATAGAGAAAAACAATAGGTTGACTTTTAAAACGGTTAATAGCCTGAATTTTAACATTCAGGCTATTTTTATTCGCTGTTTTTTTCATATTTAACAAGAATGATTCCAGATAATATCGAACAATTGCCAATTTGATTTCGTTATATTGTCAAACAATTAAATGAAAGAAAAAATGAAAGCAATTCGTTATTACCTTTTGACAGGATTATTCACATTATCTCTGATCAGCTGCAATAATTCCAACGCTAAAGACAACGAAAATAATAATTCTAAAAATAGAGTAGATATGAAATTTGAAAAAGTAGCATTACCTTATGCAACCGATGCTTTAGAGCCGGTAATAAGCAAACAAACAGTTGAACTCCACTACGGAAAACATCATCAGGCCTACGTGGACAATTTAAACAGATTGGCCGCCGGAACGAAATTCGAAAATGCGGATCTCGAGACTGTAGTGAAAGAGAGCGATGGAGCAATCTTTAACAATGCCGGACAGATTCTGAACCATAACATTTACTTCACATCCTTCAAGAAAGATGGTGGCGGTGCTCCCAAAGGGAAGTTGGCTGATGCCATCAATGAGCAGTTTGGTTCATTCGATCAGTTCAAGGAAGAATTCAATGCCGCCGGAACTTCTCTCTTTGGATCAGGCTGGGTGTGGCTGGCAAAGGACGGTAGCGGCAAACTATCGATCCTCAAGGAAAGCAACGCCGGCAATCCACTCACAAGCGGATTGACTCCCATCCTGGGATTCGATGTTTGGGAACATTCATATTATCTTGACTACCAGAATCGTCGTGCCGAGCATCTGAAAGAGATATGGAACATTCTGGATTGGGAAGTGATAAGTGCACGTTATTAAGAACAGGTCATTATAAATAGAAAAGAGAATGAATCCTTCGATTCATTCTCTTTTTTTATTTTACTTCTCCAGCATGATCCCCGTCAGCATCCTTCCCGAGTGAACCGACTGTCTGCGGGCAGAGAAGAAGAGCTCCTGTTTCTCAAAGGTGCATAAATCACTCTTTTCAATACTGCTTGGGGGCACTCCCAATCGCAGTAACTCCCTTCTGTTTATCTCACTTAAATCAAGATGTAACCGCGATATGGAATTATCCCTGTATGAGACAACAGCATCGGAGAGATCAAAACCATTCATCTGGAACTGCTCCGCTACCTCTTCTCCAACCTCGTAGTGATCGGGACATATAGCAGGACCAATGCCCACAAGCATATCGACGGGAGAAGAGTCATATTGTCGCTGCATCCCGGCAATCGTTTTTTCCACAATACGCCCCACTGTACCTCTCCAACCCGCGTGTATAGCAGCAATAACCTCGTTTTTTTTATCAAAAAGAATCAGCGGCACACAATCGGCTGTGGTGGCACACAGAAAAACACCTTTCTCTTGAGTGATCGTTGCATCCACACCATACAAGGCTTCAATCGCAGCAGCATTATCCTGCTCCAGAAAGGCTTTGTCCACGGTCAGCACGTTTGTTCCATGTGTCTGATGCGGTGTAATAAAGTTCTCTAATTCCGTATAAAACATACGGGAAAGAATAAGGCGATTCTCACGAATCTTCAGAGGATCATCATCTGAGAAGTTCCCCATGTTGAACGAAGAGAAAGCTCCGCTACTTACACCACCTGCCCGCGTGGTAGTGAAATGAACAACCTTGTCTTCACGGCCAAACAGATCAAACAGCAGCAGATTACTGTGTTGAGGATGTGGCTTCATACGGTTAATCGTTAAAGATCTTCTTCGTAATCGTTATCCTCATCATCATACTCCTCTTCATCTGATCCCCCAATCACATCAACCGATATCTCATCTTCAGGATCAAACTCGAGCGCGGCAATATTCAGTTTCCTGTGCAACAGCGTCTCGCTGGTTGCTACTGCAGGAACATAATCCTCTGCATTCAGCTCCCTCCATAAAATATCTTTCAGGACAGGAATACCATAACCGGTGATGGATGAGATAAAGATATAGGGGAGATCCGGCAGATCAAGCGATATTTCATTTATCAGCTCTTCGTCCAACATATCTGACTTGGAGATGGCCAGCACATGCTTCTTGTCCAATAACTCCGGATTGTACTGTGTCAGTTCGTTCAATAACACCTCGTACTCCTTTTTTATATCATCGGCATCGGCAGGAATCACGAAGAGTAACAGTGCGTTTCGTTCAATATGGCGGAGGAAACGTAAGCCAAGTCCTTTCCCTTCGCTGGCACCTTCAATAATCCCGGGGATATCGGCCATCACAAACGATTTACCGTCACGATAGCTCACAATTCCCAGGTTGGGTTCAAGCGTTGTAAAGGGATAATTGGCAATTTTCGGCTTTGCTGCTGAGACTACGGAGAGTAATGTGGATTTACCTGCATTGGGAAAACCGACAAGACCGACGTCAGCCAGCAGCTTCAACTCCAGAATGACCCACTTCTCTTCATTGGGTTCGCCCGGTTGCGCATAGCGTGGTGCCTGGTTGGTGGCTGTCTTGAAATGCTGATTCCCCTGGCCGCCACGTCCTCCTCTCAACAGTATCACCTCCTGATCGTGAGCTGTGATATCACAGAGGTAATCACCCGTGTGGGCATCATAGGCAACGGTGCCGCAAGGAACATCGATAATCTTACTCTCTCCTTTTTTCCCGGAACGCTGTGCTTTTGATCCACCTTCACCGTGACCGGCAAAAAGATGCCTCTGATAGCGCAGGTGCAACAAGGTCCAGTAGTTACGATTACCTCTCAGAATGATGCTTCCTCCTTCACCTCCGTCACCACCGTCAGGTCCTCCTTTAGGTACATATTTCTCTCTTCTGAAATGAGCAGAACCTCGTCCTCCTTTACCCGATCGGCAAAAAATCTTCACATAATCAACAAAATTTGTTTCTGCCATCGTTACTTGATTAACTGGTCTATTTCATTTGCAATGGTCTGGAAAATTTCATCCACCGTTCCGACACCATCAATCTCTTTGAGTATTCCTTGCGCTCTGTAAAATTCTTTCAACGGAGATGTCTGGTTGTAGTACACCTTCAGTCGTGCTTCAATCGTTTCACGGTTATCATCCGACCTGCCGGATATCTGCCCGCGTTTCAACAAACGATCAACCAGCTCCCCATCGTCCACCTCAAGACTGATTACGGCATTCACATCCTCATCATGCTTTGAGAGCATCTTGCTTAATGCCTCACCCTGCGTAACTGTACGGGGAAACCCATCGAAAATAAATCCTTTCACATGCCTCTTCTTTTCTATCAGACTATCTAACATATCGATTACGATACGATCGGGTACAAGCTCTCCTTTCGACATATATGTACCTGCCAGTTTCCCCAATTCAGTGTTGGCCTCAATCTCATCACGAAGTATTTCACCGGTTGATACGTGTTGTAGTGCGTATTTCGCAACCAGTTTCTCGCTTTGTGTTCCCTTTCCTGATCCGGGAGCCCCAAAAATCACAATATTCAACATACTTATTTCTTTGCTTAAGTTGCAAAGATACACTTTTTCATCCGTTTTGCTTTCATTTTGATGCTATTATTCCCTTATTCATTGTTTTAAAATCTTAAAATACCCGGATAAAAATTGCTGCATAATCACGTTTGTCTCAGTCAAATAATCTGTTCATTTGAACCAATCTTATCATCAAATGTTTATTGAGTGAAGTTGAACATTAACACCTGAAAAAATGAGAAAAGAAGAATTCAAACAAAAAACACATGAAGTACTGGACGAACTGTCAGACTACATTGCAAGACTCGAGGATAAAGCAGACGATATTGCGGAAGATGCCAAAGAAGAGTATCGGGAACAACTGGAAAAGCTAAGGGGTATAAAAGAAAATCTTTCATCCAAACTGGATGAATTTGAAAGCGTTGCCGACGGCAAATGGGATGTGGTAAAAGAGAGTGCCGGCAATTTCTTTGCATCTGTTGCAGACTCATGGAAAGAAAACTTCGGAAAGGTGGCAGAAACTTTCAAAAAGGAAAAGACTACCGATGAGAATGAGCCTGATGCACCGGACAATTTTGATGAGGGAAAGGATCAGGTTTAGCATCAGTGAGAGAAAACATCATTTTTTTTTTGCACATAAGGTGAATAGCACCCCAAATGTAGATTCAATTACTTTTGGGGTGCTATTATGCTGTACAAAGTTATATATCTCCTGTTTTTTAATCTGTAACAAGCAAGGGAGTCTCATAGTCCGGATCAATGAACAGCTGTTCGACGCCATTGACATTTTTAAAATAGAGATCGCTGATAAACATATTCCTGGGATGAATCGCTGACTTACTCTGATGCGCATGAAAAACGATTTTCCACTCACCCTTTTTATCCCTGAACAGTGAACTGTGGCCTACACCCACCAGATCACCCGGTTTTTGCAGTAGCGGATTATGCGGATACTTCACCCATTCACCTGTCAGACTGGTTGCTGTAGCGCAGCCGATCCCATAAAAGGGGCTTTCGTAACTGTTGGCCGAATAGGTCATATAATAAACGCCGTTGTGCTTGATCACAAATGACCCCTCATTCACTCTTGGCCAAACTGTTTCCCACTCCTGAGAGACATGAATACATGGATGCAGTGTCTCCTGACTGATCGTTTGAAGATCCTCCTCAAGTTGTGCAACCCAGATATTGAGCCCATCATTGAAACGGTCGAAAAAGAGATAGGCTGTCCCGTCATCATCAATAAAAAGAGAATTGTCTATCGTCTTCTCTCCTTCAAGCATCGGTTTTTGCACCTCCTGCCTGAAAGGACCGAGTGGTGAATCTGATGTGGCCACGCACATATGCTCATCGGCAGAGTAGTACATATAGAACGTCCCGTTGACGTAGTAAACCTCCGGCGCCCAAAACCATCTATCTCCATACGAATCATCCTTATGTAGTGCCAGCCTCTCTTCCCTATTGGTTGCTCTCCGCCACCTCTTAAGATCTTCGGAAGTCATCACCTCAATTCCATTCTCCGATCCTGTTCCATATGCATAATAGATATCCTCATACAACAGGATATAGGGATCTGCCAGCGGAACCAGCATTGTTGCTTCCTCCTTGCTTTTATCCTCCTGTTCATTCGATGGGCTGTTTTTACAGGAGATCAGTATAAGCAGCAACAGCATTATTGTATTATTCCGGTTCATCGTTCGTTTAAATACAGTTTTATCTGATTTCATATATTTTCCTGTTCTCAATGAGTTGTCAACTGTCTGATCTGATCAATCTCCTCCTGCTTGTAGGGTGTACCATCTTTCCTGAAAATGTCATGAAACCATAATTCCGGTTCCGATCCGTCAGGTATGGGCGTGTTCCATGCATAGATTGTATTTGTTTTACCCGATACCAGCCCCCAGTTGTAGGCTCCAATCCGATGCTCCTTTAACATAGGCATGATATTACCGAAAAGGCTGTTCTGTGTGCGTGCCATATATTCAGTACAGATCAGCGGCCTGGAGGTAAAGGTTTTAAGCGTGTCAATCATCTCCCTGTGGTTCTCCGGACCACCATAGTTGTGATAAGTGATCACATCCGAATTTTCCAGCTGAAAACGGGACAGCTCCTCCAGGTCCCAGCTCCAGACACCTGCCGAGAGCGGCTGGGAGGGGTTGATCTCTCTGCCCCATTCAAACACCTTCTCCAGCAGAGGCATGCTTTTGTTTCCATACCCGGAGTTCCCAGGCTCGTTATAGAGATCCCACAGCACAATACGACGGTCGTCGGCAAAGGTGGTCATGATATCTTTTACATACTTCTCAAGCAAAGCGGTCAACTCCGGTTCTGAATGGATGAGATCACCCGGATCGCGTACCCAGCCTGAGTTGTGTACACCCGGTTTCGGATCAGGCTGTTGTCCGGACCGATAGGTGGCGTTCCAGCAATCATCAAAGAAGACGAACATGGTAGAGATACCACGTTGATCGGCAATCTCCAGATACTGTCCCATTCGTTTTTTAAACCCTTCAGGATCAGTCTGCCATGCCAGATGGTGCAGGTAGACACGCATGGAGTTGAATCCTATCCGCTCTGCATAACCAAGCTCCCGATCAATTGTTTCCGGGTCAAAGGACTCCTCCTGCCACATCTCCAACTGATTGATTGCACTACTTGGAATAAAATTGGCCCCTCTGAGCCAATGCAGTTCACTGTACCATGCCTCAGACTGCTCACTGCTCCACACTTCGCGTGCTTCTTTTAACGAGGTATCATTCTTTTTTCCCGAACCGGTACAGGATGCCAGGATAGAGAGAAAAATGAAACAAACAAGATAAAACGTTTTTTTCATCACTACTATTTTTTAAATTCTGAATTCATTATGGGATCGATTGATGGTCGCTGTCGCGGAGATTCCAGTACTCCCAGAACCAACCCGAAAGAGTGACCCACAAACGGGTGATGATGCCGGGGCTGTCACAACGCACCATCATCATTCTCCATTCCTACAGAGATAATAGATATGTTTGTGAAATTCAAACGAACGATAGCATACAAAGATAGCAAGGTCAATCAATGAACAAAAATCAAACTTTATGTTCTTTAACATAATATTGCTTTGTACATAAGAGAGATAATGAAACTGATGCACCGGAGGAAGAAAAGCAAAATTAAAAGAAGGAAATAGAGGTAGAATAAAAAAGAGTTCTTTTAACCGGAAAGAGGCTGCTTGATGAAAAGCAGCCTCTTTCAGATTTTTGAGGTACCTGGCGGATTCGAACCGCCGTAAACGGTTTTGCAGACCGGCGCCTAACCACTCGGCCAAGGTACCAATTTCGCTTAAAGCGGTTGCAAAGATAGCACATTTTTTTAAGTTACAAAAGGTTTTCACTTATTTCACTGACATGCTCAACGTACATAAAACAAGCTGAGGGTATGTCATGCGAAGAGTAATCTGAACGCGTCACTCACCTTCTTCACCTGTAACAGCTTGATGGAGACCTTCTTATTATATCCTTTCAGATTATTGGCAGGGATGAGGATGCGTGAGAAGCCCAGCTTCTCAGCCTCCTGAATACGTTGTTCGATACGGTTGACAGGTCTTATCTCACCCGACAGACCCACTTCGCCGCAGAGGCAGGTGTCATGGTCGATAGAGACATCAAGACTCGATGAGAGCACAGCACTGATCACCGACAGGTCCATGCCGGGATCGTTCACCCGCAATCCACCGGCAATGTTCAGGAATACATCCTTCTGTGCCAGCTTAAAGCCTGCACGCTTCTCCAACACAGCCAGCAGCATGTTCATCCGTCTGATATCAAAACCTGTCGCTGAGCGCTGCGGTGTACCGTAAGCTGCGGTGCTCACCAGCGACTGCGTTTCAATCACGAAGGGTCGCACTCCTTCAATGGCTGCGGCAATGGAAACGCCGCTCAATCCTTCATGATTCTGCGTCAGCAACAGCTCCGAGGGATTGCTCACTTCGCGCAATCCCGATTGATTCATCTCATAGATTCCCAGTTCGGCTGTACTGCCGAAGCGGTTTTTGATGCTCCGCAGTATGCGGTACATATAATGCTGATCGCCCTCAAACTGTATCACCGTATCTACGATATGCTCCAGGATCTTCGGTCCGGCAATACTTCCATCCTTGGTGATATGACCGATAAGCAATACCGGTGTACCCGATTGTTTGGCAAACTTCAACAGTGCGGCGGCACATTCACGTACCTGCGAGATGCTGCCGGGGGCCGACTCAAGCGCTTCACTGTAGATTGTCTGTATGGAATCGACGACGAGGAGCTGCGGTGAAATCTTCTTCAGATGTTTGAAAATATTATCGAGATTGGTCTCGCATACGATCAGGCAATCATCGTTCTCCATGCCGATACGTTCAGCCCGGAGCTTCAGCTGCCGTGCACTCTCCTCGCCGGAGACATAGAGTGTTTTTATGCCTTTCAGTTTCAGAATGGTTTGTAGTACGAGGGTCGATTTCCCAATACCCGGTTCGCCGCCAATTAAAACTACAGAGGCTGGCACCAGTCCGCCACCCAGGACCCTGTTCAGTTCGCTGTCCTGCATATCTATACGCGGCTCTTCATCGGCAGTGATCTCCCTCAACCTTAACGGCTCACTTTTCACCTCTGTGAAAGAACGGGTATCTTCCTGTTTCGATGCTGCATCTTTGCGTATCAACTCCTCGACGAATGTCGACCATTCACCGCATGAAGGGCATTTACCCATCCATTTGGGTGACTCATAACCACATTGGCTGCAGAAGTAGACTGATCTTAGTTTGGCCATTCAGGTAACGATACAATTAAATTGTCGGCTCCCAGCCGGGTTCATAATCGCGGCTCCACAGCTTCATCGCTTCGCGATCGAACATTCTGCCGGTTCTCTCATCAATATCAAAACCTTTCTGTATGCGGTATGCAATGTTCGAATAGTGGACCATTGCCATACTGACGCTGGCATCATCGATGGGTGCTGTCAGTTTCTCCTTACCCCTGACGGCTTCGAAGAAATTGATCACGTGACCGGTAGTCATATCTCCGCCACCACCCAATGCCGTTCCCGCTTCATTGGAAGAGGATCTGTTGTCTTTGACCACTTTCCCACCTCTGTCATACAAAATATACTTCTCCCGGTCAACATATACAGTACCTTCACTTCCATAAATGATTGTACCCCTTCCACCACTGTTATATGTATCATACCCGTTCCGGCTTTTGCCATCCCACTGGATAATTTTATTCCCGGCAAACCGGAAGGTAGCATCCATTGTATCGTACATCTCCCAGCCATCATTCTCAAAATGACGTTTGGCCGCTTCAACATCTACACGCAGGGGAAAATTCACATCCAACGCCCAGCGGGCAATATCCAGCTCATGGGTAGCATTGTTCCCTGTTTCAGCTGTACCGTAATCCCAGCCATACCAGTGCCAGTTGTAGTCCCATGTTTCAGATGTGTATTCACGTCGGGGTGCAGGCCCCTGGAAGAGTCCCCAGTCAAGACCGGCAGGCACAGCTGCCTTTTTTTGCAACGGTACTTCTCCTCTGCTGTTGGTGTAAAATGCAAGCGCCTTATAAGCTTTCCCTATAATACCCTGATGTATTTCCCGGATTATCTCTATGGTATGGTGTGATGAGCGTTGCTGATTACCCATTTGTACCACCTTCTTGAGCTTTCTTGCTGCTTCTACAAGTAGTTCATTTTCGAACATGTTGTGACTGCATGGTTTTTCAACATAGACATGCTTTCCACTTTTCATTGCCATGATGGATCCGGGTGTGTGCCAGTGATCCGGTGTGGCATTGATCAGCACATCCACATTCTGATCATCAAAGACCCGCCGGATATCATTTTCCAACTTTGGTTTGTAATCTATATGCTTGGAGAATTTTTGTAACGCACCTACTCGTTGCTTCTCCATCACATCACACAGGTAGACCAGATCAACATTTGCTTTTTTAGCGGCAATAGGGTCGTAAAAAGCGCCCAGCCTGCGGCCTAAACCGGCAATGGCAACCTGCAGACGATCGTTTGACCCGATAATTCGTTTGTAGCTTTTTGACGACATCCCCTTCATCTGACCACCTACTGCGATTCCCGCTGCGCCGGCGCCCATTTTTTTGATAAATTCTCTTCTGTTTACATTCATATTGTGATAAATATTGTAATATGTTTGGGGCATAACAACTGATAATACTCAGTGATATGACCAGTAGCTTAGAATAGATAAAAGAAAAAGCAGCAGTTGTAGCCCATAAATCATAGAAATAATCATTCGTATTGGTATCTTAGGCATATAAATATACTGCAAAGCAAAGTTATGAAAAATCTTCAAGAGTTGAAAATGAATTGTCACTCCCGGGGCTTCCATTGGCATGTAATCTTACAAAGGAAAAATAAAAAAAATCTTGTACATTTGTAGTAGAACAATAACAGTCACCAAACAAACGAACAATGTCCGTCATACCATCTCTTATCTCCCGGTCGAATCATCTGCCACTCAAAAGTGTGGAAAACACCATCCGTCTGATGGACGGAGGTGCCACCATCCCCTTTATCAGCCGCTATCGCAAGGAGGTCACCGGCGGCCTTGACGAGGTGCAGATCGCCCGCATCGGAGAGCTGAAGGAGAAATATGAGGAGCTGGCGAAGCGAAAAGAGTATATCCTGAAATCGGTAGGTGAACAGGAGAAGCTGACGCCTGAGCTGGAGGAGCAGATCCGCGACTGCTGGGAGAGCAGTAAACTGGAAGATCTTTACCTTCCCTACAAACCCAAACGACAGACCAGAGCAGAGATCGCACGCAAAAAAGGGCTGGAAGGATTAGCCCGGTGGCTGATGGCGCAACAGACAGGTTCACCGGAGGCGAAAGCCGTGCAATTCATCACTGAAGGGGTTACCGACAGTAATGAAGCACTGAAGGGTGCCCGCGACATCATCGCTGAGTGGGTGAATGAAGATGCGGAAGCACGGCAGATCGTCAGAACGATTTTCGCCAGAGAGGCGGTGATCACCTCAAAAGTGGTGAAAGGAAAAGAGGAAGAAGGAGAGAAGTATGCCGATTACTTTGATTTCACTGCTCCCCTCTCCAAATGTCCGTCGCACCGTATCCTCGCCATCAGGCGCGGCGAAAAGGAGGGTGTCCTGCGGGTTTCCATCTCACCCGACGATGAGAAATGCCTCGACAGGCTGGTACCCCGTTATGCGAGAAATGATTCCGAAGCGGCTGACCAGGTGGAGGATGCCGTCACAGATGCGTACAAAAGATTACTGAAACCCTCCATCGAAACGGAGTTTGCCAACCTCTCCAAAGAGAAAGCGGATGAAGCTGCCATTGCCGTCTTCATCGAGAATCTACGCCAGCTGCTGTTGTCCCCCCCGCTGGGACAGAAACGGATACTGGGTATTGACCCCGGATACCGTACAGGGTGCAAGCTGGTCTGCCTGGATGAGCAGGGTAATATGCTCCACAACGAGACCATTTACCCCCACCCGCCGCAGAAGGAATTCACAAAATCGGCAGGAAAAGTGGTACAGATTGTCTCCACCTACAAGATAGATGCCATTGCCATAGGTAATGGCACCGCCAGCCGTGAGACAGAGCGCTTTATCACCAACCTGCGCTACGAAAAAGAGGTGAAAGTGTTTGTGGTGAGCGAGAACGGCGCATCGGTCTATTCCGCATCGAAGATAGCACGTGATGAGTTCCCCGAATATGATGTGACGGTGCGTGGTGCTATCTCTATCGGCAGGCGGCTGAGTGACCCGCTGTCCGAACTGGTGAAGATTGATCCTAAATCGATTGGCGTGGGACAGTATCAGCATGATGTGGATCAGGCGAAGCTGAAGCGTTCACTCGACCAAACGGTGGAGAGTTGCGTCAATCTCGTGGGAGTGAACCTCAACACGGCAAGCAAGCATCTGCTCATCTATGTCTCGGGTCTGGGTGAGTCACTGGCACAGAATATCGTGAACTGGCGGACAGAGAATGGTCCTTTCCGATCACGCAGGGAGCTGAAGAAAGTACCCCGTCTGGGGGAGAAAGCGTTTGAACAGTGTGCCGGTTTTCTTCGGGTGCCCGGTGCAGACAACCCCCTGGACAACTCGGCCGTACACCCCGAGAGCTATACCATAGTTGAAAGAATGGCCAAAGAGCTGAATTGCTCACTGAATGAGCTGATTGGTAACAAACAGCTTATCGACACCATCGATATCGACCGATACAAAACAGCTGAGGCCGGCATAGCCACACTGACCGATATACTGCATGAACTGGAAAAACCGGGACGTGATCCCCGGTCAAAAGTTCAGACGCTTGAGTTTGATCCCGGCATACATCTGATCAGCGACTTGAAAGAGGGTATGGTTTTACCCGGCATCGTCACCAATATCACCAACTTCGGTTGTTTTGTAGATGTAGGCATCAAGGAGAACGGACTGGTGCATATTTCAGAACTGGCAGACAGATATGTGTCGAACCCCACGGAGGTGGTCTCGCTCCACCAGCATGTGAGCGTAAGGGTGGTATCTGTAGATCTGGAGAGGAAACGAATACAACTCTCGATGCGAAGTGTGTAATCTGAACGTTGATCGTCGTTTTATACCTTAAAGTCGATGGTCAGCTGCCGCTCCGGTTGTGCAAAACTCTTTCGATGAAAAGTTGTGATACCATGTTCTTTGATTGCTTTGCGATGTTTTTCCGTGGGATAACCTTTATTGCTTTCCCAATGGTATTGTGGAAATTGCAGGTGCAATTGTTTCATATGTTCATCCCTGTATGTTTTCGCAAGAATGGATGCAGCAGCAATCGACATATACGTCGCGTCTCCTTTTATCACACAGGTATACGGTATATCCCGAAAAGGCAGGAAACGGTTGCCGTCTACCAAAACATGTTGCGGCATCATGCTTAGTTTGGCCAATGCTCTCTGCATCGCCTCCACAGATGCCCAAAGGATATTCATCTGGTCTATCTCTTCCGGTGAACAGGCTCCTACGGCGTAACAAAGGGCATTTTCTTCAATAATGATGCGCAATGCATCACGTTGTTTTTCTGTCAGCTGCTTCGAATCATTCAGCATTTCACAATGAAAATGATCAGGAAGGATGACAGCAGCAGCAAACACAGGTCCAGCAAGACAACCACGTCCCGCCTCGTCACATCCGGCTTCAAGGCAACCCGACTTCATGCAATGTTGTAGGGGATGGTGCTTTTTCACGTCTCAACTCTTTCTTCTCTACCTCTCTACCGTTTCCAAAGGAATCACAATATTGTTATCACCGGGAGGGAAATCAAATGTAAACTCCTCTATATCTGCTTCATCTCCCAGCAGGGAAGCAAACATACGAATAGCAAGCTCCATTTCCGGGTCGGGTTTCTCATCACCAAGCACATGCATCATATTCAGCTTCACAATCACGTCGGCAAGTGCTTCCATCGTTGCAGCGGGAAGTGGCATCCCCAGCGCGTTGAGCTTACTTTTTGCCACACTGCGGCTGACAGACTCCAGTCGTTGACGGGACTCCTCCCAAAAACCGGGGTCTCCGGGGATATCCTTCACGAAGTGTGTCTCAACATACAGGCCAGTATCATCCATCCGCATCATGCGCCAGCCAAAAGGATATTGCGCCAGACTGGCTGTTTCCACATCATATATGGTGTTGCCCGCAGGTGTAGCATGCATGGTGATATCGCTGGAATGAAAATGACCGGTGAGAACTACTTTCAACCCCGCATCAGCGAGTATCTCAGCGCTCTTCTCCCAATCATCCACCAGATAATCAGAAAAAAATGAGGACTGGTAGGGCATGTGCTCAACCAGCCCGTGGTGCATCATCCCGATGACCCTGATCCCATTTTCTTTCGCTTCATGAAGCAGGGAGAGGGCCCACTCCATGGTCTCCGGACGTATGCGGCCGCCGGTAATTGAGCTGGTCGTATGTTCTTCGTAACGGTTGCTGTCGAAACAGAGCAACCAGGTATCCTCGTCAACTGCTGCTAGATAACTCAGTGAAGAACGATCTCTTTTCAGTGCATCACCATATCCGAAAGAGTGATACAGTTGTGCGAACTCCTCTTTTGAAATATTCTCTACGGCTGTTGTATTGTCTTCGGTATAGGCTCTGGCGTCGGGGATATCGACATCGTGATTCCCCGGGATCACAAATATACGGGTGCCCTGTCTCTGCAGAGGAAGCAGTTTTTCAATAAAACCGAGGTGGCTCTGCCTCTCACCGTGATTGGTAATATCTCCCGTAACCAGCAGAATATCCGGTTTCTCCTTCGCCAAATCAGCAAGCAACTGATCAAGCACCTTATGCTGAACTCCAATATCCCTTCCTGTGGACTGCTCAAAGGCTGTCAGCGCTTCGCTCTCTTCGGCAAGGCGTGGAGAGAGATAATGGATATCGGTGATCACGGCAATTCTCAGCGAACTATCGTCAATGGTCGCACATCCCGCAAAAATTGAGGAGAAAAAAAGAAGTATCAGTAGAAAAAACCTCATGAATCAACGCTGTTTAAATAGGCTGCTCATCCCTTTCAACCATCGCTCAAACGGACTGCATTCAATGACCAGGAAGCTATCAGAGAGTAGATCAGGCTGAAATATTTCAGAGATGGATTCACCCCAGACATATTCAGCCAGTTCGGGATAGTCGATATAGGGATTACGGTTATCCTGTATTCTATACACCTCCTCATTTCTGCGCACTTCCTTGAGACTCACAGGATCCTCACGATGCCATTTCAATAACAGGCTGAGTGACCAGTCACTGAATCCGGGGTACCTGCTGCCGCCTACCTGGTCAGAACGCCACTGAGGCACCTTATCTTCGTAGGCTGTCACTACATAAAAGTAGGTTCGGGCGAAATCACCCTTGTACTCATCAATAGGCTCGAATATTGTTTTTGTATAATTGCCGAAGGTGTTCTGTCCTACTTTTGAACCGTTGGATGATTCCCAGTATGTGATACCCGCCTCCCCGAAAGGCAGATTACTGCGTCGGTTGTTCACGTAACCATCAGTGGGGTAAAGATGGAACAGATCAGACTCTAATAATTTTGTTCCTTTGAACCAACTTCTCGGCAGTGAGTGCTCACGGTTAAAGCAATCTCCCTCTGCACGCGATGAACCACAGCGATTGTCCCTGAAATCAAAATGATAAATCGCCCCCTCTTCCGGATCATCGGAATACATATCCCACACTTTATCGTTCCTGAGTGCATCTGTCTTCTCGAATGCTTTCCATAACTGTGAGTAGGGAATCACATCGGGTTCTTTGATGATGTGAAAAAGTGCAGTTTTCAGTTCGGAACCACGCTTACCCCTGGCGATGGCGTAATATTCATCAGGTACCTGGGCAGATAGTGAAATGCTTAGAAACAGAAAAACAACAGCGAGAATGCTGCCAGAAGAATAGTTCATTTCTTATATGATAAAGGTACGAAACCGTTATATGATGACTTTGCTATGAAGCACAAATATAATTATTTCATCCATGCCAACCACATACTAAACAAAGAAAAAGGAAAAAAGGAACGGGGTCAAACGAAGCATATCACGAATTAAGGATTCTCTCTATCTCTTCTATATCAGAGCGGAAACCCTTGTCGACCTCATAAAAATTCTTCACCGTGTTACAGGCATGCAGCACGGTGGCATGATTGCGGTTACCAACCTGTATTCCTATTTGAGAAAGTGATAACTCGGTGTGCTTCTTGATGAAATACATGGTCACCTGACGCGCCTGCACAATTTCACGTTTACGTGATGCGGACTGAATCAGCTCTCTATTGACATTGAAAAACTGTGATACAGTATCCTGTATTTTCTGCACGGTAATACGCTTCTTCTCAAATCTGATGCTCTGTTCCATCACCCGTCGGGCTAATGTCATGTCAATCTCCCGATTGTTTATGATGGAGTGTGCCATCAGGGAGACTACGATTCCTTCCAGATCGCGCACATTTTCCGTCACATTCTCAGCAATGAATTCAATCACATTCTCTGGAATGGAGAGCCCGTCGGAGAGAACCTTATTCTGAAGAATTTTTTTACGAAGCTCTTTATCTGGACGCTCCAGTTTTGAGGTGAGCCCCCAGCGGAAACGGGTGAGCAGACGCTCTTCCATCCCCTGCATATCCATGGGAGGACAATCGGAAGTCATCACCAGCTGTTTATTGTTCTGATGCAGATGATTGAAAATATGAAAAAAGGTGTTCTGCGTTTTCTCCAAACCCGACAGTTCATGGATATCATCAACGATAAGCACATCTATACTCTGATAGAAATTGATAAAATCATTGATCGTATTGAAGCGACGGGCATCGGTAAACTGAACCTTGAACAGATGAGCAGAAAGATACAACACTTTTTTGTCAGGATAGAGCTCCTGCACTTTCGAGCCGATGGCGTGACAGAGATGAGTCTTTCCCACACCTGAATGTCCATGAACGAAAAGTGGGTTGAAAGCTGTCTTGGCCGGATTGTTCGCCACTGCCTCTGCAGCTGTACGTGCCAGACGATTGCTTTCACCTTCAAAAAAATTGAGAAACCTGTATTTTGAATTAATCTGTGAATCAAATTCCGATGTCTCTACCCTGTCAAACGGACTGGGTACTTTCGCCGTAATTTTCTTATTGCTGTTCTTATCAACTCCTATATATGGTTTACTCTCTCCACGAAGTTCAACAGCTGTGTTGCTTTCTGTTTCTACAAGAATCCTGTAGTTGAGTATGGTACCCTCCCCAATTTCCCGGTAAAGGGTTTGCTGAATAAGATCAAGGTATTTGTCTTCCAGATATTCATAGAAAAACTGACTGGGAACCTGTACAGTAAGCACATGATCCCTGTATTTTAGAGGGACAATGGGTTGAAACCACGTATTGAATGCCGGTTCGGGAATATTATCCCGAATGATATTCAAACAATTGTTCCACAAAAGCTGGCAGTCACTATTCATTGATTCAAAAATGATCTTTTTCTTTCCTAAACTGGATACAAATTTTCAAAAAATAAACGAGAAAAAAAAATGAACTTATTTAAGGAAATTCTTTTTCCAAAAAAAAGGCTATTTATCAGCAAAATAGAGGTATCTCTCTCTTAAACAACACGATAAAGCATCACTAAATTTCGGACATGGCTGATTAACAACACGATATAAAAATAACATTCACTTCGTTAAAATTTCAAAAACATTACATTTTTGTTACTTAATGTCGGTCAGTTAAAGCGTTTCGACCTTATCCACCCGAAGATCGTTATTTAGAATAATTCTATTTAAATTATTTGAAAATAAAAAAATTGAAACCTCGCAAACCTAGAATAAACGCACTTTTATGCTCAAATAACGCTCCGGATTCTGACGTATATCTTCGAGCAGTTTTGTGGCAGTGTCAATCGTCACATTGAGGCTGTCGTGCAACTTTGTATCGTTTATCAATAATCCCAGTGAATTATCGTCACTGTTTATTTTTGTTGTCAGCAGTTTCAGATTGTTCACTGTCTCATCGATTGAAGTGAAGGTGCTTTTCATATCCATCTGGGAGAGTTCTGCGCTAACCTTTTTCAAATCGCCTGACACAGCATTAAGGTTGCTGCTTATCTCCGGCAGCTCCTGCTCCAGGGATCCGACGATCCTGTTAAGACTTGCACTGGAACGATTAAGCTGATCTACGGTGCTGGCGATACCTACAATTGATTTCTCCCAGGCAGGATTAGACATCAATTTATTTAAGGAGAAAAGAACGGAATCGATCCGCAGAAGGATAGAATCAGCTTTGGGCATCACCCCGGCAACACCTTCCATCACTCCTATCACTTTACTCCCGGTGAGTGTATCGCCGGGCTGCAGGTAGACATCGGAAGGCACCATCACAAGATTCGCATTTGAAGCACCAAACAGATCAATACCATATTCGAGATAGCTGCCTTCAGGAATCAGCATATCTTCCTCCAGGTTGATTCCGACGGCAAACCGCATCGGATCGGGGCTGATCATCCTGATGTTACTTACAAGTCCTATCTGATAGCCTTTCACATATACCGGAGAAGATAAAAGCAAATTAGAGACATCCTCAAAAACAGCATAATATAGATTCTGTTTTTTCAGCACGTTGACCCCTTTCAGGAAATTAATCCCGAAATAGATCATAAAAAGGCTGGCAATAAATGCCAGACCGATAAGCGCATTTCTGGTTATTTTACTTTTCATTCGTTTTGTTATTTCACCCGTTCACCATTCACGAACTCAATAATGAAAGCGTCCTTAAATTTTTTGTGTACCTCCCGAAGGGATTGTTTAATCTCTTCAGCACTGGTTGTACTTGCATAGGTGTATTTATAGGTTTGACCATCGGTATAATAACTGACAGGAGTGAGTCCTTTAAAAACCGATGCTCCGTTATCATACTTACGGGATGAAGTGAGAAACTGAATCCTGTACTCTTTCGCTGCAGCGACAGCAGTTGAAGATCTGGGAGCGTTTGCCTGTGAGGGAGAATTTTCCCCGTTGACAAAAACATAGCTTTTCTTGTCGTATTCTCTTTTATACTCTTTAAATCCGTTATAGATTGAGTTGGATAAGGATGTCTGACCGCTCTCACTCTTCAGGTATTTCTCATCCTCTCTGTTGCTGATATAGCCCAGTTCAATGAGTATGCTCGGCATGGCAACCTCTCTCAGGACCAGGAACCCGGCCTGACGCACGTTCCTGTTCACTCTTCTCGAGTTGGAGACCAGCTGATTTTGGACTATAGAAGCAAGATAGACACTCTGGGCAAGAAATTCATTGGCCATGAACTCAAAGATGATATAGGACTCCGGTTCATTGGGATTGAACCCTTCATATTTCACCGAGTAATCATCTTCGTACATAATCACCGCATTCTCAGCCTTTGCCACATCCAGGTTATCTTTGCTACGGTGCAAACCAAGCACAAAAGTCTCTACCCCCTGCGGGGAGGTACGTCTGCGGTCGAGCGCGTTACAGTGAATGGATAAGAAGAGATCGGCATGCGCCTTATTCGCAATTTCCGCTCTTTTGTTCAGTGCTACAAAGCTGTCATTATCGCGGGTGTAGAGCACATTCACATCGGGATGATTTTGCTCGATAAGCTTACCCACTTTCTTCCCTACCGACAGGACGATATCTTTCTCTTTGGAACTGGAACCGACAGCTCCCGGATCTTTTCCTCCATGACCGGGATCGATCACGACTGTGAACTTCCTGTTCTGAGCGGCCAGAGGTGTTGTGGTAAAAAAGAGGAGAAATGCACCTAAAAACAGTAAAAAAAAGAGTTTTCTATATGGTTTCATGTGAATTTCGTTTTTACAAAAATAGATATTATTTTCGGTTTGGGAAAAAAAAGAGCCGCAATATGCAGCTCATTTTATGTACCGTATTGCCTGATCACATTAAGGCATCAATTCAGCCAGCTTAGCATCAAGCGCTTCTCCTCTTATGTTCTTACCGATAATTTCACCCTCTTTGTCCAGCAGAATGGTGTGCGGGATTCCGTTGATGGCATATAAATCCACCACCGGGCTATCCCAGTACATCAGGTCAGACATCTGCGGCCAGGTCATGTTCAGGTCAGCGATCCCCTGTAACCATTTCTCTTCCTCCTGATCAAAAGAGACACCCACAACTTCAAACCCTTTCGATTTATACTTATCATAGGCTGCCACAACGTTGGGCATCTCCTGACGGCAGGGTCCGCACCATGCTGCCCAGAAATCAACCAGCACATACTTCCCCTTGCCCGCATAATCGGAGAGAGAGACTTCATTCCCTTTCGTATCCTTCAAAGTGAAATCAACGAATTTCTTCCCGACAGCTACATTTTCAAGGTTTTCCAGACGTTTCACCACACGCTGTATATTTTCCTGTGCCTTGAACTCATCATCGGCAAGTGCAAGGATCTCTTTCTGCTTCTCCGGTTCAAACATAGAGGACGAGGCCATGAAAGAGAACTTTCCAAGATCGTTTCCGATGTTATCTTTGATGAAATTAAAATTCAAATCGGTCATTTGACTGTTGATATTGTCATACGATTCATTGACTTCGGCCTCCAATGTTTCAGTCATTGTGCCGGTAGCCATGGCATTGTTATATCTCTCGACAACTTCCCTGATGCTTTTACCCAGTTCCCGCTGTTTCATTCTGAATTCTGTATAGGATTCATTCACCTTGCTCCCTTTTACCGTAACAACAGAATCAAAAGACACAGTCAGCCTGCCGGGTTCGACCAACAGAGGTATTCTGGTTTCCTGCCCGGGACTCACACGCTCATCCAGCATGATAAAACGAAGCATTGTTGTATCGGCAACTCCCGAAAAAGAGAATTTACCGTTTTGCACAACAGCCGTGTCGGTGGTGATCATTACATCATCGGTCATCTGCTGCATATAGACCGGGGTACCTTCAAAAGCCTCATCAGCTACAGATCCTTTGATCGCATACTCTTTACTGTTCTGACAAGAGAGTACAATGCCAGCCATTATGAATAGATAAATTAATTTTCTCATTTTATTTCTAATTTATAATTAAACAGAGACAAAGATATGTAAAATAGAGGTATATATAAGGTTTTTAGCGTTTTTTCTGTTCTTTTGCAATAAACAGGAAGCAGAAACGTTCTAATTGAACTAAAACAACTACT
>Ga0265294_10003457_pt1 | contig 20186 bp, 18 predicted proteins | sample MunlanPumphouse3_FD_192504 | JGI IMG/M metagenome (GOLD analysis project Ga0265294, IMG submission 192504) | Groundwater microbial communities from a municipal landfill in Southern Ontario, Canada - Pumphouse #3 | ecosystem: Environmental > Aquatic > Deep subsurface > Groundwater | place...
ATCAGCAGTAAATCGCGAGAATTGAATGGAACGCTTATCGTAGGCGGGATTATTGCAATGTGGTTGTTCCATATCTTTGAAAATATCGGAATGTGTATAGGTTTAATGCCTGTGACCGGTATACCCTTGCCTTTTGTGAGTTATGGCGGCAGCTCAATGTTAACCAATATGATAGGAGTAGGATTGATCTTAAGCGTTAATATTAGAGGAAAGAAGATTGTCTTTTAATAATAGCGTCAGAAGGGGGTATGGGGATGAGCTTTGAACAAAAGTATGGCGAGTCAGTCAAAGATATGGCTAAGCAAGCAGTACTACTGATACCGAATTTCGTAAAACTTCTTTATCGAATGGCGGGGGATAAAAGAGTATCAGCCTCGGAGAAGGCTATATTGCTGGGCGCCGTTGTGTACATCTTTTCCCCGTTGGATTTTTTGCCTGATTTTATACCGGTTTTAGGACAAGTTGATGATATATTACTGGTGGCCCTGGTTTTAAAAAGGTTCATGAATAGTGTGGATAGATCTATTCTTCTGTCGCACTGGGATGGGAAAGATGATTTATTACTTACTATTGATAAAATACTGGAATTTACACGCTACATACTCCCCCCAGAGGTATACAATAAAGTTGTCAAGACAGCCCAGGTGACAAGAGGGACAAGGGGACAGGTTTAGTGTCCCCCCTCTAAATTATTAGACCTTCTTATACTCCACTGAGGGGGACACTAAACCTGTCCCCTTGTCCTTTTTGTCCTCTGGAATAATTTCTTCCTTAAAACTATATATTTAGAAAAAGACCAGGGTGGTGACTTAATATGCTGCGCCGTTTTAAGTTAAGATTATTAGGGGTCATTGTGATAGTCACAGTGGTCGGTTTAATCATGCAATCAGGGCAGGTCAGCAGAAGGTTGATGGAACCGATACTGGTGTATGTTATGCACAATAAATATGATGTAGGAGCTATAGTCTACCGGTATGTGAATCTCCCTGGAGCAAATGACTTGAGTGATATATTGCCGGCTTCGGGGGGGATGGTTCTTCGCCAGCCCTGCGAGTTTTTGGAGATAGAACGCGATTATGGATGGTACTGGGATAAGCAGGAGAAAAAACAGAAATTCAGTTCTGGTATTCATCTAATAGTAAAAGATGAAACAGTAGTGATGCCGATTATAGGTGGTCAGGTCGCAGAGATAACCCGGACACCTGAAGAAGGCACGGTGTTGATCAGGCATGACAGCAACTTTTATTCTCTTTATGGGGGACTTAAGCAAATACTGGTAGAGCAGGGGGATAATGTAGAAGAGGGCGATTCACTGGGTACAACCGGAACCAATCTTTATTTTGAAGTGAGAGGTAAGGATGGGCCCGTCAACCCCCAGAGTATTTTTAAATAACGATGCGTTTAGGTAAAATTGGTGGAATTCGTATCAGGGTAAACCTGTTCTTATTACTGCTGTGTGTCGTTTATGCAGCCCTGGGATTCGCTGTAGAGGTGCTCCTCATATTTGTCGCTGTTCTGGTGCATGAAATTGCCCACGCGGTAATAGCCGTGATACTGGGTATAAATGTGGCCGAAGTTGAACTCCTGCCATTTGGGGGGCAAGCCAAAATAGAAGATTTCACAGGCCTGGAGCCGGAGCGGGAAATCTATGTCGCCATGGCCGGTCCGGCAGCTAGTCTATCCCTGGCGGGAATTTTTTATTTTCTGCAGGATGGTATCACTTCTCCATACCTGCCCTTGTTTATAAACATTAACTTGATTCTGGGCCTCTTTAATCTATGTCCGGCACTGCCTATGGACGGGGGGCGAATTTTACGAGCTATTCTGTCAGGCATTATAGGTTATAAAAAAGCGACCGCCCGAGCCGCGGTGCTGGGTAAAATTATTGCAGTGGGGCTGATCATCTTTGGACTGTACCAGATTTACTTCCTGCATAGCGGTGCCAATTATGTTCTGGTAGGGGTACTCCTATTCTGGGCGGCCCGCAGGGAAGGCCAACTGCTGGCTTATGCTTTTATGCGCTATCTGGTAAACAAGAAAAGTGAACTTTCCAAACATGGCGTCCTGCCTAGCCAGCAGCTTATCAGTCGCGAGGATACTCTGGTGAAAATAATTCTGGAATCAACCCGCCCCAGCTATTATCTGGTGGTGGTGGCAGTAGACGAAGCGGACCACCTGGTGGGCATGCGCTCCGAGGCAGAGTTAATAGAGTGTTTCTTTGAAAAGGGTCCTGGGGCACGCTTACGAGATTGTTAGGGGACAGGGGACAAGGGGACAGGTTTAGTGTCCCCCTCAGTGGAGTATAAGAAGGTCTAATAATTTAGAGGGGGGACACTAAACCTGTCCCCTTGTCCCTTGTCCTGTTTAGTGTGCGATTGCTTTTTGTGATAAGATAATAAAAGTTATTTACCTAAATGGAGGCATGTTATGAAAGAACGATTGTTTAAAGATATATTACCCCGGGTTACGAAACCGGCGCGTTATGTCGGCGGAGAGCTCAATATGATTAAGAAAGATTGGCAACAAAGTCAAATTAAAATGGTATTTGCTTTTCCGGATGTTTATGAGATTGGTATGTCTCACATCGGTAGTAAGATATTGTATGGTCTGGTAAACGAACAAAGTAATCATCTTATAGAAAGAACCTTTGCTCCCTGGCCTGATATGGAATCATTAATGAGGGAGGAAGGAATTCCTTTGTATTCCCTGGAGTCCTTTGCCCCCTTAAACAGCTTCGACGTGGTTGGATTCTCTCTGCAATACGAATTATCGATCACTAATGTTTTAAACATGCTGGATTTAGCCGACATTCCCCTCTGGGCGCAAGAACGCCAGGAGAGTGACCCGCTGGTTATTGCCGGGGGTCCGGTAGTATTTAATCCGGAGCCGTTTGCTGGTTTTTTTGACGCTTTTCTTATTGGTGACGGGGAAGAACTGCTGGTGGAGTTTCTGGACTGCCTGGAACAAAACCGGGGATTGGATCGAAAGGCGCGGCTGTTGAAGGCGGCTGCCATTGAAGGAGTTTACATCCCTGCTTTTTATTCGGTTGAATATAAGCAGGACAAGACTATATTAAAGATGTGCCCGGAATACCCCGGGGTTTCAGAGAGAGTGCGTAAACGCTTAGTTAAAGACCTGGACAACAGTTACTATCCAGATAAACCTATAGTACCATTTATGGAAATCGTTCACGATCGGGCGGTCCTGGAAGTCATGCGGGGTTGTCAAAGAGCCTGCAGATTCTGCCATGCCGGAACGGTCTACCGACCAGTGCGGGAGAAAAGTGTGGCCGTGCTGAAAAAGCAAGCCGAAGACCAATTGCAGAGTACCGGTTATGATGAAATATCACTGGCTTCTTTGAGCACTTTGGATTATTCAGGTGTCACCCCTCTGGTTAAGGATTTGGTCAGAACATATGGAGAAAGAGGTATAGGGGTCTCGCTTCCTTCTCTGCGGGTGGACGCTTTTTCCATCGACCTGGCCAACGAAGTTCAGAAAGTACGTAAGACGACGCTTACCCTGGCACCGGAAGCCGGTACCCAGCGGCTGCGAGATGTAATTAATAAGAATATTAGTGATGAGGATTTATTCCAGGCGGTAGAAGCGGCCTTTGGTTCGGGTTGGAATTCGGTAAAATTATACTTCATGTTGGGGCTTCCCACCGAGACGGAAGCGGATCTGCATGGCATAATGGAATTGCTGGCGCGGGTAAAGACAATCGGCAACCGTTTATCACGTCGACCGGTGGAGGTGCGAGCGAGCCTGGCTTGTTTTGTACCCAAAGCGCATACTCCTTTTCAGTGGCGGCCCCAGAACAGCATTGCCCAACTTGAGGAAAAACGCCGCTATTTAATGAGCAGGAAAATAAAAAGCGTCAAGCTTAGTTTTCATGACAGCCAAACCAGTATGCTGGAAGGGGTAATGGCCCGTGGGGATAGGAGGCTGGCGGAGGTTATTTATAAGGCCTGGCAGAGGGGCTGCAAATTTGACGGCTGGTCGGAGTATTTCAAATTCGAGCAGTGGATGGCATCCTTCGATGAGTGCCATATTGACCCTGCCTTCTACGTAGAGAGACATCGCGCCTATGATGAGGTGTTTCCCTGGGATTTTGTAGATACAGGGGTAAGAAAATCTTATCTATCTGATGAAAATGAAATGGCATCAATAGGTCTGTCTACCCCGGATTGCCGGCAGGCCGGATGCCTGGACTGCGGCATCTGCATCGATTTTGGGGTTGATCTGGATATTAAGGAGGAAGCGTAACATGCGCTTACGAGCAGAATACCGGGTGGGACCGGACTTGAAATTCCTGGCCAACCTGGATATGATGCATCTTATGGAACGTGCTCTGCGTCGGGCCAGGATACCTTATTTACTCACTGAAGGCTTTAATCCTCACATTCGACTATCGATGGGGACGATTTTACCAGTGGGGCTGTGGGGGGAGAAAGAGTATTTCGATCTGGAGATGGATAACATGCCTGGCGAAGATTTCATGATCAGAATGAACGACGTCCTGCCACCCAATATGCGTATAAGGCAGTGCCAGGAGATTAAGGCGGGTACGCCCTCTCTCATGAAGGTGGTAAATGCCGCTGCGTATGCTTTTATGATAAAGAAAAATGGGTTAGAATTAGGTAGTGTCATTGCAGAAATATTAGGGCAGGAAGAGAGTCTGGTCCGGAGCCGGGGTAAAAACAAATCAGTACTTAAGGATCTGCGACCGGGAATTCATAACCTGACAGTTGAGTCGAAGGACGAAGCAGACATAATTACCGCCTTGGTTAGTGTCAATGAACCTCTGAATGTAAGATTTGATGAAGTCCTGGAGCTGTTTGCCAACAATGGGGTTGAGAAGGAATTAATACTGGATTTCTGGCGCCGGGGGAATTATATTAAAAATGGAGAGAACTTCTATTCGCCTCTGGAGTTAGTTTAAAAGCCTATAGACAGATGATCAGGAGAAGGTGTAGTAGTTGGTTAGAGACATAATTGCCGAACAGTATCCCTGGGAAACGCGGGTAGCCATAGTGGAAGAAGACCGCCTGGTGGAGGTATTCTGGGCAGATCAAGAGGAGAATGTGGGCAACATTTATAAAGGCCGGGTTAAGGATGTGATTCCGGGTCTCTCCTGCGCCTTCATAGATATAGGACTGGCCAAGAATGCCTTTTTATACGCTGGTGATATGGCCCGAGTATTTGCCAACAAGGGTGCCATTATAACCGATATATTGAAAAGCGGTCAGGAAGTAATGGTGCAGGTGAAAAAAGAAGCTTTTGCGGAGAAGGGGGCTCGAGTTACCGGAGATATTACCATTCCCGGGCATTTCCTGGTTTTACTGCCCTTTCAAAACGATGTTTCTATTTCTCGTAAGATTGTTGGTGATCAGCGCCGCCAATACCTGCGTACGTTGATTGAAAAGAATAAGCCGGATCGTGTGGGTATAATACTGAGAACGGCATGCCTGGAGGCAGAAGATAACGAAATTATGGGTGAATTGCGCAGACTGCTGGAGGTATGGAAAGAGGTTAAGTACCGCTACGATAAGAATAAGGCGCCCGCACTCATTTATGAAGATGTAGATGTCTTGGAAAGAGCTATGCGTGATTATCTGGATGGAGACATAGGACGTATCATTATTAACAACCTCAAGCTCAAGGATAAAATAGACAGATTTATAAACCGTAACAGCAGCGGGTATGATTATAATATTCAGTATGCGGAAGGTGATCTGTTCGAAAAGTATGGTTTGGAAAAGGATATTCGCAAAGCCCTGCGCCGTAAGGTGTGGCTGAAGAGTGGAGGATACTTAATCTTTGATGTTACCGAGGCTATGACTGTAATTGATGTGAACAGCGGCAAATTCACCGGCAAAAACGATTTCGAAGACACGGTGTATAAACTAAACCTGGAAGCGGCAGTGGAAATCCCCCGGCAACTTCGTCTGCGCAGCATCGGGGGGATTATATTAATAGACTTTATTGACATGAAAGATGAGCAGAACCAGACGGACGTGGTAGGCATGCTCCGTCAAGAATTACAGAAAGACAAAGCCCATTCCCGTATCATCGGGATGACTGGACTGGGTTTTCTGGAAATGACCCGCAAAAAGTCCCGCTATGGACTTGACCAGGTTTACAACGACGATTGTCCCAACTGCCACGGCAGGGGTCATACGATTAACATTATGTCGCTAGCCTGCCAGGTAAAAAGAAAACTGGTCAACATGGGTTATTTGGAAAGTGATGCAATCGTATGTGAAGTGCATCCCCATTTGCTGGATTTCATTATGAATAACGAAAAAAACCTGGTGTATATCCAGAATTTAATAGGCAAGAAAATAAAACTAATAGCCAAAGATAGTCTCAGCATGGCTGATTATAATATTTTCCCGGGTTAGTCCCCAGGGGAGATGGGGTCAGGCCTGACTTATTGAGATTAGTTTGATGATTGTAATGTTAATAAGTCAAGCCTGACCCCTAAGACTTATATGGTGAGATATGACCAACGATTGAGGAGGAAGAAAAGGTGGTTTCAGGTTCTGAGTTGAAAAAGTTAGATAATACATTAAATGAATCGTGGAGACAGTTCATCAGCAGCGGGAGTGTGGATTTGGATGCAGTCAGGCCTGAGATACTGCAATCGTGGCAAAGATGTTATAATGCCAGGGTTGATCCTTATGATGGCACCAGCCACCTGAGCCTGAAGCAGCATGAACTCGAACAATTACGGGCTAAAAACATAGAACTCATGGAGGTAGCCTGGCATTTTATGGTTAGACTTTATGAGTTTGTAGCCGGTTCAGGATTTGTAGTTTTTTTATCAGATGAACGCGGTTTTATTATGGAGAGCGTTGGAGATTATGACATACTGGATGATGCCGCCAAGGTTAATCTAATGACAGGTACAGGGTGGATGGAGGAAGAAGTTGGCACTAATGGTATAGGTACGGCTTTAAAATTGAAGAAACCAGTTCAGGTTTCAGGCCAGGAGCACTATTGCGAAATGCTGCATCCCTGGACCTGTTCAGCGGCTCCTATATTTAATGATGATGGGCAGGTTATCGGTGCCCTGCAAATGTCAGGACCTTCCAGAGCAGTCCACTTGCATACTCTGGGGATGGTTGTGGCTGCGGTGGAGGCGATTCGGGATCAAATTAGGGTTAAACAACAAAACCAGGTATTAACCATACTCAACAGCAGCCTGCAAAATATTTTTCATACCATGTCTGACGGGGCAATTATGGTTGACCATCAAGGTATTATCAAGCAAATTAACCCGGTAGGGGAGCAGATACTGGGCCATGATTTAATGGGAAGATCAATAGAGTATTTGTTTGGCAAGACTACCAAGACCAACGGGGTTTTGGAGATTGGTCGAACCTATACAGACGTTGAGGTGAGGGTGGACACCCCCCAGAACTATTTCCACTGCCTGGTAACGGGTATACCTATCAAGGACGAAAAAGGGGAGGTAACCGGGGCGGTTATTTTTTTCAATCCCATTAACAAGGTAAAGAGACTAATAAACCGCTTTAGCGGGGCGCACGCTACCTTCCATTTTGAAGATATTATTGGCGAAAGCCCTAAATTAAAGGAAGCTATACAAGTGGCTTCTCAGGCCGCATTGAATGAAAGTAATGTGCTTATTGTTGGAGAAAGCGGTACTGGCAAGGAACTTTTTGCTCAGTCAATTCACAATTATGGCCCCTATCAGAGGGGGCCATTTGTGGCGCTCAATTGTGCGGCCATACCCAGGGAATTAATTGCCAGTGAGCTTTTTGGATACTCCGAGGGTGCATTTACCGGAGCTAAACGCGGGGGAAGACCGGGAAAGTTTGAAATGGCGTCCGGGGGAACTTTATTCCTGGATGAAATCGGAGATATGCCCCTTGACCAGCAGGTAACTCTTCTGCGCGTGCTGCAAGAGAGGGAAATCACCCGTATCGGAGGGGATCAGGTTATTCCTGTGGATGCACGAGTAATATGTGCTTCCAATAAGAATTTGAAAGATGAGGTTAGGAAAGGCAATTTCCGAGAGGATCTTTATTACCGCTTAAATGTTATATTGGTTTCGGTTCCTCCGCTGCGGGAACGTAAGGCAGATATTGATATCTTATTTAATTATCTTCTAAAAAAGATTACTGAAAAGCTACACACCCATATAGATACAGTACAATCAGGGATTATAGAGTGTCTTCAAAACTATAGCTGGCCGGGAAATGTACGGGAATTGGAGAATGTTGTGGAAAAGATTGTTAATAATGCCACCGGGGCAGTACTTTCTATTGAACACCTGCCCCCCGAAATTGCCAGGATGGAATCATTGCCGCAATATTCTGAGCCCCAGCCATCCTTGTCGTTACCCCAAGGGAGCAGGGGGATGACAGCATTGCTGGCAGAGCGCAACACTATTGTGGAACTACTGGCCCGGCATAACGGTAACATCAGCTCTATTGCCAGGGAAATGGGGGTTTCCCGGAACACCGTTTATCGCAAGATGGAATTTTACAATATTTCGCGCCGATATAACTTCGAATAAACCTATTTAGAACTCTCTGGAAATATAAAAAATTATGAAAACCCGAGAATTGATACACTTATCATTCTTCGGGTTTTTATTTTAAGATGGTAGGTATTGCTGCAAACCAGTTAAGAACTCAACAGGTGTTGTAACGTGTGTCGCAGCTGTTACAACACCTGTTGAGTTCTGCGATACACAATTTGGGCCTCGATACTACGTGACTATGGGATAAACAAAAAAATAAAGGAAAAGATACCTGTATACCAGGAGTACCCACCCTAATATCGTCAAAGTTACTGATGTTGGCATAGTAATTGCTCTACTTAATTATAACCTAATCGTTTCAGTCAGCATCATTGCCAAGCAAAGGGGGGGAGAGGATAGTTGACGCTTATGAGCCGATAATGGTGGGAGCAATCTGTTTGTAAGACGATACCGGAAATAAAAAGGAGGCAAATTAAAAATGTGGGAATCCAAAATGAATATTAATCAGGTTGTAGAAATTCGTAGTAAAACACTTTGTTATTTTGGAGTGGGTGCATTACAAAAAGTTGACGATATCTGCGATTACTTGAAAAAAACAGGTGTTAAAGCAGTATTGGTTACTACCGATGAAATAGTATACAAGGTTACCGGGGTTTGGGAGGTTCTGGAGCCGGCATTGAAGAAGAAAGGCATAAAATATGCGCTTTATACTGGAGTAGTACCGAATCCAACCGTTGACGGAATTGATGAAGCGACTGCCATGGGCAAAAAAGTAGGAGCCGGGGCAGTTATCGGTATCGGCGGAGGAAGTGCCATTGATACCGGCAAGAGTGCAGCTGTATTACTACATCCCGATAATGCCAAATATAATGCCCGGGATGCTTATCTTTATAAATTTGATGTACAAAAAGCAGTACCGATTATTGCCATTAACACCACCCATGGAACGGGAACAGAAGTGGATAGGTTTGCCGTGGCCAGCATTCCCGAGTTAGAGTATAAACCTTGCTTGGCAGTGGACTGCATATATCCTCTATTTGCTATTGACGACCCGGCCATCATGACTAAATTGCCAGCTAATCAGACTCGATACACCGCAATTGATGCTCTTAACCATGTAACTGAGGCAGCTACATCTTTGGTTACCAATCCATATGTAGTTATGAATGCTGTAGAAACAGCCAGGCTGGTAGCCAAATATTTGCCCCAGGCAGTTGCTCATCCTGACGATTTAACCGCTCGCTATTATCTGCTTTATGCATCTATGATAGGTGGAATTTGTTTTGATAACGGCTTGCTGCATTTTACTCACGCCCTGGAACATCCGTTAAGTGCGATAAAACCGAATCTTCCTCACGGATTAGGCTTGGCTATGATCTTACCTGCGGTTATCAAGGTAGTATATCCTGCTTGTCCTGAAATATTGGCAGCAATTTATGCGCCTTACGTACCAGGATTGAAGGGTGAAGTCGGAGAAGCAGAGAAATGTGCCGCTGGTGTAGAACAGTGGCTGTTTAGTGTAGGAGTTACTGAGAAATTGGCTGATTACGGATACACGGCAGAAGATCTGGAAAAAGCCGCCAAACTGGCTTTTGAAACACCATCCCTGGGCCTTCTCTTAAGTGTAGCACCGATTAAAGCTGATGAATCAATCGTAAGAAGCATACTCCTGAACAGTTTGAAACCAATGTAAAACCAATGTAAAACCAATTTCGGGGGGGTGTCAGGATGGTTATCTTGACATCTCCCCTGACATTCTGGGAACTGCAAAACAGTTAAGACATCAGGACGGATTGGTCGTGGCTATAACAAAGAATGCAATACCTATAATTGTTTGTGACGCATAAATTCGGTAATCAAGACAGCATGCCCGTTGAGAAAGCCTACAGCGCGCGCCCAACTCCATATCCATCAAGACCACTCCAGGAAGGAGGCTCAATCCGAGCCTCCTTCTTTTTGAGTTCCCAGGAAAACGCGAGGAAATGGAGACTATTAACCTTTATGTAAATGGGGTAGACGGGCTGTATTCAAAAAACATGCAGCGCAGGCCAAGGCAAATGGGCATTCTATTGTAACGCCAAGAGGAGCGGCTGTTAACAATCGCGGGACATCGTCATGGGTTTAAAAAAGCATAAACATATAGGTGGCTTTATAACTTAAAGTGTTGGAAAAGAAGACATCCAAGGAGGCAGCCGTATGAGCACAAGATACCCTTATGCAGGTGAAACATGAGTTAGAGTGTATCAACACGGTAATAATAGCAAAAAAACTAAAATAAATGGATATAAATATGGGGATGGTGAATGCCTGACCCCATCTGCTATTTCGGCTTGACGTACGGCCTCGAATATGTTACTTTGTTAAATGGTTGCACGTTTTTGCAACCGCGCGGTTCGGGTTTATAAATGGCCTCGGCCTACCTTGGGATCGGCGAGTCTAAAAAATGTGGAGGTGTATTAATGTACGCAGTAATTCAAACAGGTGGCAAGCAGTATAAGGTTGCCGAAGGGGAAATCCTGAAAGTTGAGAAGCTGGCAGGCGAAGCCGGCGATAAGTTGACCCTCGATCAAGTGCTCATGGTTAAAGATGAGAATGGGACTCGAATCGGTTCTCCTACCGTCAAGGATGCCCAGATTACGGTGGAGGTAATTGAGCAGGGCCGGGAAAAGAAGATCACTGTTTATAAGTATAAAAAAAGAAAGAATTATCGTCGCAAACAGGGACATCGTCAAGCCTATACTAAAATCAAGATCGAAAAGATTGAAGGCTAAGCCGGACATCTATTACCTGCAGCATAAGAAGAATAATCATTCTCAATATATTTGAGTACTTACTGGGAGGTTTTATACATGGCACATAAAAAGGGTGTTGGCAGTAGTAGAAATGGTAGAGATAGTGAATCCAAGCGCCTGGGTGTTAAAAGGGGCGATGGCCAGTTTGTGAAAGCTGGGAATATTCTGGTCCGGCAGAGGGGAACTAAAATTCATCCTGGCAACAATGTTATGATTGGCGGGGATGATACTTTATTCTGCACTGTGGACGGTAATGTTAAATTTGAAAGAAAAGGCAAAACTAAAAAGCAGGTCAGCGTATATCCGGTTGAGGAAACCGCGTCAATATAGCTTGAGCCGCAACTGCATCGATCTACCAACCCCTGGAATGTTTCAGGGGTTTTTGTTATTATTAGGGATAACATGGGGGCGGTAAATTTGGAAGCAGAGCAGATGGTGGATTTATTAAGAAGAGTCAGACATGATTTTGCCAATCACTTGCAAGTCATCGGTGGTTACCTGGAAATGGGTAATTCGGACCGGGTAAAAGAGTATCTTGGTGCGGTGATTGAAGATATAAGGTCGGAAAGAATCATTTTTGAGACTCCCGATGGGGAGGCTTCCCTCTATTTTTATGAACAGCTGTTAAAGGCGTGCGATATAGGAATTATACTGCGCTATGAGGATATAGGGATTGATTCCTGGGAAATCTTAAAGGCAAGTGGTGAGCCTTATAGGAGTCTGGTGGGATTGAAAAAGGAAACGAGTGAATCTGAAGAAGATGAAGTCATTTATCTTTCAATCCAGGAAGACAAGCAGGGATTTAATCTACTTTTCTCCTGCTCCGCCTGGGATTGCGGTCCTAAGGTGGTCAGGGTTAATAAGGGGTGAGCTAATGTTTATTGATCATGCCAAGATATATGTAAAGGGTGGAGACGGCGGCAACGGCTGCGTAGCCTTTAGACGGGAGAAATATGTCCCCATGGGCGGCCCTTACGGGGGCGACGGCGGTAGGGGAGGAAACGTGATATTTGTAGCCGACGAAGGTATGAGCACCTTGATGGATTTCCAGTATCGCAAGCATTTTAAGGCTGACCGGGGTGTACATGGAATGGGGAAGAACCAGCACGGGGCTCGGGGTGAGAATCTGGTAGTGAGGGTTCCGGCGGGGACGATTATAATGGATGATGACAATGGTGAAGTAATCGCTGACTTAACGGCTGCGGGGCAGGAGGCGGTTGTTGCCAAGGGCGGCCGGGGTGGCCGAGGAAACAGCCGCTTTGCTACATCTATTCACAAGGCCCCTTCCATGGCTGAGAATGGCGAACCAGGGGAAGAAAAGTGGATACGTCTGGAGTTGAAGCTGCTGGCTGATGTAGGCCTGGTGGGTTTCCCCAATGCCGGCAAGTCCACTTTTATTGCCCGGGTATCGGCGGCGCGTCCGAAGATAGCTGATTATCCATTTACTACCATCACTCCCAATCTGGGGGTAGCTATGACCAGGGACAAAAATTCATTCGTAATTGCCGATATACCGGGATTAATTGAGGGGGCTCATGAAGGCACCGGATTGGGACTCGATTTCTTGCGCCATATTGAAAGGAACCGGATGCTGCTGTTCATTCTCGATGCTGCTCAGGTAGATGGCCGCAATGTAATCGAGGATTTTATCACCCTGCGCAATGAATTGGAATTTTATAACCCGGAACTACTGGATAGACCTTATCTGATAGTGGCCAACAAGCTGGATGTGCCGGAAGCCGAGGCGAATTTGCGTATTTTACAGGAGAAGTATGGTGATAGGGTTTACGGAATTTCCGCGGTTAGCGGGCAGGGTGTAGATGAACTGCTGGAAAAAACCTATAGCCTTTTGCAGAGCATTCCTGTGGAGGAACATATTGGTGAGGCCAGGATCATCCGGCGTTTTGAGGAAGAAGTACCTTTCTTAATCGACATAATTGATGGAGTATATCACGTTTCTGGCAAACGTATCGAAAACCTAGTCACCATGACTAACTTAAATCAGGATGAATCCCTGCAGAGGTTTCAGAGAACCGTGGCTCGAATGGGATTGGAGGATGCTTTGAAAGAAAAAGGAATTCAGGCTGGAGATACGGTTAGAATTTTAGATATGGAATTTGATTACAGCGATTAATGGGGATATGGAGCGCAGAAAACGGACTAAGAGGATTGACAAGTCGCGTGGACTCGCTTTGCTGGCCCGCATACTAATTTGTACAAGGTGTGTGGGCTGGCTGAAATTGTTTTAGTCACGGCAATATTATCAGTAGGGGAAAGTGATGTGGTGAGAACGTGAGGGACGGTTTTAGAGACTGCAAGAGAATAGTGGTCAAAGTGGGCACAAGTACCTTAACCCATGCTAATGGGCAGCTAAATCTGGGACGAATGGAACTTATAGTACGGGAACTGGCTGATTTACATAATCAGGATGTAGAAGTCTTGCTGGTGAGCTCGGGCGCAATTGGAACCGGGGCTAACCGTATGGGTCTGAAGAAGGTACCTCGAACCTTGCCGGAAAAACAAGCCCTGGCAGCAATTGGTCAGGGAGCCTTATTGCATATGTATGAGAAGTTTTTTGCCGAATACGGAAAAACAGTAGCCCAGGTCTTGCTGACCCGGGAGGACTTAGATGAAAGGATGCGTTATCTAAACGCTACCAATACCCTGCTGGCGATTCTCAACATGAAAGTGATCCCCATTATTAACGAAAATGATACGGTAGTGGTGGAGGAGATAAAGTTTGGCGACAATGATATGCTTTCCACCGTGATAGCCGGTATCGTGGATGCAGATTTACTGATAATACTATCCGATGTAGACGGGTTTTATGATATGGATCCACGTACTAATGACCAGGCCCATCTGCAAAGTGAAGTATTGGAGATTACCGGAGTTATGGAACAAAATTCTACTAACCGCGGTATTGCATTTTCCAGTGGAGGCATGTTTACCAAGTTAAAAGGAGCGCGGGTTTGTATGGCGGCCGGCATTCCTATGGTTATTGCCAACAGCAGTGAAAAGAATGTGCTGCGCCGCATAATCGCCGGCGAAAAGCTGGGTACTCTTTTCGTGCCTCGGGAAGAAAAAATGCAAGCCCGTAAAAAATGGATAGCTTTTGGAACGGTATTACATGGCAAATTAACCATCGATACCGGGGCGGCAACCGCTTTATTGAAAAGGGGCAAAAGTCTGCTGGCTTCCGGGGTCGTAGGGGTGGAGGGTGATTTCGAGCGGGGAACAGTGGTGGCAGTAATGTCCACTGATGGCAGCGAGATAGCCCGGGGTATGGCTAATTATAGTGCTGATGAAATTAGATGCATCGCCGGGAAAAAATCCGGCGATATAGAAAAGATTTTAGGCGAAAAGGACTATGATGAGGTAATCCATCGGAACAACCTGTGGATAGAATGCTAATCTGGAAAAAAGGAGGCAGTTTTATGAATAGTATTCAGGAAATGCTTATAGAACAGGGGAAAAAAGCGAAACAGGCGGCCAGGTTTTTGGCCACCGCACCCACTAATATGAAGAATGAGGCCTTGCTCCATATGGCAGATCAACTGGAAGCAGGCAGTAACGAGATTCTGAAGGCTAATGGGTTGGATTTGGAATTGGGGATGGAACAGGGTTTAAGTGCGGCCTTATTGGAACGGCTGACATTAAATGATAGCCGCATTCGCGATATGGCCCAGGGATTGAGGGACGTAGCCGCTTTGCCTGATCCAGTGGGAGAAATGATTGATTCTTCCCGCAGACCCAATGGGCTGGATATAAGTCGCATAAGAACCCCTATTGGGGTGATTGGCATCATTTATGAATCCCGTCCTAATGTGACCGCTGATGCGGCTGCCCTATGTCTCAAATCAGGAAACGCTATTCTCCTGAGAGGCGGGGAAGAAGCACTGAATTCCAACCGTGTCATTGCTCGCGTTATATCATCAGCGGCCCGTCAATGTGGTATACCTGATGGAGCCATACAATTGGTGGACAGTGAGGATCGGCAGGCAGCGGTGTTCATGATGAAGATGCACGAATATCTGGACGTCCTGATACCCCGTGGTGGTAAGGGACTGAAAACGGTAGTACTGGAAAATGCTATGGTACCTATTATCATGACTGGAATGGGCAATTGCCATGTATATGTTGACCAATACGCAGACTACTCAAAAGCCCTAAACATTGTATATAACGCCAAGGTGCAAAGACCTTCGGTGTGCAATGCGGCCGAAACTCTTCTCGTTCATGAAAAAGTGGCCGCGGAATTTTTGCCGGGTATTATCGATGAATTGAAGGGCGCTGGTGTGAAAATCAGGGGTTGCCTTAAAAGCCAGAAACTGGTGCCAGGGATTATGGCTGCTACCGAGGAGGATTGGTCGGAAGAGTATCTGGAACTGATCATGGCAGTGAAGGTAGTAGCAAGCCTGGACGAGGCTATTGATCATATTAATAAATATGGTACCGGACACAGTGAAGCTATTGTGAGCGAAAATTACAGCAGTGTACGGCGTTTCTTAGCTGAGGTTGACGCTGCCGCAGTCTATGCCAATGCCTCGACTCGTTTCACTGACGGGGGAGTGTTCGGCTTCGGAGCAGAGATGGGAATCAGTACGCAAAAATTGCATGCGCGGGGACCTATGGGTCTGACGGAATTGACCACCAGCAAGTTTGTCATTTATGGTGATGGGCAGATTAGATAGTCAATGGTGATATTTATAGCGCGGTTTTCACTAGTTCAGACGCAATAATGTCCGGGCTGTTCCTTTATTATACTTATTACCTGATTACAGCCTTGGCATCGCCTGGTTTAAAGACAGGGAGGGTTTTACCCTCCTTTTCTATGTGGGTAAGCTTCACCGGCATACCGACATGAACCTCTTCCAGGGGGCAATCGATAAGGTTGGAGGGCATCCGGAGCCCTTCTTCCAGCTCTATCAGTGCGTATATATAGGGCGTTTTATCTTTGAATTCGGGCAGGGCACTGACATATACGATGGTATAGCTGTACAGGATGCCTTTACCACTCACCGGCTTCCATTCGAGATCGGCCTGTAAACAGTATGGGCACCGTTCGCGGGGGTAGAATATAAAAACATGGCAGGTGGGGCAATATTGCAGCCAGAGGTGAACGGCAGCCATTTTATCATAATAGATTTGCTTGTAGTCACTCATATTTATTTCCTCCCCAGAATCAAACAGCATTGGGTGCTCATAACTCCGCCATTTCCATTTACCAGGGCTAGTCGATTATTCTTTACCTGACGAGATCCGGCCTCGCCCCGGAGTTGGTGAACGGCTTCGATGACATGAGACATCCCACCTGCAAAGGAGGCCTGGCCGCAGGAAAGCTGCCCGCCATGAGTGTTACAGGGTAGACTGCCCTTATAGGTAAGGTCAGTATCTTCGATAAACTTCCCACCTTCACCTTTGCGGCAGAAGCCGATATCTTCCAGGCTTATCAAGACCGTGATAGTATAGCAGTCATATAGAGAAACTAGGTCGATGTCACTGACTTTAACTCCGGCCATTTGGAATGCTCTCTCGGCCGCCATCTTAATAGGGCTGACCGTTAAACTGGGAGCATAGACGATGGAATTGTGGGTGTAGGCTTCACCAAAACCACAGACAGCAATCGGGTCATGGGCAGTATGAGCACCATGGTCAGAGCGGCTGACGATTGCCGCTGCTGCTCCACTGCAAGGCCGTACAATCTCCAGCAAATGCAGGGGATCAACGATGACTGGTGAATCCAGCACATCTTTCACCGTGAGCGCCCTTTGGTTAAACAGGGCCTTGGGATTAGCCAGGGCATTAGTTCTCTGGTCAACTGCAATTTTAGCCATTTGTTCAGGGGTGGTGCCGTATTCATACATATGGCGACGGGCAATCAAGGCATAGCCAGAATTAAAACCCATGGGGCCATAGGGGAGTTCATAATCGATTTCCGCCTGGGACATAACCGCCAGCTTACCTGCCCGGGTGTTGAACACCTGTGAGTCCCAAACCCCGCCGCTCAAGCACAGGCAATTTTTACATATTCCTGCATCCACCAGCAAGGCAGCCCGAGCGACAGTCGCGGCAGCGCTGGCACCTCCTAATTCCACCATATTCATAAAGACCGGGGCTAACTGCAGGTATTCAGCCACCTGGGAAGGCCATAAGAAGTAACTATCCTCACTGGGGGGGGCAACCAGCAGGCCGTCAATATCACTCTTGTGCAGGCCCGCATCCTGAATTGCCTGAGCAGCAGCTTCGGCCAACAAGTCCAGGGTAGTTCTACCACCCGGATCCAATGTGGGTGGCAACTCTGCGATTCCGATTATGGAAGTTTGACCTTGCTCCAACATCATTTCCGTCCCCCTTCCTGGTATAAGCAGGGAAATTTATTCTATCACTTCCAGGTGATACTGGGCGAGCTGGGCCTTGTCTTCCGAGCTAAGCTGGTATTCCCGGTCTAATTCCTGACGCTCGGTGGGCGTACCGCACAAAGGAGTGGACAGGTAGCGCAGTCCGTTATCGTTCACCACGGTTACGATCAGTTTTTTATCGGGATACTTTTGGGCTACTTTTCTGGCCGCGCCCACGTTACAGCCCGAAGATATTCCACAAAAAATACCTTCCTTTTTAGCCATATTCTGGGCTATGGCTATACAATCATCGGAACTTACCAGGACAACCCCGTCAATATACTGCAGGTCCAGAATTTCAGGTATCAGCCCATCGGCTATACCCTGAACTTTGTGCTTGCCGATTTTACCATAGGCCAAAATTGGTGATTCTTGAGGTTCTGATATGTATATTTTGATAGCCGGGTTTTTATCTTTGAGATATTTGGCTGTGCCGGTAACGGTTCCCCCGGTGCCCTGACACATAATAAAAACATCAACTTTGCCTTGGGTCTGTTCCCATATCTCGGGTCCAGTTTGATGGTAATGAGCGGCCACATTGTCATCCCGATAAAATTGCCCCATTTCAAATATTTGCGCTCCGTATTTTTCCTTAAGGCGTTCTACCTCCTCGAGAACCAGGTCCACATCGGTCTCAGCTCCAGGGGTTAGAACCAGTTCGGCTCCATAAGCCCCAATGGTTTTCTTGCGTTCTTCGCTCATTCCCTCCGGCATAACAATAATAACCCGGTAGCCTTTACTGGCTCCCACCATAGAAGTGGAAATCCCCGTGTTACCAGTGGTTCCTTCTAGAAGTATCATGCCCGGTTTAAGCTCACCCCGTTGTTCCGCTTTTTCCACAATCTCAAATGCAATCCGGTCTTTAAGACTGCCACTGGGGTTAACGTACTCCAGTTTGACAGCAATATCAGCATTTAGATCTGAGGATAGCTTCCGCAAACGAACCAAAGGGGTGCATCCTACAGCCTGTAGAACGCTGTCTAACATCCGGGCATTGGTATTCCATTCCATTATATTACCTCCAGTATTATATATTATAATATCCAATCAGGGCCAAATTTTAGGGGGCGGGTTAAGGATCTGGTATCCCTTTCCGGCATGGTCGTGACGAAGTCAGGCAAATTTTTCAGACATTCTTCATATAGGATGCTTAATTCATCGAAAAAACGCTCCCGCAGAGATGGATCGCGCAGAGTAAGTCCCTTCTCTTTAAGTATTTCCGCCCAGTGATTGTTAACCTCTATTTCGTAATCAGTCAATTTATCGAAAAAATCGCGCCAATCTTGCATACTGTCTTCCTCCTGCCATCCGATGCCTGAGCACACAAAATGACGGCAGATGGACTCCCGCAGGTGTTGTGATAGGATACAGCCGTTTTCTTTACTATGGAATCTGCATCTATAACTGGATCCTTCAATAGTATTGTTGACCGTAACGGAAGCATCGAGGATGGTTAAATGATCCAGCGAAAAGATATAATTAAGTAAATCTGGTTCGTTCAGAAGAAGGTAGGCAAGATCCGTAGGATAAAAAACAGGCGAGTAAAAGCCACAACAACCCTTGTCATCCTGCCGCGGGCACTGAGCACAGAGATCCACTTCTATATAACTGCGCAGACCTTGATTATGAAATACCAGGGTGATTACCTCTTCCATCGTGGAATTCCGCTCCTCTCTGGCTGTTACTAGCACCTCCCAGTTCAGGGTGCCTTTAACTATATAAAAGATTAAAGCATTTTGCATATTGATTCAATCACTATTACAAAAGACAATGGGAAGGTCTTCCTGTCTGCGGGCAATTTGCACATTTAGTAGGTCATATTAAATGATATAATGATTAAGCTGAATATTAATTAACATGACTTCTAATACTGTGAGTAGCAACCAACGCCGCTTAACTGGAAAGGAAGGCTTATAAAGTATAGAACTGTGCTATAGTCAGGTTTGGACGAGCAAAATAATCCACAGGAATGAGAGCAGAGTTCAAAACACCGGGTAAGTCATTTTTGGATGATGTAAACGTTTAATATTGTTGAACAAGGTGATTATATTGCGGGAAATTAAGACCCTGGGTATCCTGGGGGGGACATTTAATCCCATACATTATGGACATTTGGTCGCAGCAGAGTATGCGCGTGAAGCTTGCCATTTGGATCAGGTTGTGTTTATTCCATCTGCCCGCCCGCCTCACAAAGATCTTGATGAGGTACTGGACTGTCAGCACAGATATGAAATGGTGGAGGCAGCTGTGCGGGATAACCCCGATTTCGCAGTATCGGCGATGGAAATAGAACGACAAGGGATGTCATATACGGTGGAAACCATCGATGCCTGCCTGCAGCAATTTCCAGGGATAAACATATTTTTTATCCTGGGCGTTGACGCCCTTCTGTTGATGAACACCTGGAAAGACGTTGACCGCCTCGCCCAAATATGCAGTTTTATTGTGGTTACCAGACCTGGTTACAAGTTAAACCGGGAGGAT
>Ga0265294_10003459_pt1 | contig 20176 bp, 20 predicted proteins | sample MunlanPumphouse3_FD_192504 | JGI IMG/M metagenome (GOLD analysis project Ga0265294, IMG submission 192504) | Groundwater microbial communities from a municipal landfill in Southern Ontario, Canada - Pumphouse #3 | ecosystem: Environmental > Aquatic > Deep subsurface > Groundwater | place...
CAGCATCAAAATAGACTTTGAAAATGACAGCATTCTCTCGCACTCTTTCAATACTGATATAAATATCCCCCGAAATGGTATCCTCCTCGCAATAATCAAAAGTGATAATATCGGTCAAAGTATCGTGTTGAAGATACTGTAAATTTAAGTTCAATAAATAGTCATCATCACAAAAAATGTAATTGATATTGCCCAATTTCTTCTGCTCGTTTTGAGCCAAAGCTTGAAGCCATTTTTTGTAAATTAGTTTTTGATGGAGAATAAAATTTGTTTCAGAATAAAACAGAATCATGCTAAAAGAATTAAGCGGCAAAATTACTGATTTTTTTTTACATTATGATTTAACCATAATTAAAAAACTTCATGTATTTTTGCCGCTCTTTTCGGCTCTGTAGTTCAATGGATAGAACGAAAGTTTCCTAAACTTTAAATTCGGGTTCGATTCCCGGCGGAGCTACTTTATTTTCCCGCCTTTTCCAATCTTTCTTCTACCTTTTGCCAATTGATTATTTTCCAGAAATTCTCGAGGTACTCCCCTCGCCTATTCTGATAATCCAAATAGTAGGCATGCTCCCAAACATCACATACTAATATGGGAAGATGACCTTCTGTCAAAGGATTGCCTGCGTTGGACATAGGAATAATTTGCAATTTACTCTCTTTGTTCAATACCAACCATACCCAACCTGAACCAAATAGGGAAAGACCGGTTTGCGTAAATTTCGCTTTAAATTCATCAAAACTCCCGAATTCTGCAATAATCTGTTTCCCAATTTTAGATTCCGGAGTAAAATCATGACCCACACCTAAAGACTCCCAGAAAAATGTGTGATTCCACACCTGTGCCGCATTGTTGAATATTCCTCCGGAAGATTTTACAATAATATCCTCCAATTCCATGGACTCGTAAGGAGTGTCTTTCACTAAATTATTGAGATTAGTAACATAGGTTTGATGGTGCTTTCCATAATGAAATGAAAGAGTTTGCGCACTCATCATAGGTTCCAACTCCGTGGATTCCCAAGGTAATAAAGGTAAATTAAACATAACTTGTAAAATTAATATAAATGTCATAAAAAATGAATTAAGAATGTCATTAATAAACGCACATTACATCAGATTGTTCAACTGCTCTGTCAAGGCTGCACAATCTAAATTCTCCCCTTTGATGCAAAGAGCTGCCCGCATATAAAAAAGTTCTCTCAATGGCAATTGTTCTTCTATGTAATTCATTAATTCTGAGGATGTTTTACCCATTACCAACGGCCGCGGACGGACACTATTCAGCAAACGATGATGCAAAGACTTTGCAGATAACCGGATATAAACCGAAATAGAATGATTGATAATCAAATCCATGGCATCGTAAAAACAGGGCGCACCTCCTCCCACCGAAATCACACAATTATCAAGTGTTAAAACTTCATTTAAAAGTTCATATTCGCATTGGCGAAATGGCAATTCACCATATTTGGCAAAGAAATCGGGAATGAGCAACTTGTATTTTTCTTCAATTTTTTGGTCTAAATCTACAAAATTCAAGTTCATTTGCGCTGCTAAACGCTTCCCAATTGTACTCTTGCCGGAACCGGGGAAACCTACCAAAACAATTCTTTTCATCGCCATAAAATTAAAAAACCTACTGTAAATCAATACAATAGGTTTAGTAGATGGAAGAGGTCTCGAGCGGATTCGAACCGCTGTAGACGGTTTTGCAGACCGTTGCCTAGCCACTCGGCCACAAGACCAAATCGGCTGCAAAAATACGAAATTTTTCAAATAAAACAATACTTTTGAAAATTAATTTATACCCGATAATTGGGACCATATTGCATTATGTTTTTATTTTTCTAATTGATGATTTCAATTTTCTCATTTTTAATTCCTAATACAAACAGGCATCCATCAAAGTCCCGTAGGGACGGCAGTTGGGTAGAGCTAACCGCAGAACATCATTTGAGCGTGCCGGAGGTAGCACCATTCCATGTTGACGAAACATACATTACAAACATACAAATCCAGCGGGATCGAACGCCACCGCATTGCAACATTATGAAGATATCAATCATTATTTACCGGACAGCAATGTTTTAATAACTAACAATTTTAAATTCGGTGCGGCGATTCAAAGCCTTACCTGGTTCGGTATCGTTAGTAGCAATGGGTTTGCTCATACCATAACCTTCAAACGTAAGCCGGTTAGCAGATATTCCTTTGTTAATCAGATAATTATAAACAGCTTTCGCTCTTTCTAACGATAATATCCGGTTGTATTCTACGCTGCCTTGATTGTCAGTATGACCACCCAACTCTATTTTGATATTTGTATTAGAGTTCAAATAATCGACTAATTTGTCCAATTCGACAAATGATTCATCTTTGAGAATACTTTGGTCAAAATCGAAGAAAACGTTCCTTAAAACGAAAGTTTCACCTATTTCCGGACGGCGTAACGGGATATCTTTCAAATAAGGATCTATTTCAGTATAATTTGCCTCTATTTGGAAATTTTCAGAGTAAAATGGATAATAGGGGTGAGATACATTCAACAAAACGTTAGTTCCGGTCAGAATACAAGCCAAAAACTCGCCGGTGACGGGGTCGGAATAAGTGGAAGTAATGACTTTATTATCTTTTAAATCAACGAGTTCTATCGTCGCTTTAAGGGGTTGTTTCGTTCTATCGTCATAAACTCGCCCTTTCATATAGGTAACGGGAGTAGGTCTAAGTTGCTCATCTAAAGTGAAATAGTACAAATCCTGTCCACCAAATCCGCCATCTTTATCGGAAGAAAAATAGGCAGTAGTGCCCGAAGCATTAATGAGCAAATTGATTTCGTCGGCGGAAGAATTGATGGGATAGCCAAGATTCACGGGCTTTGTCCAACCGGTATCTGTGCGCGTAGAGAAGAAAATATCCCTGCCGCCCATACCAATGTGCCCGTTAGAGACGAAATACAACGTCCGTCCGTCTGCATGAATAAACGGAGCAGAATCATCATCTTCAGTATTGATAGTGGGTCCCAAATTTTCAGGTACTGAAAAAACGCCTTCGTCTGTCATTTCCGTTTTCCAGAGGTCCATCTTCCCTACCCCACCCGGGCGATTGGAAACAAAATAGATGGTTTTCCCGTCAGGGGAAATGGAAGGTTGTGATTCCCAAAACTTTGTATTTACGGGAGCATCGAAGTTACGGGGACGAGACCAGCGGTTTCCAATTCTTTTCGACCAATATAAATCACAACTTCCGTTTCCGAAATCAGTGTTGCAAAGGGTAAAGAAAAGATAATGCCCATCAGGTGAAATACACTGTGCCCCTTCATTATAGCCACTATTGAGCGGATATTCGAGCAGAAATCGAGGTTGCCACTCCTCCCCTATTTTCACACTTGCATAGAAATCCTCTTCCATATCACAGAAATTACAAATGGTATGCTCATCGCGCGGACGCATAACGGTAAAAATAATCTCGCTTTCGTCTGCTACCAACGCAGGCAGATATTCGTCAAAATCGGAATTAATATTAAAGCCCATATTAACCGGTTCAAAAGCAACGGGATTGCTCATCGCTCCGATGGCAAAGTCACAGATTTTCAGTCCTTTATCTACATCTTTGAGAAGCGGAGAATGATCGTCGATTTTTTCCAAATAACTAAGATAGTTGGCTTTGGCACGGGCATATCTCGCGCATTTAACCTCCTCCTCTGCGGTAATAAAATAAAGAATAGGTTTTGGTTTATTGCTATAACGGATGGCTTTTTCGTAATTATCGGCTGCCAATTCAGATTTGAGCGAAAAATTGTAAATATCTCCCTGAATCACGTATATATCGGCAAAAGTAGAATCCAGTTTAATGGCTTTTTTTAAATAATTTTCTGCTTTTTCAAAGTTTTTAGCATTCATCGCTTCGGTAGCTTTTCGACATAATTCCACCACTTTTTTGTTGGAATAATCTTGTGCGGAAAGATTAAACATAAAAAACATCATCATACAGGATACGATGAGTATTTTGTTGGTAATAACTGTATGAAAAAAACGATGATACATGGGATAGGAATTAATGAATACTAATAGAACTGTTTTGCCTGCTTCCAAAAAACTTCCATCTCTTCTAACGATAGGTCTGCAATATTTCTGCCTTGTTCGGAGGCTTTTTCTTCCATAAACTGAAAACGAGAAATGAATCGTTTATTGGTTTTTTCCAAGGCATCTTCGGGGTGAATATGATTAAATCTGGCATAGTTTATCAACGAAAACAACAAATCTCCAAATTCATCATCAATATGTTCGGAATGTTGCGCGGATTCGACTCTAAATTCTTCGATTTCCTCTTCCACTTTATCCCAAACCTGAGTTGAATTATCCCAATCAAAGCCAATTCCATGTGCTTTATCCTGAATACGATAGGCTTTAATCATTGCCGGAAGGGCGGTCGGTACGCCACCCAAAACCGAGCGATTTCCTTCTTTGAGTTTAATTTTTTCCCAATTTGTTTTGATGTCTTCTACCGAATCAACGTGGGTATCGGCAAAGATGTGAGGATGGCGGCGAATCAATTTTTCGCAAATTCCGTTCAGCACGGAAGTAATGTCAAAAAGGGATTGTTCTTCGGCTATTTTTGCATAAAAAACGAGATGTAACATAATGTCACCTAATTCTTTACAAATTTCGTCGGGTTGTTTTTCCAAGATGGCATCGGCAAGTTCATAGGTTTCTTCAATGGTCAGGCAGCGCAAACTTTCAAACGTTTGTTTTCTGTCCCACGGACATTTCAAACGGAGTTCGTCCATTATGTCCAATAATCTTTTGAAAGCAACAATGCGGGGGTCATTCATAATAAAAAAAAAAGAGCCACTTTGCGGACTCGAACCGCAGACCTACGCATTACGAATGCGTTGCTCTACCGACTGAGCTAAAGTGGCTTTAAAAGGTTGATAAACAACCTTTTATATACTAAACAAAGAACTTATTTTGTGCACTCTTTAGTACATTCTTTTTTGCAATCTTTATTTTCACCATTGCAGCATGCTTGGTCGCCACAGTTGTGTTTGCAAGGAAATTCGTCAATTAAAGCTTTTTGTTCGTCAACGGTTAATTTGTCGAATGATGCCCATTTTTTCTCAAATGCTTTTTTCTCTGCGATTTTAGCTTTTTCTGTAGGTTCGCATTTAGCTAATCCTTCTTCAACGCAAGTTTTGAATTTAGCAACTAATTCGGCTTTTCTTTCCGGAGTAATGGTTTCCCAATTGCTCCAATCGGTCATGGCTTGAACCTGATCAAGAGAATCTTGATTAACTACAGGAGCGGGAGCTGGTTGTTCAACAACTGTTGTGTCAGTAGTTTCAACTGGTTTGTTTTCTGGTTTGCAGGATGCGAATACGAAGCAACATACTGCGGCTAATAACATTAATTTTTTCATTTTTTTTTGGTTTTGGTTTAAAATTCTAAAAGTCTGCAAAAATACATTTTTTTTACTATTTTAAGTTGCTTAAAAAAAATATCAAATGAAAATTGTAAAACACTGTTTATCAATAAAATAAATTAAAAATATTGATGTAAAAAACAAAAATAATAAGAATATCAATCTCAAAATAAAAAAAACGAATGTAATAATTGACAATTCCAACTAAAAAAGTCAGGAATCCTTGCTTCTTTTTCTGGCATGATGAAGAAAGTCACCGGTAATATAACCCACAACGATAGCCCAACCGGAAAGCAAAAAAACATTATTTTTTAGAATATAATCAGAAAACTGACCTTTCAAGTACCAATAAATGACGGCAAAAACGACCAAAAGGACGATACAAACAATATGATAAACGGTCACCTGTTTTTTAAAAAAATTCTTCATTTCTATTTTTCTTCTTCCAATAACTCAACGGCTTTAAAATACTGATATTCATCGAATTTGGTACTGATAGCAGCAGAAATTTGCTCGGCAGACCAGCGTACAAGGTCATAATAGCTAAATCTGCAAAATACCATAAACTCCATTAGTTCTTCGTCCTCCAGCCGCGTGATTTGTTTGACTAATTCTTTATTATATTTTTGAGGAACTTGATAAATCTCATCTCCGTAACTCTCCATCTCATAATAGAGCTGCTTCATCTTCATTTTTTTATTAAAAGTACTGTAAAGGTAAGTAATAGGACTTCCTAACTTAGTACCTTTCAACACGTTAGGAGCTTCTTCCTGAAATGTAGCATCTCTTCGTTGCTCATCTGTCAAGTGAACGTCTTCCAGATTTTTATAAGAATCCGGAAGCTTGGTTTGCGCAATATCGCGCTTAAAGCCTTCATACGTAGGACTCATTCCCACCACCACCACTTTCGGCAACATAATAGAACGATGATAAAGAAAAATATCAACGCGCCCTCTATTATATTCTGAAGCTTCTATCACCACTATTTTCTGTCTAAAAAGTGAATTTGAAATGATTAACGTATCATTTAATGCGATCTGCATGTAAAAAACACCCTCTAAATTGCTAAAACTGTACAAATTACTGCGCATATTGTAAACACACGCCTCTGAAATCGACAAATAACTCTCCGCATTATAGATGGTTCCCGTGAATTGTTTCGGTTGCGAATACAACAAAGTACTCAACCCGAAATAAAACAAGAAAAGAGCCATTTTTTTCATGTCGCAAAAGTACATTTTTTGTTCAAACTATTTATTTATTTTTTTCTTTTTTAAAAACATCTATGATGATAATATAAGCTTGTTGATAAAGTCGGTAAATAATTCAAATTTTGTTTGGATTTGTAGTTATTAGTAGTTTATCCACTTTTTATCAACACCCTTTTGAAGCGTAATTACCTGATTCTTTTTATATAAAACAAAAATGATAATTATGTTCATTTCCGTAGTTGTTGATAAAAATAACGCAAAATTTGTCTGAAAAGTGTTGAAAAAGAAAAGAAAAAATGTTGATTGATATTTGAAATGTTTTCATAAGTTTTTTGTTCCGTTTTGATACTAACAAATAAACAATCAATTGTTGAAAAAGCGGGGGGTTATTAACTATGTTATGTTGATAAAGTATGTTGAGATTTTTTGGGATTAGTGAGGAGTAGAAAGATGAAGTAAGGTGCTCCGGCAAAGGCAGTTACGCTTCCAACGGGCAGTTCCGCGGGGCTGGCAACGGTTCGGGCAAGCGTGTCGGCAATTAAGCAAAATAGGGCTCCAAAAAAGATGGAAAATGCAAAAACTGTCCGGTTATTATTTCCGAATAACAGTCGTGCAATATGAGGCACAATCAATCCAACGAAGCCGATAACACCGCAAAAAGCAACCGCCGTGGAGATTAAAACAGACGCGATAATGAGCACAGTTAGGGTAGTACGCTTTGTATTAACTCCGGCAGTTTGTGCCGTGTCGTTGCCTAATTGCATAATATTCAAATTCTTAGCAAGAAAAAACAGGAAAAAGGCTCCTACAAGAAAAATGGGAAACATACAAGCGACTTCTGTCCACGTTGCGGAGGCAAAACTTCCCATCGTCCAGAAAACAATTTCTTGTAACGATTCTTGATGGAGAACCATCAAAATGGTAATGAGCGCGGAAGTGAGGAAATTGATGGCGATGCCCGCGAGCAAAATAGTTTCTGTTTTTTTGCGATTTCCGGCGTAGGCAATACCCAAAACGAGGAGTAGGGTAGTGAGGGCGGCCATCAATGCGAATGCCGATATCCCGAACAAAAAAATATCTAATCCTAAAATAATGGCTGCCGCTGCGCCCAACGAAGCACCGGAAGAAATACCTAAAATGTAGGGGTCACAAATGGGATTTCGAAAGACAGATTGAAAGGCAGCTCCGCAAATGGCTAATATTGAACCGGTTATAAGACAAAGCAAAATTCTGGGCAATCGCAAATTCCATACCGCAATTTCATAAGTAGCCCACTCCGCAGGAATGTGAGTTCCACAAATTTTGGCTTTGATAATAAAAAAAACCGCTTCCATAGGAACGCGAATAACGCCTATGGAAACGGCTGCTATAGTGCATAGGATAACAGCAATTACTGCGATGAAAATTGCCGATTTCTTCACTACTAATTAGATTTTGGAGAAAGCTTCTTCAAGGTCTGCCAAGAGGTCGTCCACATTTTCAATACCCACGGCAAAACGTACCAAACCGTCAGAAATTCCGGCCGCTTCGCGGCAAGCTTTGCTCACTTTCGAGTGCGTCATGGAGGCAGGATGCGACATCAATGATTCAACTCCTCCCAATGAAACTGCCAACAATATTAAATGGATGTTGTCCATCAATTTCTTTCCGGCTTCCAAACCGCCTTTTAATTCAAAGCTAATTAAAGAGCCGGGTCCCATCATCTGTTTTTGTCCCAATTCGTATTGCGGGTGAGATTTTAAACCCGGGTAGCGTACCCAAGCCACTTTGGGATTGTTTTCCAACCACTCTGCCAATTTCATGGCATTTTCTTGTTGCTTTAATACTCTGACAGATAATGTTTTAAGACCTCTGATAACCATATAGGCTTGTGTCGGGTCCATGTTGAAGCCCATATTTACCATAACGGGGCGGATAACAGAATACAATTCTTTCGTTTTAGCGATGACGCTACCGGCAACGATGTCGGCATGTCCGTTCAAAAATTTGGTCATAGAGTGTAAAACAACGTCAGCGCCGAGGTCCAACGGTTTTTGTAGAATAGGGCTGCAGAAAGTATTATCCACCACTACGATAATGTTGTGTTTATGAGCCAGTTCGGAAGCGGCTTTGATGTCGGTGATAGCGATGGTAGGATTAGCCGGAGTTTCCAAATACAGCATTTTGGTATTGGGCTGGATGGCATTTTCGATATTTTTCAAATCGCAAGTGTCCACGTAGGTAGATTCAATACCGAAGTTAGCCCAATATTTTTCCATTACCACGCGGGAAGGACCGTAAACGGCATCGCTTGAAATCATGTGGTCTCCGCTTTTGAGAAATGACATGTAAACCGTATTAACGGCAGCCATACCGCTACTCACGACCACAGAGTTATAGCCGTTTTCCAATTTTGCGATCACCTCTTCCAACGCGCCGATGGTAGGATTTCCGATACGGGTATAGATGAAGCCCGGGTCTTCGCCGGCGAAGCATGCAGCTCCGTGAGCGGCATTCTTGAATTTAAAAGTTGATGTTTGATAAATGGGGGTTACTGCAGCTCCGAAATTCTCTTCAACATCTGCACCATGCACCAAAAGAGATTCGGTTTTCAAATTTCCTTTACTCATAACTAATTGATTGATTTTAATTTATAAAAAATATGTATTAAAAATTTTTTCCTTTTTTTGCGCGGCAAAGATACGAAAAGATTCCAAGAAAAGGGGGCACTTGAAGTTTTCCGATTTTCCGATATTCTTTGCTATTTTTGCACTTTCAAAATTTCTGAACATGAAAAGACTTTTTATTGCTTTCAAACTCTCTTTGGATACTGAATATATTGAGCTGGCGGCGGCATTGCGAAGGCGCACCTCCTACGATAGTATGACGTGGGTAGAACAGGAGTTGCACCATTGCACGCTTCGTTTTTTGGGCAAAACGCCCGATTCTCAAATTGCGCCTCTCGTTGAAATCATGGAAACAGTGTGTGCCTCCGTTGCGCCGTTCGAGATGACCATCAACCGGTTGGGGCTTTTTGGCAGTCGTTATGCACCAAAAGTGTTATGGTTGGGTTTTGAAGAACAGCCGAATTTTTTCTCTCTGTATCAAGATTTGGAAAGTCGATTGATAGCATGCGGTTTTCCCGCGAATGAAGGAAATTTTGTACCGCATTTGACGTTGGCTCGCATTCGCATGATACAAAATAAAAAGCGATTCACTCAATTAATTGAGGAATCGCAGCCGTTGCACCGCCAAAAAATAGCCGTTTCTGAAATTATTTTATTCCAAAGCCGATTGGAAAAGGAGGGACCTATCTATATTGAGTTGGCGAAATGTGCGTTGAGGGGATAAAAAAAAGGCGTTCGAAAGAACGCCTTTTTTTATGTTAGAAATAATGTATTATCTAACGATGCTAATTTTGCGGGTAGCAACTTCAGTACCGTTAGCAATGCGAACGATATAAAGACCTTGTGTTAAGTTAGCAACGTCGATACTTTGAGTAGCAGTAGCAGCTTCAACTTCAGCAACTACTCTACCGTTGATATCAAATACGGTTACTTGTGCACCTTCTGCATTATTAACGAAGATAACGTTGTTGGCAGGGTTAGGATATACATTCATATTAGAAATAGAATAGTCGTTGATACCGTCAGGAAGATCTACGGTAACGCAGTAATGATTGTTGGTAAGATCCGGGTCAACTCCATCATAAGTTAAGTCAACACATACTTCGAATGGAAATACCAAACCGGCAGCATCCATTTCGTCGTAACCGATAAGGGTTTCACGCATGATGTAACCACGACCTGCTTCGAGTGGGGTTTCTGTAAGACCGAAAGCTTCGTTATCATGGATAAGGATGGGTTGAATACCATTGCCAACAATAGATACTGTTAAGTATAATTCTGCTCTTGCAGTATCAATACCGCGATTCCAGATACCGTAGCGAACTCTTAAAGAGTCATCAAATTCATATTTGTAAATAGTTTCAATTTCTTCTTGATCTTCTAATTCATAATCATAGAATTCACCATAGAAATCACTTGATTCTGTGTAACCGGTTCCATCATTGATGTAAAGAGTTAAATAGAAAGGTTTTACGAAATATTCTTCAGAACCTTGAGCACCAAATCTGTAGAATCCCCATTCTCCGTCGTAGAACATCGGATATTCGGTATTTTCTTCAACGCCTTCCGGAGTACCACATAAAAGAACGGCACCAATGTTGTCGGTCATTTCAACGGCAACCCAAATTTCATCGGTTCCTACGTTGTAAGGAGTAGTTAAAGCTACTTCTTGGTCACCATCAGCGGTAGCGGTATAAACTTGTGTGTAAGCAAGTGTACCCGGCAAAGTATCACCATTATTTCCACTGTAAATTTTGATGGTGTAAATGGTATTTTGAACTTCGGGGGAATTGGTATAACTGGTACTGTGATAGAATCTTACTTTATCAATAGAAGTACCTGCTGCAATTGTACCGGCCGGAATACGGAGGGCAAACATATCACTTTCGTTCAATACGAAGTATGATTCACTATTGGTATGTCCATACCAGTAGTCTCTATCCAAATTTTGAGAAGTTGGGAACCCCTCCGGCAATGGATAACATGTTGCGTTTTGCGCAAACATAGCACCTGTAAACATAAGTGCTGCTAAAAGCATAAAAAATTTTTTCATAGATTTTAATTTTTATGGTTAATACTGAAATTTTTCGCGGCAAAGATACTATTTTTTTTATTTGTACGTTCACTTTTTTTCAAAAATTGTTTTTTTTATGAATAAAATCCAAATGGTTGACTTGAAAAGTCAGTATTTAAGGCATAAAACCGAGATAGATAGCGGAATTGCCGAGGTAATTGACTCAACCGCTTTCATTAATGGTCCCATTGTAAAGGAGTTTCAGCAAAACTTATCTCAATATCTTGACTGTAAGAATGTTATCACCTGCGGAAATGGCACGGACGCCCTCCAAATTGCGATGATGGCACTCGGTTTACAAGCCGGTGACGAGGTGATTACAACCCCCTTTACATTCATTGCTACTGTAGAAGTGGTGGCAGTTCTCGGACTAAACCCCGTTTTTGTTGATGTTGATGCCGCCACCTTCAATATAGATGTTTCGCAGATTGAAAAAGCAATTACCCCCCGAACCAAGGCAATTGTTCCTGTTCATCTGTTTGGACAACCTGCCAATATGGAAGAAATCATGCGCATCGCGAACCAATATAATTTGGCAGTGATTGAAGATGCTTGTCAGGCAATAGGCGCAGAATACACTTTTTCTTCCGGGGAAACCAAAAAAGTGGGCACTATAGGCACCATCGGTTGTACTTCTTTTTTTCCGTCCAAAAATCTGGGTTGCTATGGCGACGGGGGTGCCATTTTTACGAATGACGACGAATTAGCCCTAAAAATGCGCGGAATTGTCAATCATGGCATGTTTACCCGTTATTATCACGATATGGTGGGGGTCAATTCGCGACTGGATAGCATTCAGGCTGCAGTTCTTAATGTAAAACTCAATTATTTAGACAGTTATAACAACGCGCGGCAACGCGCGGCGGCATTTTACAATCATGCCTTTGCCGGAAATCCGCATATTGAAATTCCCACCGCACTGAATGGAACCACACACGTTTTCCATCAATATACACTGAAATTGCACGACGTGAATCGCGCGCAATTGATTAAAAATATGAATGATGCGGGCATTCCAGTGATGATTTATTACCCCGTGCCGCTTCATCTCCAGAAAGCCTTTGCCCATCTGGGATTTCAACGCGGCGACTTTCCCGTTGCCGAAAACCTCTGCGAAAGCGTCATCTCTTTGCCCATGCATACCGAATTGGACGAAGAACAACTCGTTTACATTACCGAGCATCTTTTAAAAAATATTTAATCATCAATGATGGAAGAACTTCAACAATGTCCCATTTGTCATAGTAGTCAAATATCTGAATTTAAGAATATTAAAGATTATTTTCTCACGCAAGAAGATTTTACTGTAGCCCGTTGCGAACATTGCGGCTTCTTGTTTTTGAACCCGCGCCCCGATAAAGCCGCGATTGCACCCTATTACAAATCCGAAGCCTATTTTTCTCATTCAGACGGAAGAAAAGGTTTGATTGCCCGCATGTATCAGATTGTCAGACATTTTAATATCAGAAATAAATACAAATTAATCAACAAATATAAAAAATCCGGAAAGATTTTGGATATTGGTTGCGGAACGGGGGACGTTTTGGCATATTTTTCTGCTAATAATTGGCAGATTGAAGGGGTAGAACCGGATGCCGATGCACGCAAAGTAGCGCAAGAAAAAAATCACTTTACACCTCATCAAGAAGCTGATTTACAGAATTTTCCTGATGCTTCTTTTGATGTGATTACCATGTGGCACGTGATGGAGCATGTGCATAATTTGGAAGAAAGAATGCAAACCGTTCGGCGTTTGATAAAACCTGACGGCGTATTTATTTTTTCCGTTCCTATTTGCGATTCGTGGGACGCACAACATTACGGAGAGTTTTGGGCAGCGTGGGACGTGCCGCGCCATTTGTACCACTTTTCGCAAGAAACAGCAAAAAAACTCGCTGAAAATCAACAATTTGAGTTGCGAATAATTAAACCTATGAAATTCGATGCCTATTATATCGCCCTGCTGAGCGAAAAATATAAAACAGGAAAATCCTCTTATTGGAAAGCATTCTCCAACGGCTTAAAATCTAATTGTCACGCTAAAAATCATCAAAGCAATTATTCAAGTTTGATTTTTGTGACTTCTCCAAAGTAAAAAATTATTTGTACTTTTGCACCTAATTTAAAATCTGATTTTTTATGGTAATTGTCGGAATTACTGGTACTTTGGGTGCCGGAAAAGGAACGGTGGTAGATTATTTGGTGCAACATTTTCAATTTCGACACTTTTCGGTACGCGATTATTTGTGGAATGAAGTGCGGGCGCGCGATTTACCGCTGAATCGTGATTCCCTGACTGCTGTTGCCAATGATTTGCGCGCCACCCATTCTCCCTCTTTCATCGTGGATGAATTATACAAAATAGCTTCTGCTCAACCGCAAAATGCTATCATTGAAAGTATTAGAACGGTTGGTGAAATCGATTCTTTAAGTAAAAAAGGCACTTTTCTCCTGTTGGCTGTTGATGCCGATCCGAAAATCCGCTACGAAAGGGTAGTGCTCCGAAATTCCGAAACCGACCATATTTCCTATGAAACGTTTTGGGCTAACGAACAACGAGAAATGAGTTCCGGAGATGTGAACAAACAAAATTTGGGGGCTTGTATTCAAAAAGCTGACTACGTGTTGCTGAACAATGGCAATCAAGAAGAATTGTATCGTCAAGTAAATGAGATAATTAATAAATATTTGTAATATGTTTTTGTGGGAATCCATCGCTTTTGGACCAATCCATAGCAGAAGATTGGGAAGCTCCTTAGGAATTAATGTTTCGCCAACCGATGTAAAAATCTGTTCGTTCGATTGTATTTATTGTGAGTGCGGTTGGACTTTGGAAAAAGATTACCAATCCACGCACTTTTTACCGGCTGCCACCATCTTGCAGGCAATTGAAGAAAAATTAAAACAGTGTCGTCAGGACAATGTGCCAATAGATAGCATAACCTTTTCTGGAAACGGAGAACCGACTTTGCATCCGGATTTTTTGCAAATTATTGATAATCTGATTATTATTAGAGATCACCTCTATCCTAATGCGGTGATTACCTGTTTGACCAATGCCACCCAACTGCAAAAAGAAGAGGTGCGCCTTGCCTTGCTAAAAATTGAAAATCCGATGCTAAAATTGGATGCCGGCACGGATGAACTTTTGCAAATTATCAATCGCCCGACTTTTCCGATTACTTTAGAAGAAATTGTGACCGAAATGAAAAAATTCAATGGGAAGATGATGATCCAAACTCTGTTTGTCAGAGGTGAGGTTGATGGGGTTGACTTTGATAACACAGCCGAATCAAATCTTTCAAAATGGCTGGAAATCATTAAGTTATTAAACCCTAAACGGGTTGTTCTTTACTCTTTGGATAGAGAAACACCGGCCCATCACCTGACGAAAATTTATAAAAAAGAATTAGAAACCATTGCAGACAAAGTGCGAAATTTTGGCATAGAAGCTGCGGTTTACGAGTAATAAAAAAAGTTAATAATGGAAGTAAAAACGACTTTTATTGAAGGAGTACTTTTAGTGCAGCCGCAAGTTTTCGGAGATGCGCGCGGCTGGTTTTGCGAAACTTATAACGAAGCCCGCTATCGTGAAGCCGGCATTATGGAAACGTTTGTGCAAGATAATCAATCTTATTCGCAAAAAAATGTGGTGCGCGGACTCCATTTTCAGCGTCCGCCGTTCACTCAAGCCAAATTGGTCAGCGTGATTCGCGGAGCCGTTTTAGATGTGGCGGTCGATTTGCGGCGCAACAGTCCCACCTACGGGCAATATTTCTCTGCCCTGCTTACCGGTGAAAATCACTTACAACTATTTGTGCCCAAAGGCTTTGCGCACGGGTTTTCCGTTCTGGATAATGATACCGTCTTTGCCTACAAATGTTCCAATCTTTATAATAAAGAGTACGAGGGGTCGATCATTTACAACGACCCGACCATCGCCGTGGATTGGCAAGTTGAAAATCCCATCATCTCCGAAAAAGACCAAAATGGCGTTTTGTTCCGCGATTTTGTAACTCCGTTCGATATGCTCTAACTGAAGAAATGATTTGTTGCGCTACAAAGACTTGTTCTGTTTTAAACAGTTTTTTGAAAATAGTTGTGCAAAAAAAATATAAAAATTGATGAATTTTCGGATAAACCGAAAAAAGGAAGATTTAGAGATGAAATGATGATGATTTTGAATAGTAAAATATGAAGAATCAAATCATCTCAATATTTACAATGACTAAAATCTCTATACGTTTTTAAAAGGCTCGCTTCGGCTACGCTCAGCGAGCGGTGATGTGCTCGCTTCGGCTTCGCTCAGCGAGCGGGGATGTGCTCGCTTCGGCTTCGCTCAGCGAGCGGAGATGGGGTCGCTTCGGCTTCGCTCAGCGAGCGGGGATGTGCTCGCTTCGACTTCGCTCAGCGAGCGGGGATGTGCTCGCTTCGGCTCCGCTCAGCGAGCAGTGGATGGGCTTGCTTCGGCTCCGCTCAGCGAGCGGTGATGTGCTCGCTTCGACTTCGCTCAGCGAGCGGGATAGGCTCGCTTCGGCTCCGCTCAGCGAGCGGGGATGTGCTCGCTTCGGCTTCGCTCAGCGAGCAGTGGAAGGGCTCGTTTCGGCTACGCTCAGCGAGCAGTGGAAGGGCTCGCTTCGGCTTCGCTCAGCGAGCAGTGGAAGGGCTCGTTTCGGCTACGCTCAGCGAGCGGTGATGGGCTCGCTTCGGCTACGCTCAGCGAGCGGTGATGGGCTCGCTTCGACTTCGCTCAGCGAGCAGTGGATGGGCTCGCTTCGGCTCCGCTCAGCGAGCGGGGATGTGCTCGCTTCGACTTCGCTCAGCGAGCAGTGGATGGGGTCGCTTCGGCTTCGCTCAGCGAGCGGGGATGTGCTCGCTTCGGCTTCGCTCAGCGAGCGGTGGATAGGCTCGCTTCGGCTTCGCTCAGCGAGCAGTGGATGGGGTCGCTTCGGCTTCGCTCAGCGAGCGGGGATGTGCTCGCTTCGGCTTCGCTCAGCGAGCGGAGATGGGTTCGCTTCGGCTTCGCTCAGCGAGCGGGGATTCGGTCGTTGAGCGGAGCCGAAACGACCGAAGGAAACACAATTTTGACAAAAACGGAAATTTTTAAAAATATAAGACTAATCCCATCAATTATCGAAATTGATATTTCTTTCATGCAATTATGCTCGAAACTTTTTCGTTAAACTAAAATATTGAAGTCGAAAAGAGAAGTTTCACATTTTCTTTTCAGAAAGAAATTTTTTATATAATCGTTTGATTATTATTATTTTATGTAATTACTGTTGAAAGGAGCGAAAGAAGAAGAATAGTATCATTATTTTTATTATTTTTGTCGAAATTTTGGAGAATAAATTATTAATCATAAAAAACTATAATATTGTGAAAAGTACACCGATTTCCATTGAACTAGTGAATAAAATTATTGCCGAGAATGGTATTAAGGAGGTGGGAAAAGCCTCAATCAGAGAGATTAAGAAATTAATAAACGATATTGAAAATGCGAGCGGTACGAAGTTCGTCAGAATGGAAATGGGCATTCCGGGGATTCCCGCATGTCAAATTGGCGTGGATGCTCAAATAAAAGCCCTCCAAAATGGTATTGCTACGCTCTATCCCGATATTGACGGGATTCCGGAGTTGAAATCGGAAATGTCCAAGTTTGTCAAAAATTTTATCGATTTGGAAGTGGCACCGGCTTCTTGTATTCCTACTGTTGGCTCCATGATGGGCGGCTTGGCATGTTTTATGACTTTTTCACGCCTGCACAAAGAAAAAGATACAACCCTTTTTATTGACCCGGGTTTTCCGGTTCAAAAAAACCAACACCGCGTAACGGGACTCAAATTTGAGACTTTTGATGTGTATGATTTTCGCGGAGATAAACTCAGAGACAAATTAGAAAGTTATCTTAAAAAAGGAAATATTCACTCCATCATCTACTCAAATCCGAATAACCCCTCTTGGATTTGCTTCACAGATAAAGAGTTAAAGATCATTGGCGAATTAGCCAACCAATATGATGTTTGCGTGATTGAAGATTTGGCCTACTTTGGAATGGATTTCAGAAACGATATTTCCAATCCGGGCGTGCCTCCATTCCAACCCTCTGTCGGGAAATATACCGATAATTATGCGCTGTTGATTTCCAGCTCAAAAGCCTTTAGCTATGCCGGAGAAAGAATCGGTATGTTAGTTCTTTCCGATAAATTATTCAAAAAAGAATCTGCCGATTTAATTCCATTTTTTGGTACTCCGATTTTGGGACGCGCTATCATTTACGGAACCGTTTATGCCATCAGTTCCGGCACTTCACACTCCGCCCAATTTGCCCTTGCCGCTATTTTAAGAGCTTGTAACAATAGGGAATACAACTACTTAGATGACGTGCGGGAGTATGGCGAAAAAGCAAAAATCATGAAAAAAATCTTTACAGACAACGGATTCAAAATTGTTTATGACCACGATGAGGAAAAACCACTGGCTGACGGATTTTATTTTACTTTGTCGTACCCGGGTCTGTCGGGTGAAGAATTGCTGAAAGAACTTCTTTACTATGGCATTAGTGCCATTTCATTGGAAATTACCGGCAGCAGCCATACGGAAGGTTTGAGAGCTTGCGTTTCATTGGTGAACAGAAATCAATTTCCCGACCTCGAAAAACGTGCCATTATCTTTAACGAAAACCACCGATAAGAGATTTTTTAATGAAATCGAAACGGAGTCTCTTCTTGTGTGTACTCATCACACTTTTCCTTTTTTCAACCTGTCATCACAATCATCAAAGGGAAAGAGAGATCGAAAATGCACCTTATTGGTTCGATAATTATTCTTTTTTTGATGAAGATGATTATTATGATTATTTTCAAAATGCACTGAACTTATTGTCAAATAATGAGTTCGTTTTCAATCAATTCATCAGGGATTATTATCAAGAACAAGAGGAACCCATTTGGACTTTGAACGGATTTCAGGAACAAAAAATCGATAGTTTGGTTGCTGTGATCGCTTCTGCAGAAGAGCACGGATTATCACCCCAAATTTTTCGTTATGAGCAAATACAGTCCGGTATCAAGGCTCTTCGTTCCAATAAATATACAAACGAAGAAGACTTGTATGCCGCACTTTCTCGATTAGAATTGCAATTAACACAAGCATATCTTCTCTATTCCAAGTGTTTAATGTTTGGTGCGACGAATCCCGTTGAGGTAAACGGTGGAAAGTGGTTATGTCAGACGGCTACGGCAGACGACGGTTTTTATAACCAAGTTTTGTCGGCTGTTGATACGGCTTTTTCCTATTTGAGACACTTGCAACCTACCGACAGCAATTATTTGGCAATTCAGCGCGAATTGAAAGTATTTATAGCCTTGAAAGACAGTGTTTTACCATCTATTCCTTACCTTGAAGGAAGAGTTGGGCAGATAGTCGCGCGGGCCAATATGATCGGCAGCAGACTTCAATTGCTCGGCTACATAGATTCCACTTATGTGCCTCATGACACTTTATCTAAGCGATTAATGAGGGGTCTCAACCAATTCCGGGAAGACCACGCCATTCCGGTCAACAGCCGATTGGATGCCGAAACCATTGACGCGCTCAATCTTCAACCCTCTTATTATATTGACAAGTTAGCTGCCAATCTGGAACGTTATCGTTGGAAAGTGACGCCGCAAAAGGGGAGCTCTTTTATTGCCGTTAATATTCCTGATTTTACCTTACAGACCTATTGTTCAGACACTTTGGCATTTCGCACGCGGGTTTGCTGTGGCAAGTACCCGGAACGCAATGAGTCAATTGATTCATGCTTGGTGAACGGACTTTTGCAGGCGCAAAAGTCGGAAACACCCCTGTTGTACAGCGAAATTTACAGTATCGTACTAAATCCCGAATGGAATATTCCGTATAGCATTTTAAAAGATGAATATTATCCGCAATTGGTTCGTAACAATGTGAAAGTCATCAAGAAGGAAAAACTGTATTTGTTAGAAGGAAAAACAAAAAAAAATATTTTCCCGGAAACCGTAAATTGGAAAAAGATCAACAGGAGAAATATTCCGTACCGCTTGGTGCAATCTTCCGGACCGCATAATGCGTTGGGAAAAATCAAATTTAATTTTTCAAATCCTGAATCTGTGTATTTGCATGATACCAACAATAAGGGCGCGTTCAAGCGGCGGGTGCGTGCGCTGAGTCACGGGTGCGTGCGCGTGGAAAATCCCGATTCTTTAATGAATATCATTTTGCGAATGAACGATTATGAAGATGAAAAAATGGAAGAAGTGCATATTATCTTGGGCGATGAACCCACTACGGAAGAGGGGATTGCCTATTTGGAAGAAAGAGAGATAAAAGAACAGGAATATTTTGATAAATTGTTGCCGGAAGATACCTTGTTTTATCATCCTCTTCGTCCTACTAACTTGTCTTTGAAGAAAAAAATGCCGATATATTTTGAATATTTTACATGTTTTTTGGGTGAAAACGGACGTGTGCAATATCGCCCCGATATTTATTGTAAAGAAGAAAATATTCAAATTTGTTTGAAACGACTTAATAAATAATGTTTTATGCTGAAAGGGAAGAAAATATGCGTCGTGTTACCCGCCTATAATGCAGCGGAAACGTTGGAACAAACGTACCGCGAGATTCCTCACAGCATGGTAGATGAGGTGGTTCTGGTTGACGATAATTCCACCGATGATACGATACAAACAGCTAAAAAGTTAGGCATCAATCATATATTGCGACATGAGAAAAATAAAGGTTACGGGGGTAATCAAAAAACGTGCTATCAACAAGCCTTGGCGTTGGGGGCAGATGTAGTGGTTATGCTTCACCCTGATTATCAATATTCCCCGAAATTG
>Ga0265294_10003460_pt1 | contig 20170 bp, 22 predicted proteins | sample MunlanPumphouse3_FD_192504 | JGI IMG/M metagenome (GOLD analysis project Ga0265294, IMG submission 192504) | Groundwater microbial communities from a municipal landfill in Southern Ontario, Canada - Pumphouse #3 | ecosystem: Environmental > Aquatic > Deep subsurface > Groundwater | place...
ATAAATTCCAGCCGGAATTCTTTAAAATTGTCCGAATATAAATCGGCTAGCTGTCCGAATCAACTCCGGCAGAGTGTCCGGATGTAAATCGGCTGGCTGTCCGAATTGTTCCGGCGTATGCATATACATTAAAAATAGTGATAGGCAATGGAGATATTCCATCATATTTTAAAATTAAATTTGAAAGAATCGCACAAAATTTTGATGTTAGAATTGAATATTTATACAAAATATCTGATGAACAGAAATATAAAGAAATAGCATCTTCTAAATTACTTATTTTTCTGTCTGATTTCGAGGGTTTTGGTTCACCACCTGTTGAAGCATTATATATGAGTATACCTGTAATAGCAAAATATTTAGATGTTTTACATGAAGTTTCAGGCTCACATATTACTTATATAAAAGATATACGAGAGTTTAAAACATTAAATATTAATGAAATTATTAATCAAGAAGTTTCTTATAATCCAAATATAGAAATCAAGAACTATTTATTTAATATGGATGAGATATTTAAAAAAACTTTGTTAAAAACTCATTTACTCAAAACTAAAATAATATTTATAAAATATTTAGTCAATGCAATACATTTTATTGAAAAATATTTTAAGAAAGTATTTATGAAAATATTAATTTCACATAATATGTTAGCAATTAGAAAATCGGACAATATCATTATATATGGTATAGGGGAGCATGCTAAGCTATGGACAAAATGGTGTAAACTTCATAACAAAAAGATACTATGTTATTTAGTTACAAAAAAAGAGGAAAACAGCAATATGATTGATTTTTTAGCTAAACCTATCATTGAAATAAGTAATATTCATAAATATGATTACGATACTATAATTCTTGCAACAATATCAACCGAAAGTGCCTTTTCAATGTATAAAAATTTACAAGAATCACAGAATTATAAAAAATATTTTTTCGCAATTGATCTAAAAAAATCTAAATCTATAGCAATTGAAACATCAATATTTAATATTAATATTGTTATAAATAAATTAAAACATTTAATCTATAATTTCATTTATAGTAAGCTTCTTTAAATTTTTAATATTTTTTACTTTCAAAATATTTTCTTTATTAAAGAAATATAATTCGGATTTTAAGATGATTCTATCATCCATAGAACCATTTTTTGTCTAGGAACTTGATATTTTATTTCAAGTAAATCTATTATTACTTTTTCTCTTCCTTGAGGTGTTATTATTATATAATCAAATTCTAAAGAAGAATCATACAAATAATCAGGATGTAATATTTTAGATTTAATTTTCGATTTTTGACCTAAAATAGGTTTTTCAGAAGTATCTAAATAAAATAAAATATTTTTCTTTAGCAAAGGATATAATTCTTCACCAATTGTACCTGCCCCATAAATAATTACTTTTTTATTTTTATTTAAAATAACGCGAATACATTTTTCAAGTGGTATTAATTCTGAAGAATTCTCTACATCTGGTAAAAATTTAGTAAATAAACTTAGTTTAAGTATCTTATATTTGATAAAAGTGTAATTAGCAATACGATTAGTAATATTTTTTATTTTCTGAATAAAATTAGAAAATTGCTTTTTTATATAAAATAGTTTAAAAAATATTTCATAGTAATTTATACTATATCTATTAGGAATATGTAAGTCAAATTGTAGTTCTTTTTGTATAATATTATCTTCATATGATTCTTTATCAACTTCTTTATAATAATATTTTGGTAGAAGCATATTTTTATTTTTAATTTTATCAATCATAATTTCTGTTTCTTTTCTAAGTACATCAAAAAAATCACGATGCCAAACTACCTTTTGAAATTCAGAAGAACCTTGAAAAGATTCGTTATAATAAAGTTTTAAGAGGTCTCTTAAAGCATCTCTTGTAGCACCTCTTCCTTTAGAACAAATACTAAAAAAAATATATCTAACATTTTTATTTGCTACTGCATACATCGCAGAACCATTGGAAACAAAAAGATTCAATGTCGCTTCTTGATACAATGCAGCTCGAAAACTATTTGAAAGTGCTGCTTCATTACAATATATCACATTTTGACCTTGAAGAGGATCAAAATTATCATATAACTTATAATAATCTCTTATGACTATAAATATGTATTGATCAAATTCTGAGTAATAAGTAACTAATTTTTGCCACTCTTCAATTTTACTATTCCTTTCATCTGCCCAATCATCCCATTCTCGTAGTGTAATAGTGATTGGTATTTTTGGGAAACAATATTTTAATATCCATTTTTGTGCAAGAACAATTTGGTCTTGAGGTGGAGTAACACATAATAGAGAAGAATCTTTTTTTAAATAATTACTAATATTACTCCATTGGTGAGAAGAAGTCCTTTTACTGATTGATTCAACTGGCAGATTAACTTGATAGTCATAAGGATATATTTTATAGTACTTAGAATTATGAGTATAAAAATCTATAAATTCATTTCTATTATCAAAAACAAATAATGATCCTGCATATTTGAATAATCTTATTTGTTCAATTGCTAAATTATAGATAAATTGTTTATAATTTTGAGATGTTACATAATTATGTCTAAGTGGAGATGGATCACTTGAATGAGCTACAAAAACTACATCAATTTTTTCAAGATTATACTTACGTCTTTCAATTTCTGCTGCAATAAGAACTGTCATAATATCATTTGAGTGTGGTAAATCAATAAAATCATATATGGCAAGAACTCTTTTAAATTTATATTGTTCTTGTTTTTGCATAAATATTCTAGAATGAATTTCTTGGCGTTTTTTGGCATATGAATCAAAAATATAATTTTGAGAAAAATAGTTAAAAAAATAGTTAAAAAATTTATCTTTATTTTTGTATTTTTTTAAAAGATACTGTGCTTTTTTGAATGAGTCCCTAGTTCCAACATCTATATGTAAAGTCTCATTTTTGTATGTGTAAATCTTTCCAATTAGTTTTGGTAAAAGCTCTGTACTAATGTCACTTATATTATTTAAATATGTAAAGATAGATGGTTCAAAAATATAAACGGCACCATTCGCAATATTTGATAAAGGAATCTCAGGTTTTTCGGAATAATTCGTAACAATCCCCTCTTCATCACAAATAACTATACCACATCCACTCAAATTATCAGGACTAAATGTCATCATTGTCATAATACATTTATCAGGACGTAAATAATGAGAGGAGATAAAATCTTTATAATCACAAATACTTAAGTTGTCAGCATGTATTACCAAAAAAGGTTCTTTATCTAGAAAAAAATCTTTATTTGCTAAAACTGTTTTTGCTGTACCTAAAAGCTCAGGTTCATAAACTAATTTAACTTGGTTTTTATATTTAGAAGATGCTATAAACGTTTCAACTTGTTCATGTAAATAGTGTGTATTAATAATAAATTCACTTATTCCAGCATCAACTAAAGTCTCTAACCAAATTTCTAATAATGGTTTACCATTGATAGGAACTAAACATTTAGGTATAGTATCTGTGATAGGTCTTAGTCTAGTTCCTAACCCAGCAGCTAATAATAATGCTTTCATAATAATTTAATCTCTTTTAGAATTTCTTCTTTTTTAATAGGTACATTCCCTAATCTACTAACTTGTATAGCTGAGGCAATAGAACCTAAATAAGCACTTTCCCATATATTTGCACCTATACAGTTTGCCATAGAACAACAAGTTAGAAAACTATCTCCAGCTCCACTTACATCTTTCACATTATTACTTAACGCAGGAATATTATCTGTAAGAAGTTCATTTGAATTTGAATTATAAATCATTATTCCCTCACTACCTAAGGTAGTAAATATATATTTTATATTAGATTCTTTTTGTAGTTTTTTTGATAAAACTACTAATCCTGATTCAAAATCATTAAGCGCAAGTCTTATTTCTCTTTCTGTTGGAGTTACAATATTCATATTCTTAAATTTTGATATATCTCCAACTTGAGATGAACTTTGAGAATCTGCGGATGTAAAAATATTATTCTTAAGGGCAAATTTAGAAGTCTTTTTAATAACTTTTTTTGATAAAACACCATATGAAAAATCTGAAAATATTATAAGATCTAAATCTTTAATATTTTTAATATTTTCAACTATTTGTTTTTCTATCTCTTTGTTAATATAATGTTGTTTTAGATGATTTACTCTAAGTAGAGTTTTATTATGTGCTCTAAATCTTTGTTTTAAAGTTGTAGGTCTAGTAGTATCTTTGTATATAAATGTTTGAATATTTAAATCATTTAAATATTTTTTTGTATAATCATAGTTATCATCATCTCCAACAACAGATATATAGTGAACATTTGCACCTAATGTTTTTGCATGGGAAGCTACAATGGCTGCTCCTCCTATAAATTTTTTACTTGATAGTGGTGTCACAACAATCGTAGGATCTTCTTGACTCATTCCAATTGGTTCACAAGTTATATACTCATCAATGATAGTATCACCAATAACTAAAATATTTAATTTGGAAAATTTATCTGTAATCTCTAATAATCTATTTTTATTTATTTTATGTCTTGAAATGTAAGATTTTGCGTGACGGATAGAAGAGTAAGTTATTTCAAAATCTTTTTCTAATAAGTCAATTGAAGAAAACCCTATTTCTCCCGATGTAAAGAGTAGTTGACCACCATACTCTTTTAGTATGTTTAGTTCAGGATTGTTTTTTTCTTCATGTTCTTTACCTTTTATTACAAAAGTAGGCTTTCTTTTTTTTATAAATTCAAGAATATCTTCTTTTAAAATAAAAGCTTCATCTACATAAGATGTTGCTTGAATAGATTCTAACCTAATATTTTCATTTAGTAAATTAAGATTTTTTGTTAATTCATCAGAGTTTATTGCCACAATTAAATAATCTGAACTCTCTTTTGCAAATTTTAATAATCTAAGGTGTCCAGGATGTAGAATATTAAAATTTCCATAAACTAGGGCTGTTTTTTTCATATTTATTCCAAATCTTTATTTATTTCAATTAGAGGTCTTATAACTTTTCTATTTTCTAAATCATCTAATGCATCATTAATATTTTCAAGAGAATATCTTTTTTCAAGTAATTTTTCTAAAGGTAGAATCCCTTTTTTGTAAAGTTCAGCAAATTTAGGTATATCAATATCTGGATTTGAAGAACCTCCCCACGAACCTTTAATTTGTTTTCCACAAATTAAATCATAAGGGTCAAGAGAAATTTTATCTCCATTTTGAGGATGAGATGCGAAAACACAAAGCCCACCATTGTTTTTGACACATTTGAAAGCTATTTCAATTATTTTTGCCAAGCCTGAACACTCAACACTATAGTCAACTCCTTGATTATTTGTGATATTTAAAATAGCTTCTTCAATATTCTGATTATTTGAATTAATTGTATGAGTTGCTCCAAAATCTTTTGCTAGTTCAAGTTTTTTATCTTCAATATCAATTGCGATTATTTTACTACATTTAAATAAATTTGTAGCCATTAATGCACTAAGTCCAATTCCACCTAAACCAAATATGGCAATGGTACTGTTCTCTTTTGGAATAATTTCATTCATAACAATTCCTGCCCCAGTTGGAATTGCACAACCAAAAAGTACACCTATATCTAAAGGAATACCTTCTGGAAGTTTTACTAATCTGTTTTCTGAAACTATTGAAAGTTCACTAAAAGTTGTTACATTGCCAGAATTTATTATTATTCCATTTTCTGAAATATATTTGGCTGGTTCAGCATTTATACCTTCACTTTTTATCCAACCTAGAATAACTTTATCCCCAATTTTAACCTTTGTAACACCTTCTCCTATTTCTTGAACTATTCCTGTTCCTTCATGACCTAAAAGATGAGGTAACCATTTGTCTTCACCTCTTTTTCCTCTTGTCTCCATAAGTTGAGAATGACATACCCCACTGTAAGCTAATTTAACCAGAACTTGACCAAATTTAAGTGTATTTAGTTTTACATTCTTAATTATTAATGGATTATTTATTTTTTCAAGTATTGCCACTTTCATTTTATAACCTTATGTAATATTTTTAAATATGATATTTTCATAATTTAACACTATAGTAAGCTATGTAAACTATAATAACTCTTTTTTATATGTGCATAACACAATTATATAATGAGCCATTTTATCATATCCAGTATGCACTACTTCATCATTCATACTAAATAAAAAAACATTATTAAAATATTTTTCTAATAGTGTTTTTAGTTCCTTCCCATTTTTGCAATTAACATGTCCTTCTTTACTTTGAGATGATGCATATGCTTGAGATTCAATACTGGGCATTCCAATAATTAGAACACCATTACTTTTAAGTGATCCAACAATATTAGATAAAAATAAGTCTTCATTATTTTTATTTATATGCTCTAATACATCTAATGAATAAATACCATTATAATAATTTCTTTTAAATACTCCGTTTAAAATATCATGTTCAAAAAAATTTATTTTTGAATTATTTCGATAGCTTTTGCAATTTTCTATAAATATTTTATCAAAATCTATACAATCAATATGAGACACCTCTTGTGCAACAATTTGTGATCCAAAACCATCCCCACAACCAGCTTCTAAAACTTTCTCAAATCCAGTAAACATTTTAGATACAAACTTATATCTAGATAATAAAAATATTAATCGTCGAGGGTCATTTCTATATGTATAACTTGATGTGAGACCTAGACATATAAAACCTGCATTATTAGCTTCATTTACTTGAATATTATATTGTTGTTCTTTTGTAGACATATACAGTCTCCTTTATTATTGACTAAAATTAAAATCCCTTGTTCATATAATTTAATATTATTATATATTACATCAGCAATTTTATCTGCTGTATTAAATTCTAATATGGATAAAGATTTGATTTTTTCTTTATACTTTTCTTTATTAGTACGTTTTATAATATCCCAGTAACTATTTGGATAAATAAACGGTCCTAATAAAAATACTTTAATTAATATATTTTTATTTCTTAATTTTCCAGCTAAATTTTGTACATATGTATTCAAAGAACTTTTTGCCATGACATAACAAGGAGAAGAATTACTTTGTAAAGCACTGTCAGAACTAATATGTATAATTTGACAATTTTGTTTTTTTATCATTCTTTCTAGTAAAAAGTTATTAATGCTAATAGGTATTTCTAAGTTTAGTCTAAATGTTTCTTTTAATACATCTATATTAATTGGGTGAGTATCATTATCTAGTTTTCCCCCTAAATTATGTATTAATATATCAGGTATTAAATCTTTCTTTATTAAAAAATCACATAAAGAAATTACCTCTTTTTCTTCCATTAAATTGTAATTTAACTTAATGGCATTTTCTACATTAATATTACAAATATTCCTAGATACTAGAATTAATGTATATTTTGTATAGAATTTATTTGCTAACTCAAACCCTAATCCTTTACTAGAACCTGTAATAAGTACTATTCTTTTTGCCATTAAAAAGGTCCTTTAAACCAATCACCTGGTACATCATGATGAATTTTATTTATAAAATTATCTAAATTTATATCAATATTAAATATTTCAGATATTTCAAGAATAATATCTTTTGCATCTTTGTAATAATCTTTAGTTAAAGAATAACTCGTTGGTGCATGAATATTTGGTAAGGCAATGATTTTTGGAGCAGATTTTAAAACACTAAAATATTTCATAGAAATATCTGCAACAATATCATTTCCTATTGAACCAAATTCGCTAGCTGTATCTAAAACAATTAATCTTTTCGTCTTTTCAATTGATTTATGAATAGTATTCCAATCAATAGGGCTTATGGTTTTTAAGTCTATAATTTCACATGAAATATTATATTTTTTAAGTTCTTTAGCTGCATGAATTGCTTCTATACTCATATATGACATAGAAACAATAGTTATATCTTTGCCTTCTTTTAATATTTCAGCTTTTCCTATTTCTACTCTAAAATCATCACTTTCATCAACTTCTCCTATCATATTGTGAAGCCATCTATGTTCTAAAAAGATAACAGGGTTTGGATCAAATATACTTGAAAGTAATAAACCTTTTGCATCTTTTACTGTTGTTGGCATTACTACTTTAAGACCTGGAATATGGGCAAACCAAGATTGTAAACTTTGAGCGTGGGTTGGACCTTGACCCCATCCTCGACCAATGATTAATCTAATTGTTATTGGTACATTAAGCTCTTTCCCAAACATAAAATGAAATTTAGCAGCATTATTTACAATTTGATCCATAGCAAGAAGGAAAAAGTCTAATCTTTGATGTGTCATTACAGGTTTTAATCCACCAATTGCTGCACCAATTGCAACACCAGTCATTCCATTTTCAGATGTAGGCATATCAAAAACTCTTGAAGAACCAAATTTGTCTTCTAAATTTTTTGTTGTTCCAAATACACCATATGGATCTGTAACGCCTAATCCATATTTTATTACTGTTTCATCAATTCTAAGAGCTGTTTCTAGTGCTTCATTTATTGCTTGTGTAAAAGTTAAGCTTCTCATTTATTATCCTTATAAAGATAAGTATTTATATCTTTGTATTGAGGCCAAGGAGAATTTTTAGCAAAAGTAAATGCTTCTTCTATATTCTTGTTTATGATATTTTCTTCTTCAGCTAAAAGCTTTTTTGAAGAGTTAGTTTCAAGATATTCTTTTAATCTTAACAAAGGATCTTTTTTTAAAAACTTTTCATATTCACTAATCTCTCTATATCCAATATTATTGTCAAAATTTGGACCACAATGTTCTCTAAATCTATACGTATCCAGCTCAATAAAAAATGGTTTTTTTTCATTTTTTACATAATTAAGTGCTTCTTTTAATTTACAATACGAATCTTCAATATCATAACCATCTGCATGTGAAGATTTTATACCCATTGCTTTTACAAGTTCATAGATTTTTCTATTTTTAGGTTGTCTTACTTCTAAATTTGAATATACAGAATATAAATTATTTTCACATATAAAAATTACAGGAAGTTCTCTTACTGCAGAAAAATTAACAGACTCATAAAAGACTCCTTCTTCTGTTGCTCCATCACCTAAAAAAATGCTACTTATTCTATTTTCATTTTTTATTTGAATAGATAATGCAAGACCTACCCCAATTGGTATAGTACCACCTACAATTGCAGTACTTCCCATAAATCCAACACTTTTATCAATTAAATGCATTGAACCACCCATTCCATGTGAACAACCAGTTCTTTTTCCATAAATCTCAGCTATCATTGCATTTAAATCCCCACCTTTTGCAAGATAGTGTGCATGTGCTCGATGGGTACTTACTGCATAATCTGAATTATCTACAAATAGAGCATAAATAGCAGGAATTAATTCTTGTCCTATACTTAAATGTGTAGGGCATCTCATCTCTTGTTCATGATATTTATTTGCAATTCTTTCTTCAGTATTTCTTATTTTATAAGCAGTTAAATAAATTTGTTTTAATTCTTTAATATCTATATTATTCATCTATACTCTTTAAGGGATGAACCAATAGTAATCACCTGTATATCCAACTTCTTCAAAAAAAGCAATCCATTCATCCACACTCATAATAGTTTTAGCAGTTAGATTCCAAGCATACATAGCTTCTTTTTCTTCTTCATTTCTATATGCATCAACTGTAATAAAGCTTTTCCCTCTACTAACTCTTTGAATTTCTTGTAATGCTTTTGCACATTCTTTTTTTTCTAGATTATGAATAGTATTTATTGAAATTACAACATCAAATGAATTATCTTCATAAGGAAGTTCTTTTGCATTTCCAACTCTTAAAAATTGTTTTATTTCTTCTTTTGCATTTTCAATGGCATAAGAAGAGATATCTATTCCCTCAATAGTTATATTTGGAATAGCTTCTTTCATATCAAAAAGCATAAAACCTTTTGCACAACCTACATCTAAAACTTTAGAATTTTCATTTAAATTAAAATGTTTTATAAATGTGGGTATAACAGGTTGCCAAAATCTACTCATATAGTTAAACCCACCATAACCATGTTTTCTATCACCATCAAAAAAATCTTGACCAAACTTTCTAGCTATATTTCTATCTTCTTGCGTTTTTTCATTAGCTCTTTGTTTTAAATCTCTTTTTGTTTTTGGATAATTTTTTAATAAATCTATCTCTATTCCCATAATACTATGCTCCAATCCCAAGTTTATTCATAACTTTCAAATTATAATATCTATCTTCATCTTTTAATACACCCCTATTAAATTTCTCTATAATCTCTTTTATTGCGAAATCCACACCATACTTCGGGGTAAATCCTGTTTGTAATAATTTATCAGAATTTAACCTATATGACCGTGGATCATTTGAAGGAGTTATGATAATTTCAGCTTCTATATCTTTTGTAACTCTTTGAGCGATATCTAAAATAGATATATTTTCAAAGCCTGCATTGTAAATACCAGTTAAATTTGGATTCTCTAAAAAATGTAAATATACACCAACCATATCTTGTATATGTATATTTGGTCTTGTTTGATTTCCTCCAAACACGGTAATTCTTTTATTTGTTAAAGCTTGCATCGTAAGCATATTTACAGATACATCTAGTCTCATTCTTTTACTATAACCACAAACTGTAGCAGGTCTAATAATTACAGTATTTATCTGGTCTTTATAACTTAAAAATACTCTTTCACTAATCATTTTAGTTTTATTATAATCACTAATTGGTATTAAATCTAAATCTTCCGTTACTTGATCTTCTTCTTTAACACCATAAACACTTCCACTACTTGCATAGATAAATTGTTTAACTCCACTTTTTATTGCTTTTTCTACTAATAATTTTGAAGCTAATACATTTACTTCCCATGTAAGTTTAGAGTTTAAATCTCCTGTTGGGTCATTTGCAATATTTGCAAGATGAAAAATTGTATCAATTCCCTCCATTGGAATAGAATCTATATCTAAAATATCAGTTTTAATTAAAGTTAGATTTTTATGTTCCTCTAAATAGTTACCGAACCACATTGTATCAACAACAGTAATCTTATGACCTTCTTTTAGTAAAGTTTCTGTTAATAGTGTTCCAACGTAACCTGTTCCACCAGTTATTAATATATTTTTCATTTTTTACCTTATTGTTTATGTATATAATTCATGGGTTGTTTTAAAAGTTCTTCTAAATTATCTTTCACCCAGCTAATAGTTTTCTCAATACCTTCTTCTAAAGATATGGTGTCTTGCCAATTAAGTGATTCTCTTAATTTGCTACTATCCAGTAAATATGCACTATCTTTTCCTTTTCTATCTTCTGTAATTTCTACATTGTCTTCAAAAGATATGCCTAATTGTTTAGCAATCATTTCAACTAATGATTTAATTGAAATATTTTGTTTTGTAGATATATGATAAATATCTCCTATATTTCCATAATTCAATATTAGGTTTGTTGCTTTTGATACATCATCCATGTGAATAAATGATCTAATAGATTCTCCTCCACCATGTAAAGGTACTTTTTCTTTAATTAAAAAAGAAATAATAGCCTTAGGTACGATTCTATATAGTTGTTGATGTTCTCCAAATACATTTGCAGCTCTTGTAAAAACTACTGGGAAATTATAAGTGTCATAAAAATTCTTTAAACTCATATCAGCAGCGGCTCTTGATGTAGCATAAGGAGTGCTTGGATTATAATTTCTATGTTCTTTGATTAGACCCTCACATGAACCATATACTTCTGGAGTAGAAATATGAACATATTTATCCAAAAAATCTAAATTTTTTAATTGATTATGAAATTTTATTGTTGAAACAGTATTTGTCATATACCAATGTTCAGGTGTATCCCAACTTTGTCCTACCATACTTTGTGCAGCAAAGTTTACTATTTGAGAGATTTTTTCTTTTTTTATTAAATTCATTAATTCATCTAAATTTTTATTTAAATCAAGTTGAGAGAAATGAAGATTATTTGATTTTGAATTTTTTTTATATGGTAAGAATACATTATTTAATTCTGCTGATCTACTTGTTGCAAATACTTCATAATTTTCATTCAATTGATTATTTACAAAATTTGAACCAGAAAAAGAGTTACTTCCTATAATTAATATTTTTTTAGACATATAGCACCTTTAATAATTTCTCAGCTAATAAAAAATCTTTTTCTTCACTAACTTTTATTGCGTGTAAAGGATCAATATCAAATAAAATTCTATTTTCACCTAAAGATCCATACCCTTTTGTTTCTATTCTTTTCATAAATTTTTTAGCATCCCATATTGTAATAGCCCAATTAAGTATAGATATTTTCTCATTATCTTGGCTTGGTGCTAAAGGTTCATCAATTCTTATATTTATAGGTTTTCCATTACAGAAAGTCTGCATTTGTGTTGAACTTGAAGTTATAAGTGTATCACAATCACTATCTTTATAGGCATTAAATGCGTTTATTATATCTTCTGTTGTAATTAATGGGCATACAGGATTAATCATAATTAAAGTGTCTGCATTAAGATTTTTTATAATGTCATAATTAAAATCTTCACTAGAAGCTTTGTCATTTGCAAGTTCTTTATCTCTTTTATAAATTTTAAAATTAGGATAGTCTTTTAAAACATAATCAATGATTTCTATATCATCTGTATTTACATACATTTCTTTAGTTATATTTGCTTTTATACTTGCATCAATAGTATATGAAATCATAGGTTTATTATTCATAAGTCGAATATTTTTTTTTGGAACTCTTTTACTTCCTTCTCTGGCAGGTATATGTAAAACTATTTTGCCCAAATCTCTCATATTTCCCCTTTATAAAATTTTTCTAAATATTCTTGAACCATTATTTCAATTTCACTATCCATTTTAAAAGATTTTAATGCTACTTCTCCATAAGAAATAGGAATAATTAAATTATAACAATCTAAATCATTTTTTTTATCTTTTTTTAAAGCTTTTATAAAAACTTCAAAATTAAAATTTATAAAATCGGATTGTTTTAAATTTGAAAATAATAACTCATGTAAAGTATTAAAATCATTTTCTTTTATATTTCCTATTTTATAAGCGATAAAGTTTGCAATATCTAAACCAATATTGACAGCAATTCCATGAGGAATCCCAAAGTTTGTTGCCGATTCAAGGGCATGACCAAAAGAGTGTCCATAATTCATTTTTAATCTTTCCCCTTGATCAAGAGGGTCAATTTCTAAAATTTTATTTTTAAATTTTAGAGAATTATAAATCATCGTTGATAAAATAGATTTATTTGTTTTATATTCATCTAATTGTTTAATAATTAAATTTGTTGATTTTTCTCCTGAAAGTAAATGAACTTTTAATATTTCACCAATCCCAGATCTTATGTCATCTTCTTTTAATGTAGAAAGAAATTTTGTAAAAATAAATATTTTAGAAGGTGGATAAAAATTTCCTATAATATTTTTCCATTCTTTAAAGTTTAATGAACTTTTCCCACCAATACAGCTATCAGCTTGAGCAAGAAGAGTTGTAGGTAACCAAATCCATTTAATTCCTCTAAATAGTATACTCATAGCAAATGTTACTAAATCTTGAGTTATCCCTCCACCAATTGCAATAATAGTGTCTTTTCTTTTTATGTTTAGATGCATTAATTTTTCACAAATTTCCAAGGCATATTCTGGTCTTTTTTTATCTTCTAATGCCTCTATTAAAATGATTTTGTCTTTTTCAATTTTTAGATCTTTATTATATAAATCAAAAACATTTTTATCAATAATTACAGCTTTTGTATCTTTTAATAGTTCTAAAATATCTTGAAAATTTGTATCAATAATAAGTTCGTATGTCTCTTTATCAGAGAATATATCTATTTTATTCAAGTGTAAATCCTCCATCTATTGTAATGTTTTGTCCTGTTATATAAGTATTAAATTCAGAACATAAGAATAAAATTATAGGTGTAATATCTTTTGTATTAGCTAATCTTTTCATAGGAATTCTCTCTGACATAATTTTCATTTGTTCTTCACTTAATACTTTTCTTGTAAGTTCTGTATCAACAAATCCTGGAGAAACACAATTAACTAATATATTATGTTCAGCTAAATCTATAGCCATAGTTTTAGTAACTCCAATAATACCTGATTTTGTAGCTGTATAAGGGCTTCTCCCCATTTTACTAACTGTTCCAAAAATTGAACCTATATTAATAATTGAACCTTTTTTATTTTCTATCATTTTTTTTGCTACTAAAGATGTAATGTATATTGGTGCTGTTAAGTTAGTTAAAATTATATTCTCTAAATCTTCATAATCAGTTTTTTCTATAGGATTAATTTTATTTATACCAGCATTATTTATACAAATATCAAAACCTTTATATTTATTTATAATTGAGTTAATTTGATTTTTCCAATCATTTTCTTTATTTATAAATAATTTTTCATAATGACAAGTAAACTCTTTTGTTATGAAGTTATCTTTAGTTCCAGTTATAACTACTGTTGCATTTAATTTCTCAAATGCTTTAGCTATTTCAAATCCAATTCCTCTTGTGGCACCTGTAATTAATACTTTTTTATTTTTAAAGTCTAATAACAATTTAATCTCTCCACTTTGAAATAGGTAGTTTTATTACTGTTTTATATACTAATTCACTAGTTTTAAATTTAGGTAAACCAATATGTGCATCATCTGGGAAAAATATTGCTAAATCATTCTCTTGCAACAAAATTTTTGATGTATTATCTACTAATTTATAAGTTATTAAATCTTTTTTTTCATTATAAGAATTTTCAATTTCTAATTTATCTATATCAATATATTCCATTTGTTCATTTCCACTAAGGATTAATTGAAAATCAATATATTTCTTGTGAGATTCTATAAAACAGTTTTCCCTATCTTTTGTATAAAAAACTTGTTCTAAAGCAAAAATATCTTCTGTAATATTAACTTTCTCAAATGAACCAACTGGTAAGTTAAATATTCTTTTATGCGTATCACTATTTTTATTTACAGCTTCTTTAAAATAATTAAATACAATATCAAGATTTTTTTTATTTAAAAATTCTTCTAATTTATAAAGATTACCTATTATTGCCATTTTTAATCCAATTTAATATATTTTCAATTGCACTTTCACCCATTGCTTCAACAGCTTCTATCGCATTTCCACCAATATGAGGAGTATTTATAAGATTGGGTAAACCAAGAAATTCTAAATCTTCTGGGGGTTCCATCTCATAGGCATCTATTGCTGCTCCTGCAATAATATTATTTTTTAGAGCCCATTTTAAATCTTCTTGATTTATTATTCCACCTCTTGCAGTATTAATAACAATTGCATTAGGTTTCATAAGATTCAATGATTTTTTATCTATCATATATTTTGTTGATTCATTTAATGGTGTATGAATTGTAATAATATCTGCATCTCTAAAAATCTCTTCTTTAGAACTTTCTATGACATTATTATCTTTATAGTATTTATTTTGATTTATAATATCATTTACTAATACATTACAATTAAAAGGTTTAAGTAGCTCTATTAAATCTTTTCCAATATTCCCAACGCCTATTATTCCAATAGTTTTATTAGTTAGTTGTACTCCACCATTTTTTTCCCAAATATTGTTTTTTAAAAGATTTGATGATATATAAATATTTCTTAATAATGATAGTATGCAACCAAGAGTTAATTCACTAACAGAGCGTTTATTTACACCTTGTGTATGTAAAACTTCAATATTATATTTTTTACATGCGTTAAAGTCTATATTATCAAGACCAACTCCATACTTAGAAATAGCTTTTAATTTTGGAGTTTTAGATAGAATGTTTTCATCAATTTTATCTAAACCAACAATTGCTACATCACATTTTGAGAGAAATTTAATAAGTTCATCTTTAGTAAATCTTTTTAATTCTTCATTTGTATAAACTTTCTTGAAACCTAAATTTCTTATTTTATTAACAAGAAGTTCATTTTTTGAAAAAGCAACAGTAGTAATACCTATAATTAGATTATTTATCACTATAAAATCCAGAGTTTTCGTAGATTCTTTCCACTAATCTAAGAGTTTCAAAGGCATCTTTGCTTGTTCCATTTTGAATAGTTGAATGGCCTTTAATTGCATTTATAAATTCATCAATTTCAAGTTTCCAAGAGTCATCATTTTCAAACCAAATTGTAGTTTCTTTTGGTTTTCCCATAGCAAAAGTTATATCTTCAAATTCTCTTCTTCCAATTATAAGTTTTTCTGGTGCATAACTTCTTGTCCCTGATAGTATGCCATCTAGATTTATATAACCTTCCTCAAAGCACATTTCAAGTAAAAATTTATGCTTCCATTGTGTTGCACTAGAGTGAAGCATTGCAGTTACTTTTTCATTTGATTGCATAATTGCAAAAGCATTATCTTCAGCTTCTATATTCCAATAAGAATTAGTTATAAAACTATTTATATGTACAAAGTCTTGATTTGAAAAATATCTCATAAGATCAAGCATATGAATACCTTGATCAATTAATATTCCACCACCTGAATACTCCCGATAATTTCTCCAATTTTTATCATAATCAATGCTTCCAGCTTTACCATAAACTCCTCTAAGCCATAATAATTTACCCATACTTCCTGAATCAATTATTTTTTTTGCTTCCATAACAGAGTAGTGATAACGATGATTAAATCCATATTTTAGAATTAAATTTGTATTTTTTTCAGTTTCTATTACGGACTTAAGTTCTTCACTTGTTCTTGCAGGGGGTTTTTCACAAAAAACATGTTTTTCTGCTTTTAATGCTTTTGTTGTATATTCTGCAAGTACATTATTAAATGTACATATAAATATTGCATCAATATCTTGAGTTAAAAGCTCATCAAAAGAGCTACAAAATATGATATTATCATCTAAATTAGATGGTTTATTTATATCAAATACTGCTGTTAATATAGTATTCTCATTTTTAAATATTTCATTGGCACGAATTTGTCCAATTTTACCAAAACCTGCTATACCGATTTTTAACATTTTTATTCCATTGTGTAAGTAGATTTTGTTTCAGGTTTTAAAGAAATATAATATGAATAAATTATATGGTCTAAAATCATATGCATATCTTCAACTAATCCATATTCTCCTTTATTAGTATTTACATGAAATTTTATATCTGCAATTTCTTTTAATCTTCCACCTTCAAATCCTGTCATTCCAACTATTGAAGTACCAATTTCTTTTGCATATTCAGCTGCTTTAATAATATTTGCACTATTCCCACTACATGAAATGGCTATCAAAACATCATCTTTTGTAAGTTTATTTTTCAATTGAGCATAAAAAATATTTTCATAACCTATATCATTTGCAATTGCAGTACAAACAGAGCTATTATCACTTAAACTTTCTACATTAAAGTTTCGAATTTCTCTAAGTTTTAATCCAACTGATAAGTCATTTGCCATGTGTGAAGCAGTTGCTGCACTTCCTCCATTACCAATTATATAAATTTTAGAGTTTTTTTTATGCACTGATTCTAATTCATGTATAATCTCAGTAATAACTGTTAGATTTACTTCATCTAAAACTTTTTGTAAGTTAGATATATAATGTTTTATAAATTTTTCCAAAAATTTTCCTTATTTTATTTGAATTTTGCCATTAATGACATCTCTTAATTTATTAACTCTTTGCGTATAAAGTTTATTAGCCTCTTGATTATTTAAATTATATTCCATATGTTTATAGAGAAAATCTTTGTATAACATATTTTCATTATAAGGAATGTTCATTTCATTTAATATCATCTCAAATACATTATTGCTAATATTTTTAAAATCAAAAAAACTAGCATATTTGACAAAAATATGATTTTTAAATCTATCAGTATTACTAAGTTCTTTTAATGTAATATCCATATTATTTTCTATATTAAAGCATAAAGTATTTACTGAATCATATATTAAATAATTAAATAGCTTTCCTTTTGGAAGATTGGCACTTTCTATCCAAGTATTTATATCCTTAATGATTTGTGTTAAATTTTTTAATTTAGTGAATAATATATTATTATTTTGAGAAAATTTTTTTTGTAATAATTCCTTATAACTATCATTGAAACCATAGGCAATTATTTTATTATTTGGAAATATTTCACTAACTTCATGTACAAATTTGGTAAATACTTTATCCTCCAAATTCTCCTTAGTAGCTAAAAACCCAATACTATTTGGTTTATAAATATTTTTTAACTCTTCACTTAAAGGTTGATTAATACTATTTATAAATCTAAACTCATTGTATCTTTCATCACTTTCAAATATTTTAGAAACTATAGATTTTTCAAACTCTATTTTACAGTTATCTAAAAGTTTTAGTCTTTTTGAATACTCTTTATCATCTATTTCTTCAAATATATTTATCATAAACATATTTGCTTTTGTTTGATTTAAAACTTGCCAAGTTTTATAATATCCCAAATCCTTTGGCTTTTCATTTTCAGTACTGGAGTGAATATATATAGATGTATTATTTGCTATATCATAAATATCTTTTGGCATAATAAAATCTATTTTAGATTGATATTTATTAAATTTTTCAGATATAAGCTTTTTTTGCTCTTTATTAAAATAAAATACTTTGAATTTAGTATTTAAATTTTTTTCAAGAAAAATATTGATAAGTTTTATAAAATCCTTATTTAGAAGATTATCTTCTGTTCCTAAAAATCCAATACTATCTTTTGGATTTATATTTTGTATCTTTTCATTATTAAAACTACCCTCTAAACTATGTATAAATATTGCCTCATTAAAATCTTCATGATTTTTATCAATCAAAGTATATGGAGAGTTTAGAAGTTCCTCACCAGAGTCATGATTTTTAAAAGATATTGTAGATTTTTGTCCAATATACTTTATTTGTAGATTATATGTGAAAGCTTTACTTTCAACATCATACATATCATCGATTTTTTGTATAAACTCATTTGCTTCTATAGTATCAATTAGTTTGTCATCTAAAAAAATATCTATATTTTGTGTTTCGTCACTTCCTATTTTTTTTGCAAAACCCAAAAATGAGAAGAAGCTCTCAGTATGAAGAACACCATAAGTTTTATTTGGCTGAATAGGGCTAGTCATTTTTTACCTTATTGTATATTTAGTTTCATAGAAATAATTTCTAAATTTAGATGTTCAAAATCTTTTACATTATTAGTAACTAATTTAAAACCATATATTTGGGCAGTTGCAGCAATTATAGCATCTGGTATTTTTATTTTATACAACTGTCTATTTTTTATAGTTTTTTTGGCTATCTCATCATTAAGTGTATATATTTTAGCATTTTCTATAAATTCAGTAGCTTTTTTTTGAAGTTGATTATTTATAGATAACTCTTTCCAACTCAAAAATTCAATTTTTGTAATAATTGAAATATTAAAACTCTTTTTTAAAATATTATATATCTCTTCATCTTCTACTAAACCATTAAAAAAATAGATTAAAGTATTTGTATCTAATAAAAAGTTATTATTTATTTTTCCCATTCTTCTCTAGTCTCTTTTAAATATTTGTCAATAGAGTTCTTGTCTTTATTTGCAACTCCAAAAAAGTTTTTTGGGTCAAAAGTTGATGTTTTTTTTGTATTATTTTCCAATATTTCAACACCATCTTGCTTAAATTTCTCTAGTACTAAAATTAATTTATCTAATATTTTTTTATTTTTTACATTTAATACTAATTGCATAAAAAGCTCCATTAAAAATTTGTGTTAATATTATCAAAAATCCCATTAAAACTACTCAAAACCTCACAAACTTATTTCTTAAAAATTTAAGCTACTTATAGACTAGTCATTTTTTACCTTACTGTATTATTTCTATATTCGTATCAAGATAAATCATGTATCATATCTTCACTATTTATAGCTAGTTCTTTTGTTACTTTTATACTATTTTTAGATTTAGAAAAAAGCAAATCTAATTTATCTAACTCTTTTTTTATGTTATTAGAGTCATCTTCTTTTTTATTTTCTTCTATAATTTCAAGTTCATCAGATTTAAGACTTTTTAAAAAAAACATTAAGTGTGAATATATATTATCAGAAACATTTAATTTAATTGTTTTCATAAAATTGCTCCCTTAAAATTTTCTACCTATTCTATCAAATATGCTATTAAAACTACTCAAAA
>Ga0265294_10003463_pt1 | contig 20159 bp, 22 predicted proteins | sample MunlanPumphouse3_FD_192504 | JGI IMG/M metagenome (GOLD analysis project Ga0265294, IMG submission 192504) | Groundwater microbial communities from a municipal landfill in Southern Ontario, Canada - Pumphouse #3 | ecosystem: Environmental > Aquatic > Deep subsurface > Groundwater | place...
TAATCAAGAAAACGCAAATTGGCAGTACCAAGATCCTGCGTCATATAAACCGATGTACCGTCGGAACGAAGGAGAATCTTCTCGTCCAGGCCTTCATCAGATAAATCAGCCCAAACACTTGAATCCGCTTTACGAACCAGCTTTTTCTCTTCCAATCCTTTCAGCACCAAATCCTTACCTAAAAGGTATGTTTCTGACTCATAATACGTTTTATCAAAATGAACTCCCATTCGTTGATAGGTAAGCGCAAAACCCTCGTATACCCATTCATTCATCCTCAACCATAAATCGCGAACCACCCGATCACCCTTCTCCCACTTACGCAGCATTTCACGCGCTTCAACCATCACAGGAGCCTCTTCCCTGGCCTCCTCATCAGAAAGGCCCTGAGCCACAAGGCCGGCCACCTCTTTTTTCCATACCTGATCAAATAACACATAATATTTTCCGATCAAGTGATCGCCTTTCATACCGCTAGACTCCGGTGTTTCGCCATTTCCAAACTTTAACCAGGCTACCATCGATTTGCAGATATGAATACCCCGATCGTTTACCAAATTAACACGAACAACAGGAAATCCATTAGCAGCCAAAATATTACAAATTGCCTCACCTAAAAGATTATTTCGAATATGGCCCAGATGAAGGGGCTTATTGGTATTAGGGGAAGAATACTCCACAACCACAGGCGCTTCCTTTTTTATAGGAATAACGCCATATTCCTTTTCGGCCAACGCGGCCAGAAAAAAATGCTTCCAGTAAGCAGTCGTAAGTTTAAGATTTAAAAACCCTTTAACTACCTGAAAGGTTTCCCATTCTTCCCGGTGCGTGATAAGCCAGCTTCCAATTTCAGCGGCTGTATCTTCCGGACTTTTTTTACTGATGCGCAAAAGCGGAAACAGCACCAGCGTGTAATCGCCCTCAAAATCAGTACGGGTGCGCTGAACACTAACCATTGAATCATCGGGAGTAGTATGGTACAACGCCTGTACCGCAGCAATTGTATTTTGAAAAAGCAATTTTTCAGGTCGCGTCATGGAATAGTATCATTTAATAATTAACCGTGCAAAGATAATAAGAATCAGAAGAGATGAGAGGCAAAAAAAGCCTGTCAGAATTGCACGTTAATAACTTAATGACAAAAAATTAAGCGCAAACGATTGTGGAATGAGATAATCTTATAAATTTGCAACTAGAAAAATTTGTCGAACAAATACCCTAAAAAAGGTAAATTTATGAAAAGAAATGTAGTTATAATTGGAGCTGCTGGAAGAGATTTTCACAACTTCAACACGTACTTCCGCGGAAATGAAAACTACAATGTTGTCGCATTCACTGCTGCTCAGATTCCGGATATCGATGGAAGAGCCTATCCTGCAGTATTGGCAGGTGAAGCCTTGTATCCTCAGGGAATTCCGATTGTAGCAGAAGAAGACCTTCCTTCTCTGATCAAGGAAAAGAATATCCTGGATTGTGTTTTCTCCTATAGCGATGTTCCTTACGAAAGAGTAATGAATATTAGCTCAGTAGTAAATGCTGCAGGAGCCAATTTTATCCTTCTGGGACCGGGAGAAACCATGGTAAAATCAACTAAACCGGTTATTGCCGTCGTGGCCACTCGTACAGGATGCGGAAAATCACAGACCTCACGGAAAGTTATTGAATACCTGATGGAAGAAGGCCTTAAAGTTGTGGCCATTCGTCACCCAATGCCTTATGGAGATTTGGCAAAACAAGCAGTACAACGCTTTGCTACCGTCGAAGACCTGAAAAAACATGAATGTACTGTTGAAGAAATGGAAGAATATGAACCCCACGTTGTGCGCGGTAACGTAATCTACGCCGGGGTCGATTATGAAGCCATTCTTCGCGCAGCAGAAAAAGATCCCGACGGATGTGATGTCGTACTCTGGGATGGAGGAAACAACGACTTCTCCTTCTATAAACCCGACCTCACCATTACAGTGGCCGACCCCCACCGTCCAGGTAACGAATTACGCTACTACCCCGGGGAAGTCAACATGCGCCTTGCCGATGCCATCGTGATTAATAAAATGGATACCGCTTCTCCCGAAGGCATTCAAACCGTCCGCGAAAGTATTGCCAAAGTAAACCCGAAAGCAATCGTGGTCGATGGGGCTTCTCCCATAAAAGTCGACAAACCTGAACTGATTTCAGGAAAACGTTGCCTGATCGTCGAAGACGGCCCGACACTTACCCACGGAGAAATGAAAATTGGCGCCGGTACCGTTGCAGCCCGCAAGTTTGGCTGTGCCGAAGAAGTCGACCCACGCCCTTATACCGTTGGAAAACTTTCCGAAACCTTCCGGATCTATCCCAACATCGGTACAATCCTTCCGGCTATGGGCTACAGCGACCAGCAACTTAAAGATCTGGAAACTACAATCAACAATACCGACTGTGATTCAGTGATTATTGGAACACCCATCGACCTGAACCGCATTATTAATATCAATAAACCCAATACCCGCGTATATTACGATTTGCAGGAAATTGGTGAGCCAACACTCGATGGAATCCTGAAAGATTTTGTAAAAAAACACAATCTTAAATAGTAATTAATTGGGCGACAATTCAGTCGCCCTTTTTTTATGCCTTAACCGCATGAAATACTTAAAAATACAACGGATAATAGAAGAATACCAAACACGAACCTTTTGCTCCAAACGCCAGGTTGTAATGAAACCCCAGGCAAGAAAAAGGAATCGTTGCAAACAAAATGATTACAGATGAAAAAAAGAAGCCTGGTATCCATTACCGATTTTACAAAACAAGAAATGTTGGAACTCCTCAACCTTTCAGAATACTTTGAACACCATCCCGAACCCACCCTCCTGCAAAACAAAATCGTGGCAAGCCTGTTTTTCGAACCTTCCACCCGCACACGCCTGAGTTTTGAAACAGCCATCCAACGATTGGGCGGAAGAATCATCGGGTTTACAGATGCTTCCAGCTCCTCCGTACAAAAAGGTGAATCATTGCGTGACACCATTACCAACGTGAGCCTCTATGCCGACCTTATCGTCATGCGACACCCTCTCGACGGAAGCGCCCGTTTTGCCTCGGAAGTCAGCCACGTACCCATAATTAACGCCGGTGACGGAGCGAACCAACACCCCACACAATGCCTCCTCGACCTCTATTCCATACGCAAAACTCAGGGAACCCTCGAAAACCTGAAAATCGCTTTCGTAGGTGACCTAAAATACGGCCGGACAGTCCACTCCCTGGTTCAGGCTATGGCACAGTTTAACACTACTTACTACCTCGTTTCACCCATGGAGCTTAAGCTTCCAAGAGAAGTAAAACAGCATATCAAAGACAAAAACCTGGAATATTTCCAATGTACAGGACTGGAAGAAGTTATCCCCGAAGCAGATATTATTTATATGACCCGTATCCAACGCGAGAGATTCGCCGATCCTCTTGAATATGAAAGAGTTAAAAATAGCTATGTTTTAAAAAACGCAATGCTAAACCCGGCAAAAAACAACCTAAAAGTAATGCATCCATTGCCCAGAGTAAACGAAATTGACGAGGATGTCGACACCAATACCAAAGCATACTATTTTCAGCAGGCACTTAATGGCGTATATGTCAGAGAAGCTTTGCTTGCATCAATTCTCAATCTTAAATAAACCCATAATATCATAACGCATGGAAGCAAGAAAATTATTACAGGTTTCAGCCATTGAAAACGGAACCGTCATCGATCATATCCCAACAGAAGCCGTTTTTTCCGTAATCAAATTCCTTGGCCTGGATGCATGCAATAGTCCCATAACTTTTGGAACCAATCTCGATAGTAAAAAATTCGGGAAAAAAGGAATTATTAAAGTCAGTAACCGCTATTTTGAAGACGACGAAATAAATAAAATTGCCCTTGTGGCACCCTCCGCATCTTTAATTGAAATTAAAGACTTTATGGTAATTGCAAAAAAAACGGTACAAATTCCGGATGTTATCGAAGGGTTTGTTAAATGCTTTAACCCCAAATGTATAACAAATCATCAAAAAGTACCCAGAAAATTTTACGTAACCGATAAAGAAAATCTGAAGCTAAAATGCCATTACTGCGAAAAATTCACTAAAAAAGAAAATATTACCATTCTGTAAATAGAACTCACTTCCGCCGGATTTTTTTACCTTGCAGAAAAAACATGGATCCCATTCGCATAGCACTTGTCCATCACAAGCAACCGGAAAATACGCTACTACAACACGGAGAACAACTTGCCCACCTGCTATTTGGAGCCCACTCGTATTGTATTACAGCGCATAATCCGGAGGTTTTACTGTTTATTTCCGGAGGATCGGAACAACAGGCGGTTAGCTATTGTAAAAAAAACAATTTCCCGTTGCTGCTTGCCGGCAGCGAGAATAATGCCTTCGCCGCCGCCACTGAGGTACTCAGCTATTGCCACGAAAAAAAGAATTGGGCGAAACGATTTAGCACCGAACACCCCGATGCAATCAACGAAATACTTGAATATATATGGGTAATACGTCAACTCACAGCCCTCAGAAGCCAAAGCCTAGGACTGATCGGTGATGTGTCTGACTGGCTGGTGAATTCAATCGTTGCCCCCAGGCGACTGGAACAAGTGACGGGAATGAAAATAAAACATTTCCCCTGGCATACCCTGCCCGACCCGGAAAAAGAAACCTGCCCCGAAAACTTTTTATCAGCCTTCACTCATGCTCCTTTCCAATCTATTTACGGCTCAGGAAGCCTCTACGGCCTTTTGAAATCACACATCCTCGCACATCAACTTGCCGGGGTGAGCGTAGAATGCTTCTCGTTGGTAAAAAAGAAACAGATAACGGCCTGTCTGCCACTGGCGCTTCTAAACGCGGAAGGCATTCCAGCGGCATGCGAAGGCGACATGATCAGCCTGACAGGAATGATGCTGATCAAAGCCGTTACCGGCCATATTCCCTGGATGGCAAATATCGTAATGGTTCATGATAACGAAGTTAGGTTTGCGCATTGTACCGTACCACTGAATATGCCTGAAAGCCAAATGATTACAACCCATTACGAAACAGGAATGGGAACAGCCGTAAAAGGCCGGCTACAACAAGGAAATTATACGCTGGTAAGATTCAACAGCCCCTTGACCCAGGTGTTTATCGCAGAAGCCGTCACGAAAGCAGCTCCGGAAATTCCGGAAGCCTGCCGTACACAACTGGTATTGGAGCTAAACAAGTCAGAGGCGCAACTGTTAAGGGATAAACCTTTAGGTAACCACCATTTAATTTTTCCGGGCCATTATGCCCATCGTTTACAAAAAATGGCAGAAGTACTGAATTTAGCGACAAACTTTTCATCATAAGCAATACTACTTGCCGAAATAAAAGAAGTATGAAAACAGTAGTAATCACCGGAGCCTCCAGCGGAATAGGAAAAGCCACAGCAAAATACTTTCATGAGAAAGGCTGGAATGTAGTGGCCACTATGCGAAATACTGCGGATGCCAAAGAACTCACACTACTGAAAAATGTCCTTGTAGTTCAACTCGATGTTACAGAAGAACACTCGATTACAAATGCACTGGAAAACGCCCTCGCGGTATTTGGTACGCTGGATGTACTGGTTAATAATGCAGGCTACGGAATCAGAGGCCCCTTCGAGGCCGCTACAGAATCACAAATAAAAAACCAGTTTGAAGTCAATGTACTTGGCCTGATGCGGGTAACAAAAATATTTCTTCCCTATTTCCGAAAACACCGAAAAGGTATTATTATTAATGTATCAAGCCTCGGTGGTCGGGTAACTATTCCGCTTTTTAGCCTCTATCTGAGCTCAAAATGGGCAGTTGAAGGCTTCACGGAAACACTAAGGTATGAATTGCGCCCGTTAAATATCTCGGTAAAACTGATTGAGCCCGGAGCCACTAGAACCGATTTTGCCAGCCGAAGCCAGACCCGGCTTAACACCGATCAGATAAATGAGTACAAGGAATATACGGATAAAGTAGACCAACGGACACAGCAGTTAGCCTCCAGGAACCACTCAGATCCGGAAATTGTGGCCAGAACTATTTTTACTGCAGCCACTGATGGCAGGCAAAAATTACGCTACCCCTGCGCAGGGAAAGCACATATTATTCTTTTCCTCAGAAATATTCTCGGATACCGGCTGTTCACTGGGCTGGTACAAAAATCAATGGAATAAAACATCAACCATTTTCCGGCAGGTTCTATTGGGAATCTGCCAAACGAGTCCCAATAGGTATCGATCTGTAGTCCGAAGACAGGGAATAAAAACCACTGATTCATCTGTTATTATTTTCACATTGTTATATTTTTCACAATTATTATTTTATTACGAAAGAAAAATAGTACCTTTGCGAAGAAATTGTAAAAGAGCATAAACGCATGAAACTAAGTCTGATCATAAATAAAATCAACGGAACCCAACTAGCGGGAGACCCATTAACCGATAATGAAGTGGAATACGCCTTTGCCTCCGACCTGATGAGTGATGTTTTAACGGTTGAAAAAGAGGACATTCTGCTGATCACAGGCCTGAATAACTTACAAACGATCCGAACCGCCGAAATGGCCGACATCCGGTATATTATTTTTGCCCGGAATAAAAAAGTAAATTGCGACATTAAACGTCTGGCAGAAGAAAACAATATGGTGATTATTGAAAGCCCCTATTCGGTTTATAAAGTCGCCGGGATTCTTTATAACCTGGGTGTAAAACCAATTTTTTAATAACGTGCATCTTATCTATAAAATACAGGGTGGCAATTTTAGCCGGGCCGGAAATGCAAGCAGTGAAGTAAAGAAAATACTCAAACAGTTAAACATTGAGGCACGAATTATCAAACGTATTGTCGTGGCCTTATACGAAGGAGAGGTAAATATTGTAGCGCATGCGTTTAATGGAGTGATTACCGTTGCTATTGATACAGAGAAAATTACAATTGTCCTTACCGATAATGGGCCAGGCATCCCCGACATCGAAAAAGCCATGGAAAAAGGCTATTCCACGGCATCACCTGCCGTCAGAGAGATGGGATTTGGCGCAGGAATGGGGCTCCCGAACATGAAAAAAAATACCGATGAAATGTATATTACCAGTGAAATAAACAAAGGCACAGTAGTCACACTTATCAATTATTTGTTGCCCTAAAAAAAAGGGCAAGCGATATCGTCAATTAAAATCAGTATATAAAACGATCGTATAAGCCTTAACTAAAAAAACATCCGATGAACACAAATTCCTTTCATCATGCGTTCCGGGTCGACCAATCGATTTGCGTAGGCTGCACCCATTGTATGCGGGTGTGTCCGACACAAGCCATAAGGGTGAGAAACGGGAAAGCGCAGGTGATGCCGGAACGTTGCATCGACTGTGGCGAATGCTACCGGGTTTGTCCGGTTCATGCTTTTAAAATTAATCAGGACGACCTTTCGGCAATCCGGCAATACACCATCACCGTAGCGTTGCTACCGGCCGTAATGACAGGCCAGTTCCCCGACGAAATCTCCACAGATCAGATCTATCAGGCCATCCATTCCCTGGGGTTCACCCATGTGTTTGAAGTAGAACAATCGGTGGATTTCCTGAAGGAACAAATACAAACATACACCCAACAACACGATAATAAACCCCTTATATCCTCCTTTTGCCCGGCAGTAGTGCGCCTTATACAGGTAAGATTCCCATCGCTTACCGGCCATATCATCCGGATAAAGGCACCACACGACCTTACTGCTGAACTGGTAAAAAACGAGCTGAAAGCCAAAGGGTTCAACGAACAGGAAATCGGAATCTTTTATATCACCCCCTGCGCAGCCAAAATCGCAGCGGTAAAAAGTCCGGTGGGTGAAGACAAAAGCGTGATCAATGGGGTTATTAATATGGATAGCTTCTATGACCGCATCATGGCCCAGATAAAAAAAGGAATTGCCCGAAATCCGGCCGTCCAGCGCACCCATCTGACTCCGGCAGCCATCACCTGGAGCCTGACCAACGGGGAAGTACAACATGCCCGGGGAAGAGCATTGGCGATCGACGGAATCAGAAATGTTAACGATTTCCTCGAAAAAATCGAAAACGAAGAAATTACGGATGTTGACTTTCTTGAATTACGCGCCTGCGACGAAAGCTGCGCCGGAGGAATCCTCTGTCATGCCAACCGGTTTCTGACTGCCGAACGCCTCAGATCCCGTGCCGCAGCATCCGCCAAAGAAGACATCGAATACGGACTCACGGGAAAAAATAATCCGGAAGCCACTCTTTTTCTTCAAACCAAAATGACAACCGGACCGATCGACCCACGACCAATTAAACTCGACGATGACCTTCCCAACGCACTTAAAAAGCTGGAACGCATCAGGGAACTTATGTGTTTCCTGCCCGGCTTCGATTGCGGAGCCTGCGGTGCACCCGACTGTCATGCACTGGCGGAAGACATCGTACAAAAACGCTCGAACATCTCCGACTGCATTTTTATGCAACATACCAGCCTGATCAACCGTGATCATGCACAGCGTATTATTTATAAGATATGGGGTGAAGAAGCCCTTAATAAAGACTGTTCAAAGAAAGGAGCAAAAAATGAAGGTAGCTGATATTCTGCAATGGGAAAAAACAAAACTTCTATGCGGAAAAAATGGAATTGAAAATATCCTGAGTGACGGATATGTATCGGATCTACTGAGCGATGTAATGGGCAACAGCAAGGAAAATATGGCATGGATTACCATTCAGACACATAAAAATCTTGCTGCCATTGCCTCACTGAAAGAGCTGGCCTGTATTATTATTACCAATAATAACCAGCCGGCTTCCGATCTGATCGAAGCAGCGGAAAACGAAAATATCCCGGTTATCACCACAACAATGAACTCATTTGAAACGGCAGGAAAAATATATGCTGCCTTACACTCCAGAGCATGAATACCAGTGAAATCCTGCAAAACTTTTCAGCTGATTTACACCTCCACACCGTGTTAAGTCCTTGCGGAAGCCTTGAGATGAGTCCGGGGAATATTATCCGTGAAGCGGCAAGAAAAGGATTGGATATCATTGGAATTACCGACCATAATGCATCCGCAAACTGTCAGGTAACTGCCCGGATAGCAGAGAAATTCGGCATTTTTGTACTTTGTGGAATGGAGGTCACCACAGTAGAAGAGACCCATGGCCTGGCTTTTTTTGAAAATTTTGATCAACTGGAGGCCTTCCAACAGCGCATTGATTCTTCGATTTACAAAATAAAAAACGACCCGGATAAATTTGGTTATCAAGTAATTGTAGATGAAGATGAACAGATTACCGGAGAGATCGAATGGCTTTTGCTTACGGCGACAACCCTGACCCTGGATGAGCTGGCAAGTCATGTACACAGCCTGAACGGTCTTTATATTCCCGCACACATCGACCGGTCGATGTACAGCCTCACCAGTCAACTGGGCTTTATACCGCAGGAACTGGATGCCGACGCCTACGAAGTTTCCCGTTTTTCTTCGCCACAGAAAATTTGTAAACAATTCCCCTATCTGAACGGAAAAACCTTTATCCAAAGTTCAGATGCCCATTTTTTAAAAGATATTGGAACCGTACAGACAATTTTCCGTATAAAAAACAGATCGTTTCAGGAGATTAAAAGAGCACTACAACAATCACGGGGCCGAAGCACCACTATTTCAAAGCATTATGAAAGAGATCTGTGAAAATATTATCGATATTGTCAACAATTCCATTCGGGCAGAAGCCAATTTTATCCGCATTGACATTCAGGAAAACGAAGCCCGTGACCTGCTTACACTGGCCATAACCGACAATGGCAAAGGGATGGATCGGGTTACGCTGGATACGATAGCTGACCCATTTTATACCACAAAAAAAGGGAAAAAAACCGGCATGGGTACTTCGTTACTCAAATACCATGCAGAGCTTACGGGCGGCCACTTTTTTATCAGTAGTGAATCGGGCATTGGTACTCAGGTAATTGCTGAATTCGGGCTCACACATCTCGACCGACAGCCCTTAGGCGACATGACGGGTACGCTGCTGCTTTTGATAACCAGCCATCCGGAAGTTCACTTCCGCTACAAGCACACCACATCCGAAGGCACATATTTACTCGATACTGAAGAAATAAGGGATGCCCTCGGCGGAATTGCGCTTAACCAGCGGGAAATACGTAATATTCTAAAAGAGTTGATCACTTCCAATCTTGAAAGCATAGGGATTACGCCATAACCCCCTACGATCCCACAAATAAATTCCCCGGCTGGAATTCTTATTTAGACCCCTTCTAAATTTATTGTTATTTCATTAACAATGTGAATTTTTTCACAAAAAAGTTTGGAGTGTAAAAAATTAAGGAATAGTTTTGCATCGGGATTTTGGTTAGATAAAAACTGTTACCGGTGGATTCCGGAAAGCACAAAAATCGATGTAAAAAACAGATGGCTTGTAGACATAAGGAATTAAATCGAAAAAAATACCGGTAGCAGTTTTTTAACATTAATTGCGTATATTTGAAAAATCAGCCCCTAATCAGCCCCCGTAGCAACGTGCAATAAAAAGAATACGATTCAGAAATCAATAAGGAGAAACAATGGCAAAAATCACATCACTGAACGACCTCCGCAAGATTAAAGACGATCTGCAGGAGAAAATCCGGCTCAGGGAAAATGCAGAAAGCCCTGACTCATTAGCCCAGATTAAAGTGGGCATGGCTACCAGTGGTATTGCATCCGGAGCCAAAGAGGTTTTTAACTTTTTAGTGGAAGAACTGCAGAAACGTAACATTAGTGCAGTCGTCACGCAGACTGGCGATATGGGCTACAGCTATGCAGAACCGACCATTGAAGTTACCCTACCGGGCCAGCCGCCCGTCGTTTTTGGTTGGGTAAATATTACGAAAGCAGACGAGATTATCGAAAAATATATCCGTAACGGAGAACTCGTCGAAGGAATTATTCCGGCAAATTACAAAACTATTGATGAGTAAATTAAGGAGAAAAAGTATGGCTACCTATAAATATCACCTGCTCGTTTGCGGAGGTACCGGATGCAAAGCTTCCAACAGTGAAGGAATTATTACTGCCCTCAACCGTACCATTGAAGAAAAAGGGCTGGAAAACGATGTTAAAACCGTAACTACAGGTTGTTTTGGTTTCTGCGAAAAAGGCCCCATCGTTAAAATATTACCGGATAATACCTTTTACACCCAGGTAAAACCTGATGATGCAAAAGAAATTATTGAAGAACATATTATTAAAGGGCGGAAAGTAACCCGTTTGCTTTATACCGACCCCGAAACCAAAAAACATGTGTCCGACTCAAAACATATGGGTTTTTACCAAAAACAGATCCGTATTGCGTTGCGAAACTGCGGTTTTCTTGACCCGGAAAACATCGAAGAGTCGATCTCCCGCGATGCCTATCAGGCACTGGGGAAAGCATTAACAGAAATGAACCCGCAACAAGTCATCGATGAAATCAAAAAATCAGGCCTGCGCGGTCGGGGCGGCGGAGGTTTTCCCACCGGATTAAAATGGGAAATCGCCGCTAAAAATCAGGCCGATCAAAAATATGTGGTATGTAATGCCGACGAGGGTGACCCCGGGGCATTCATGGATCGTTCCATCCTGGAAGGCGACCCACATTCCGTGCTGGAGGCTATGGCCATTTGTGGTTACACCATGGGCGCCAATAAAGGGCTTATTTACATCCGTGCAGAATACCCGTTAGCAATTAAACGATTAAAAATTGCCATTAAACAAGCGCAGGAATACGGTCTCCTCGGGCATAATATTATGGGAACAGGATTCGATTTCGATATTGAAATGCGATATGGGGCCGGCGCTTTTGTTTGTGGAGAAGAAACAGCACTGATCCATTCCATGGAAGGGGAACGCGGCGAACCCACATTCAAACCTCCCTTCCCCGCACAATCGGGTTATAAAGGCAAACCCACCAACGTAAACAATGTAGAAACTTTTGCCAATGTACCTGTTATTCTCCTTAAAGGAGCTGAATGGTTTTCCAGCATTGGAACGGAAAAATCAAAAGGTACAAAAGTATTTGCCCTGGCGGGAAAAATTAATAATGTGGGGCTAATTGAAGTGCCCATGGGAACGACCCTTCGCGAGGTAATCTTTGAAATTGGTGGCGGAATTAAAGACGGCAAAAAGTTCAAAGCGGTTCAAACCGGTGGCCCATCCGGTGGCTGTTTGACAGAAAAACATCTCGATACACCTATCGACTTCGATAACCTGCTGGCCGCTGGGTCAATGATGGGTTCCGGAGGTATGATTGTAATGGATGAAGACGACTGTATGGTGGCGATGGCAAAATTTTTCCTCGACTTCACGGTAGAAGAGTCCTGTGGTAAATGTACACCCTGCCGCGTTGGAAACAAACGGCTGTACGAGATACTGGATAAAATTACCAAAGGAGAAGGAACACTGGAAGACCTGGATAACCTCCGCAACCTTTCGTATGTAATCAAAGATACTGCATTATGCGGACTGGGACAAACATCACCGAACCCTGTACTTGCCACCCTGGATAACTTCTATGATGAATATATTGCGCACGTAGTGGACAAGAAGTGTCCGGCAGGCGCATGTAAGGACCTGATGAACTATTACGTTATCGAAGAAAACTGCGTAGGCTGTACGGCATGCGCCAGAGCATGTCCGGTGAACTGTATCAGTGGAGAGCGGAAAATGCCTCACCACATTGACCAGACAGCCTGTATCAAATGTGGTACCTGTATGGAAAAATGTAAGTTTAACGCAATTGAAATTAAATAATCGGGGGCTTTAGAATGGAAAATATCAAATTAACAATCGACAATAAACAAGTAGAAGTTCCTGCAGGAACTACCATCCTTGAAGCAGCAAAAAAAATTAATATTCATATTCCGACACTTTGCTACATGTCGCTGAATGACATGCATATTGAAAATAAACCAGGCGGATGCCGGGTATGCGTTGTGGAAGTGGAAGGACGACGTAACCTTGCGCCTTCCTGTGCAACACAGGTTACCGAAGGAATGGTTGTAAAAACAAACACCGTCCGTGTTCTGAATGCTCGAAGCACAGTTGTGGAGCTAATCCTTTCTGACCATCCCGCCGACTGTCTTATTTGCGCCAAAAATGGCAACTGCGAACTTCAAACCCTGGCTCAGGATCTCGGAATCCGGAAAATAACCTATCAGGGCGAACAATCGACCTACCGCGAAGATACTTCTCCCTCCATCATCCGTGATGTGGATAAATGCGTGATGTGCCGTCGCTGCGAAATGATGTGTAACGAAGTTCAAACCGTTGGTGCACTCTCTGCCATCAACCGAGGATTTAATTCAGTGGTAGCTACGGCTTTCGAACAAAACCTCGAAAAATCGACCTGTACTTACTGCGGCCAATGCGTTGCGGTATGTCCGACCGGTGCCTTGACAGAGGTTGATCACACCCGCCAGTTGATTCGCGACCTCGCCGACCCCAATAAAGTAGTTGTAGTGCAAACGGCACCTGCAGTCCGGGCAGCCCTTGGCGAAGAGTTTGGCAATGCGCCAGGAACGCTGGTAACAGGAAAAATGGCCGCTGCACTCCGTCGTCTGGGATTCGACTATGTTTTCGATACAGACTTTGCTGCCGACCTCACCATTATGGAAGAAGGTACAGAGCTACTGGGACGACTCAACCGCTTTCTTGCCGGAGATAAAGACGTGGCCTTACCCATTCTGACCTCCTGCTGCCCGGCATGGGTTAATTTCTTCGAACATAGTTTCCCGGAGATGCGCGATATCCCTTCGACTGCACGCTCACCGCAGCAGATGTTCGGAGCCATCGCAAAAACATACTTTGCCGAAAAAATTGGTGTTCATCGGAAAAAACTAATTGTAGTCTCCATTATGCCTTGCCTGGCCAAAAAATACGAATGCCAGCGTGAAGAATTTGCGACTGACGGAGACCCGGATGTTAATTATTCGTTATCAACCCGTGAGCTGGCACATTTGATTAAACAGTCAAATATCGATTTTAATCACCTCCCGGATGAAGATTTCGACAATCCTTTGGGTGAATCCACGGGTGCCGGAGTAATTTTCGGAACCACCGGAGGGGTAATCGAAGCCGCCACACGCACGGCCTATGAAATACAAACCGGAAAAACATTAAAGAAAGTTGACTTTGAAGAGTTACGTGGATTGGAAGGCATTCGCTCAGCCACCATCGATTTTGATGGTACGCCGATTAATATAGGAATAGCGCACGGCCTTGGAAATGCACGTAAACTGCTGGAAAGCATCAAAGACGGCTCCAATAAATTCCACGCAATCGAAATCATGGCTTGCCCCGGCGGTTGTATCGGCGGGGGAGGCCAACCTTTCCACCATGGCGATAGTAGTATCCTGAAAGCCCGTCAAAAGGCCATCTATACAGAGGATGAAATGAAAACACTGCGCAAATCGCATGAAAATCCCTATATTATCAAACTTTACGAAGAGTTCCTCGGAAAGCCCCTGAGCGAAAAAGCTCATCAACTCTTGCACACCCACTACTTCGATAAAAGCAAAAAGGAAATTTTCATCGATTAATAGCCATTGTCATAGTTTAAAAAATAAAGGAGACAAAATCATGTCAAGTGTAAAAATAAAATTAAAAAAAACCGACGTTGACAAACTGGAAGAAGTATGCAACTCCTTCAATAACGACCCGGGTGAACTGATTAATGTACTACATAAAGCGCAGGAAATTTTTGGATACCTGCCCAGTGAAGTTCAGGAGGTAATCAGCAGCAAATTGAACGTTCCCGTTGCTAAAGTATACGGTGTAGTCACTTTCTACTCCTTCTTCACCATGACACCCAAAGGAAGGTTCCCGATCTCCATTTGTACCGGTACTGCCTGCTATGTAAGAGGTGCTGAAAAAGTACTCGATGAGTTTAAGAAAGAGTTAAAAATTGAAGTCGGGCAAACAACCGCCGACGGAAAATTCTCCCTCTCCTGTCTGCGGTGTGTGGGTGCATGTGGATTAGCGCCGGTGGTAATGATTGGCGATAAGACTTACGGCCGTGTGGCACCCGATGATGTCAAGGAGATAATCAAAACATACAACGATTTATAGTAAACATTCCGGGCAGCTATTCTTTACTGCCCTAAAATAACCTTGAGAGCAATCTGTAAGGTTTTCTCCTTAGTTTTGGTGGTTATGACCCTGTCCTAAGCCGGCAGGGTCTTATTTTTACTTAAACCGATACCCCCAGGTTACGTCCAATACGTTTAAAAACTTTGCTTTTGCGGTATAATACTGGTAGAAATACCCGATTTTCAAGCGGTTCCGTGACGGCAAATTCCAGTCGAACTGGCCGCCAAAACGTATTTTCGTTGGGCTATAGTCCTCCGGATTAAAAAAGTATTCGATAAAAACTTCCGGGTCGGCTTTCCAGTCGGGGATATTATACCCCACTTTAAAGCGAGTTCTAAAGGCCTGATTCAGTGAAACATCCTCCTCATATTCGGCATAATTTGAAAAACGCAGCCGGAGGTCTGCCTCCACTCGGTTCACCTCACCCTCCAGAACTGCATCAAGCGAATAACGCATCGTGTACAACGAGCCATCCTGTTTAAGCTCATTATTCAACCGGGCACTGCCACCCAACTCCAGAAAAGAGAATACCTGGTACTCTAACCCGGCATCCACCATCCATTCGGCAGGTTCCTGAAAATGCCGCAGATGAATTTCCGGGGTCACTTCAAGTTTCAGCAGGGCGAAAGGTTGCCACGCCAGAGCTGCAGCATAACGCGCATACCAAACCTGAGAGAATGCAGAAAAAGAATACCCATATAAAATAATAAAGATAAAAATGCAGCGGAACAACAACGGCCTCTTCATACTTTTTCCTGAATATTTTCATAAAAAATATATACATCCGCAGTATCACGCAAAAAATTTACATTTTTCACGGCAAATCGTTTCACCGGAAGCCCGGTACGTAACCGGAGATCCTCGAGCATCTCCGCATAACGCTCCGGTACAATAAGATCAATTCGCTCATATTTAATTGTCATCCGTTGTTCCTTATTAAAATACGGGTTCACTTCAAGATAATAGAGTAACCCCACAACAAATGCATTGGCAAAAAACAATTCAGCATAACTGATTTTCTTGTTCGCCAGCGCATTAATAACTGAAATGCCAATTACCACAAAAAGATAGGTCATTTCCTTAATCGGAATGGTTTCAGTACGGTAACGCAAAATCCCGAAAATAGCGAATAACCCCAAAGCGAATCCAAGTTCCAGCTTAACACTCTCCAAAAGAAAACAAATAAGAAAAACAATCATCGAAATCGCTATAAAGGCAAAAGAATAATTTTTGCCTTTACGGTCATTTCGGTAAATCATCCTTACAAGAATAAACACGACCAGCAGATTAAACAGCAAACGAATAAAAAGCTCCAAAAAATCTTCGGTGTGGACTAACTTGATATCAAAAAGCTTGTTCAGGAGAAAGGGGTTCATAGCAGATAAAAGATTACTCAGCATAAGCATTAGAATTAATATAATGATCAACAAAAGTTAACTGTGGTTTAAAAGCATTATATTTTAATGCATTCGGCGTAAGCAACCTGCCGATGCAGTATTTGGAAAATCGTGACGGCCGTATATGTGCCTTTTTCAAGGCAATGCGCATGGGAGAATGATCGGATCCACGATTAATTTTAACTTCCACGATGATCAGCCCCTCAAGTTGCACTTCCGTATTGCCGTCATGAAAAGTAACCTTCCGATCGATAGTACATCGTTCGGAATAATCCTTCTTTACCAGTGTGATACGCTGAAATGCGGAATGCAGTACGGGATGCAAATCCGCTACCTCACCGAAGCAATTCTTCCCGAGAAATTCAGTCTGTTTTCCCGTGAGCAAGGGGTCAAAGTCACAAATTCGCATACGGGTTTTGCGTGTATCTCGTTTATTTGTTTTTTTCTTCACTTCAAGAAAAATATCCCCACTGAGTGGATATTTTCTTTTTCGCACTTTATAACGCGGATAATTTTTATTATGATGCATCCGGTAAAACAAGTTGGCAGGAGTATCAAAATACCAGGTCAGGTAGGGATGAATAACCTGATCCCGAAGCTGAACTACAAAATACGCATCAGCGACATTTTCTAATACAGAACAAAATTCCGCTTCACGGATAAGAAATTTTATATCCTTTCGGTGCGTATAACTAACCTGCATAGCCTGCTCCAGTGTACAGGCCGCAAAACGGTCAAGCAGCGAAATAACAGGACTGTTTCTCATGCAAAATACTCTTTTCTTTGAATTTATGATAAACCCGCAGCAAACAAAGGTAACAATGTTCTTAAATATTGAGGCACGCTACAAACGCAAAAATAGCATAACCTACAGAAAATAACGCACACGGGCGGCCAACAAAGGGTATTTCTCTGTAAAATTCAATGAAAAAAGAATCGAATACCGCCGGATGATGCATTGGATGAATCACGTGCCTGGTTCAATGTATTTTTCAGTGAATAAAAAAATCAAGGTACCTCAAACACCGAATGCAAGTTTGGCGAAGATTACCCACGATACAGCACCGTACAAAGAATACTCAAACAGGGATAAAAAATGAGCGTATATTTTTATTTTGCACAAATGTTCAATACTTTTGTGCGAAATTTAACAAAAAAAGAAAATGCCCCGACCGAAAAACGAGCGAATCGTTGTGAATCCACCTCTGTTTACACAATTTAAGCCGGTGGGCATCCGGCCTGCAATGCTAAAAACCACGCAACTCAGTCTGGATGAATACGAGGCAATCCGTTTAGCTGATTTTGAATGCTTTTCACATGCTGAAGCAGCAGATGAGATGGAAATCAGCCGTTCGACCTTTAGCCGGCTGATTGAAAGTGCCAGAAAAAAAATGGCCACTTTTCTTCTGCAGGGCACTTTCTTATCAATTAGCGGAGGAAATGTACATTTTCGGTCCAATATTATTCGCTGCCTCGACTGTGGCCATATGTTCAAAACAGCAATCACCCATCAGACAGACAAGTGTCCAAAATGCAATTCAACGCATTTGTTAAACCTGGCAGGCGGCCATGGTCATGGACTTTGTTGTGTTAAAGAAGAAATATAATCAATAAACCGAGAAATATGAAAATCGCAATTCCAACCTTCAACAAACAGCTGACCACTCATTTTGGGCACTGTGAAAATTTCGCCATAGTCGAAACCGACGGGGATAAGGTATCAGAAGCCAAATACATCACGCCACCAGTGCATCAACCCGGCGTATATCCGCAATTTTTGGCTGAAATGGGGGTGAAAGTTATCATAGCCGGAGGAATGGGCGTTCAGGCACAAGAGCTTTTCAGAAGCAACAACATTGAAGTTTGTGTCGGCGTTAACCCGGATACACCGGAAAATCTGGCCAAACAGTATTTGGAAAACAAATTACAAACTGGCTCTAACCAATGCAGCCATTAAGCTATGAAAATTGCCATCGCCAGCGGTAAAGGAGGTACAGGAAAAACAACGCTTGCCGTAAATCTCGCGGCATTTCTGGCTGAGCGCTATCCTGTTGTGCTTTGCGATCTGGATGTTGAGGAGCCGGATACCGCTTTGTTTCTGAAACCCAAAATTACAGAAACAGAAACCGCATACCGCTATACGCCGCAATGGAATGAAGTCAATTGTACGTTATGCGGGGAATGCCAAAAAAACTGCAACTTCAATGCGATTATTCAGCTCAGTGACCAGATCATGGTTTTCGATGGCCTATGTCACAGCTGTTATGCATGCTCGGAATTATGTCCAACCAACGCACTCCCGATGGTTCAATCGCCGATGGGTGTGATTTCGCAGGGGAACTACCATACACTAAAATTCATGGAAGCTCGTTTGAACGTTGGAATTGAGCAGGCAGTCCCCCTGATCAACAAGGCCCATAAATCAATTGACGCCATAGCGGCCAACTATCGTTTCCTGCTCTTCGACTGCCCGCCCGGAACCGCCTGTCCAATGATCCATGCAATCAGTGAAACAGACTACGTTATTCTGGTTACTGAACCCACACCCTTCGGGTTGCATGACCTGAAACTTGCGGTTGAAACGGTCCAGCAACTCGGAAAAAAAACAGGAATAGTGATCAACCGGGCAGATGCTTCCAATGCAATAATTACAGATTACTGTGCATCAGCCCAGGTGCAGATAATCGGAACAATTGCCAATGAAAGAGAAATTGCCGAACAATATGCAACCGGAGCACTGATCTATAAAAATAATGCAGCCTTCGAAGCACAGCTCGAACGCATTACGGCTCACCTTATGGAAAACGAGAAAGGGGAAAAAGGATGAAAGAGATTGTAATCATTTCAGGAAAAGGCGGAACGGGAAAAACATCAGTAACAGCTGCATTCGCAAGGCTTGCCGGAAAAGATGCCATACTGGCAGATTGTGATGTGGATGCCTCCAATCTTCACCTGATTATGCATCCCCATAAGGTAAGCCGGGAAGAGTTTTACAGTGGAGTTTTAGCCATAATTGATCCAAAACTCTGTATTGGATGTGATAAATGCCGTCAGGTATGTCGGTTTGATGCCATTTTACATAACAATTTAATCTATTCCGTCGATTCCATTCGCTGCGAAGGTTGTGGCTACTGCGAAAAAGTATGCCCTGTCAATGCGATCCAGATGCTTCCCCAGCTATCCGGGGAAGTTTTTATCAGTGAAACAAATATTTCCGCCGGAATGGTGCATGCAGCATTGGGCATCGGAGCTGAAAATTCCGGTAAGCTTGTGGCAAAAGTCAAACAAGAGGCCAAACGGATCGCTGAGGAGACAGGAAAACCCCTAATACTGGCCGATGGCTCCCCGGGAATCGGATGCCCGGTGGTTTCTTCCCTTTCAGGGGCCGGGTTTGTTGTGATTGTAACAGAACCATCGGTTTCGGGCTATCACGATCTGGAAAGGGTCATTGCATTGATCCACACTTTTCAGCTGCCGGCAGGTTGTATTATTAATAAAGCCGATATAAACCCAGAAACCGCAATGCAAATCAGGCATTACCTACAAAACGAAGGCATCCTTCATCTGGCTGACATCCCCTACCATGATGATTTTTCAAAAGCAGTAAAA
>Ga0265294_10003464_pt1 | contig 20154 bp, 17 predicted proteins | sample MunlanPumphouse3_FD_192504 | JGI IMG/M metagenome (GOLD analysis project Ga0265294, IMG submission 192504) | Groundwater microbial communities from a municipal landfill in Southern Ontario, Canada - Pumphouse #3 | ecosystem: Environmental > Aquatic > Deep subsurface > Groundwater | place...
GACTACTTATCGTCCATCTGCATGGCGGCCAGAAACGCCTCTTGAGGAATTTCGACATTCCCCATGCGTTTCATGCGCCGTTTGCCCGCTTTTTGTTTTTCCAGAAGTTTGCGTTTGCGGGTGATATCACCTCCGTAACATTTGGCGATGACGTCTTTGCGTAACGGTGCGTTCCGTTCTTTGGCCACAATTTTGGCCCCGATGGCAGCCTGAATAACGACCTCAAAAAGTTGTCTGGGAATGAGACGCTTGAGTTTCAGGGCCAGAGCTCGTCCCCGGTAATAGGCATTTTCCCGATGTACGATGCAGGACATGGCATCTACCGGGTCTTTATTGATAAGGATATCCAGTTTGACCAGGTCTGAGGCACGGAAATCAATAATTTCATAATCCAGGGAGGCAAATCCTCGTGTCATGGATTTAAGACGGTCAAAAAAATCAAAAACAATTTCTGAAAAGGGGACCTCATAGGTAATGATGACCCGGTTGGCCGTCAGATATTTAAGGTCTTTTTGGGTACCGCGTTTTTCTTCACAAAGTTTGAATACATTGCCTACGTACTCGTTGGGTACGTGGATATCCAGGCGCACATAGGGTTCATTGATGGTTTTGATCTCACCCGGACTGGGGAGCTTGCTCGGGTTATCAATTTCAAAGATTTCGCCATTGTTCTTGTGGATTTCGTATATGACAGTAGGGGCTGTTGCAATAAGATTTGCCCCAAATTCGCGTTCCAGTCTTTCCTGGATAATTTCCATGTGCAAAAGACCAAGAAATCCAGCCCGGAATCCAAATCCGAGGGCCTGGGATGTCTCAGCCTCGTACGAAAAGGCTGCGTCATTGAGTTGGAGCTTTTCAAGGGCCAACAGCAATGTTCCGTACTCAGCAGGCTCAACAGGATACAGTCCGCAAAAGACCATGGGCTTGACGGTTTTGAATCCTGGAAAAGGTTCAGCCGTTGGATTTTTGGGATCAATGATGGTATCACCGACCCTTGCTTCATCCAGCTTTTTGATGCTGGCGCATAAAAATCCCACTTCCCCCGGACCAAGGGTCTTGATGTCGGTGGGTTCCGGTGAAAAGACGCCCAACTTGGTTATCTCAAAGTTTTTTTCCGTGAAAAACATGCGGATTCGCTGGTGGTTTGAGATGGTGCCTTCAAGGACCCTAAACAGAATGACAACACCCTGGTAGGAATCATACCAGGAATCAAAGATCAGTGCCTTGAGGGGGTTATCCGCATGTCCTTTGGGATGAGGAATCTCATGAACCAGTCGTTCCAGAAGTTCCGGCACACCTGCACCGGTTTTGGCGCTGACCAGGATGGGATTGCTACAGTCAAGGCCGATGGCTTCTTCGATTTCTTCGCAAACCTCTTCGGGATGGGCGCTCGGCAGATCAATTTTATTCAGGACCGGAAGAATATCCAGGTCGTTATCCAATGCCATATACACATTGGCCAGGGTCTGGGCCTCAACACCCTGGGTGGCGTCCACGACGAGAAGTGCCCCGTCACAGGCCGCAAGACTTCTGGAGACTTCGTAGCTGAAATCCACATGGCCAGGGGTGTCGATCATGTTAAGAATATAATCAGTTCCATCGGATGACGTATATGGGATGCGCACCGTCTGGGATTTGATGGTAATTCCCCGTTCTTGTTCAATTTCCATCCGGTCAAGATACTGGGCTTTTTTGTCCCGCTCAGTGACAAGTCCAGTCACTTCCATGATCCGGTCGGCCAGAGTGGATTTACCGTGATCTATATGTGCGATTATGCTGAAATTGCGAATGTTTTTAATTTCGGTCATGCAGATATATGCGGCACCTCAAGGTTGCCAGGTAAAAAATATATGTTTTTAGGGTTATAAGATTTCACTTCTATGGTGTGGAAGGTCGGAAAAAAAGTATCTTTTTAAGAAGAGAAGCAGAAGTGTAGTATACCGGGATAATGAACGATTTATGAGGGAAGATGCCGGTTGATCGCCCCTGTGCGTTGCAACATGCCATTTAAAAAAGACTTTTTATCTTGGCGACAAGATCTGGAAGAACATTTTGTACCGTGGGACTGAGGCCTTCTTCCATAGCCTCGGGAATGTACGCTGCCTGGACGACAACTATTTTGAGATCAATGCCTGTATTTATTTTGAGTTCTTTGAGCAGATTGGTCGTAGGAAACTGATGCAGGGTAAAGTCCGGTATCTTTTTGGGGTCCATCTGATCCACATCGATTTCAAAAATTTCTCCTGGCTCACGGTCGCTCTGAGTGACGGCATCAACCACGACGACCCTCTCAGGCAATGTATCGCTTAGAACCAGATCAAAAAGGAGTCCCCTAATGGAGGTTCCTACATCCAGCAAGGCTACATCTTTGGGAATTTCGGGGTCTTTTTCCAATTCTGCAATCACGACCGGGCCAACACCGTCATCAGCATATAACACATTTCCGCATCCAAAGACAACAACGCGGGAATTGAACATTTTAGACCAGTCCATGTTTTATCTCCTCATTCTGAACCGATGATGGTTTGTGAATTACAAAAAGGCCGTTACCCGTACGGGCAACGGCCTTCTTAATGTATTTGTGAAGCCCTGTCTAATCTAGCGTTTCATGGTATCCAGGATGTTACCTGCTTTGTCCTGAATTTTGATTTCCATTGCAATACCGCCATCCAGGCGGTGAGTAGCGCAACTCATTCACGGATCGTAAGCGCGTACGGCCATCTCAATCCTGTTCAGGATTCCCTGGTCATAGACGCCGTTTTTGATAACCGCTTTGGCTGCCTGTTTGACGGAAAGGTTCATGGCCGCATTGTTGTGTGTGGTACCAACAATGAGATTGGCCATGGTACACATTCCGTTTTCGTCGGTCTTGTAGTGATGGATCAATGTCCCACGGGGGGCTTCAACACAACCTACGCCTTCACCGGCCTTGGGTTCGATGTTTTTGGCCCGGATATCTCTACCCGTGATCTCAGGATCGTTGAGCAATTCTTCCGCGCGTTCAGCACAGTAGACCAGCTCAATCAGACGTGCCCAGTTGTAAAGCAGGGTCTGGTGGGCGGGACGACCGAAGCTTTTACGGAAGATTTCAAGTTCTTCCTGTGCCAGCGGAGTGGCCATCTTGTCACAGACATTGATACGGGCCAGACAGTTGGAACGGTACACACCGACAGGATCGTTTTCATCAAGTTTGAGGTTACCCCATTTTTTTGCATAGGGGAATTTCAAGTAACTCCAATCTTCGATGTGTTCACCGATATAATCTTGGTACTCGTTGTACTTGAAATCGTCATATTTTCCGTTGGCATCCATGAGGCGGAGTTTGCCATCATAGAGCTGCAGGGCACCGTCACTATCAACGGTTCCAATATACCCGGAAGGAAATACACCCAAGGTCTGGACTGCGTCCAGATATTTGGGGAAGACATCTTCACGGGCAAACTTCATGGTGAACATGGCAAAATCTTTGAATTCCTTAATGCCTTCAAGGAGTTCCTTGCGTTCTTCTTCAAGCATGGGCTTGGAAAATCCACCAACAACAGCAGCCATGGGATGAATGACCTTACCGGCGAATTTTTCGAGCATCATCTGCGATTTGTAACGCATGTGCACAACTTTTTTGGCCAGATCAGGTGCGGCACCTACAATACCGACGACGTTCCGTACGGAATAGTCGGCATCAGGACCGAGCACGAAATCCGGTGCGGCCAGAAAATAGAAATGCAGGATCTTGTCCGGGATGTATGCCAGCATCTGGCAGAGTTCCCGGAGTTTTCTACCTGTGGGCGGCAATGTTACTCCAAGACATTCATCCGCGGCTTTGTTGGAAGCCAGATGATGCTGCCAGGGGCAGATACCGCAGATCCGGTTGACGATCCGACATACTTCTTCAATGGGACGACCGACAACGAATTTTTCAAATCCCCTGAGGGACAAGACATGCAGTCTTGCATCCTCCACATTGCCGTTGTCATCCAGCTGGATCGTAACGCTAGCATGACCTTCAATGCGGGAGACCGGGGCTATATTTAATATCTTACCCATTATCTCTCCTCCTAGCCTAATTTTTTGAGCATATTGTGTGCGCCGCAGAAACGGGCCATATACCCACGACGATCAGGTACTGTGGATGCGTCAAATCCATTCGATGCCAGTGCTCCCATGTAATCCACGATGGGTTTCGCGCCTTTGCGGATAGGTCCGTAGCAACCGCGGCAAGGCATGCGGGCACTGATGCATCTGGGCTTGCCACTTTTCCCGCCGCAACCGGCACGGGTAACGGGGCCCATGCACAGGAAACCCTGCTCGAGCAGGCAACGCATGTCATCAATGGGTTTATCAGGATCAAATTCAGGAGTTTCGAGCATCCGTTTGATGTCCGGCAACCCTTTTTTGCCTTTTTTGATCGTGGGACAGGTGTCACACACAGATTTTTCGGGCATGGCGAATTCGGTCTTACCGTCTAGCAGGGCTAGAACGGCTGCAGTAATCCAATCGGGATGCGGAGGACAACCTGGGAGGTAGATATCCACATCAACGATTTCATCCAGAGCGTAGCATTTGTCCAGCAACGCAGGGATATTTTTGGTCGGGGGTTCTCCGGCATCCGTTGTCGGAGAATCCTTGTAGACAAACTGGTTGAGTTCGTCATTTGTGTACATGTTGATCAGTGCAGGGATACCACCATCGGTGGCACAGGTTCCCAGGGCGATCAGAATCTGACATTTTTTACGCATCTCTTTGGCAATTGCGACATGTTCTTCATTTCTGACACTTCCAGAAACAATGCCGACAACGGCTTCAGGGATATTCATCTCGGTTCCTTCACCGGTCTGTCCGTAGTATTTATGATCCATGATGACCGGAATGTGGACGAAATCCAGGTTGTTGACCAGGAGATCAACCAGGACATCACCGATGTTCAGAATAGCTATCTCACACCCAGAGCATGAGTTCAGCCATTCCTCGGCAACAGTAACTTTGGCCATATCTCTTACCTCCAGTTAGGCGCTGACAGCTTTATGCTTTTCCAGACGAACAGGATTCGGACCCAGCGATTTGATCTTTTCCGTGAATTCCGTGACTACTTTCTGGAATTTTGGTGCCTCAGCCCCTGATACCCATTCGATCGCGTATCGATTTGGATCGATGCCGAGATCTTCGAGGACCAATTTTATGGCTTTTGCCCTATCCAATGCTTTGTGATTACCATCCAGGTAATGACATTCACCGAGGTGTCAGCCCATTACGATGACGCCGTCCGCACCTTTTTCAAGGGCGTCGACGACCAGGTTGGGATGAACCATGCCGGAACACATGACCCTGATGGCGCGCATGTTCGGGGGATATTGCAGCCTGGAGACTCCAGCCAGGTCTGCACCGGCATATGCACACCAGTTACAGAGGAATCCAATGATTACAGGCTCGAAGTTTTCTGCCATTGAAACGTCTCCTTATGTATGGCGTTTGGAGCACACGGGCAGGGCCGAAACGGCTCGGCCCGTGTACTTCCTTTGCGTTATATATCCTCCAGGGCAGCCATAACCTGTGCCCTGAGCTGTTCGGTAGTAAAACCGTGCACGAAAATACCTTTCTTGGGGCAGGTAGCTTCGCAGATACCACAACCTTTGCATAATGATGCATTGGTTTCAATTTTGCGTTTTTCCAGACCTTCATCATTGGTATAGGTGATTATGCTGATGGCACTGTATGGACACGTATCGACACAGAGAGCACAGCCATCACAATTTTCCGTGGTGAAGGACTTGATGGAATCAAGAGGCATTATAGATTTGGACAAAACGACAGACGCACGGGCAACCGCAGCCTGGGCCTGGGCAATGGCCTCATCAATGGGTTTGGGATAATGGCACAGACCTGCAACGTACATTCCGTCAACCGTCATATCAACGGGACGCAATTTTGGATGTGCTTCCATGATGAAACCGTCTTCATTCAGACCACATTTGTAGAGATTCACCAGCTCATCGCTTTTGTTGGGCACCATGGCCGTCGCCAAAACGAGATAGCTGGGCCGGATGTCCAGGGTCTTGCTCGAGATGGGATCATTCACCAGGACGACCAGATCATCACCTTCTTTGGAAACGACGGGCTTGTTCTCCAGAGCGTAACGGACGAAGATGACTCCCTTTTCTCTGGCCTCTCTATATAAATCTTCGCGTTCACCGTATGTTCGGATGTCGCGGTAGATAACAAAGACTGGCATATCCGGGTTGGCCTTTTTCAGGTCAATGGCGGATTCCATGGTATGGGTACAGCAGGTCTTGCTGCAGTAAGGTCGCTCAGGACAACGGGAGCCGACACATTGGATGAAAACAGCACCTTTGGCCTTAGATACGGCGGGCATGTGATCCCGGAGTTCCTGGTCAAATTCAAGGTGGGTCAAGACACGGTCGTCCTGGCCATAAAGATACTCGCTGGGTTTGTATTCCTGAGCACCTGTACAGACGATGGCGATGCCGTATGTGAGGGCCTTGATTTCACCGTCAACATTAATTTCTGTGACAAAATTACCCACAGAACCCTTATTGCTTTTGAGGGTGCTGTTTTTGAAAAGCTTGATGTTGGGATGATTTTCCACCTTGGCAATCAAGTCTTCAACATATGGTCTGATGGGTTCGCCTTTCCAGGTCTTGTTTAGAAGCAGGGCGTTTCCGCCGAGAGTATCCGTTTTTTCCACGAGGAAGGTTTCATATCCTTGGTCGGCAATGCCCAAAGCTGCTTTCATTCCTGAAACACCGCCGCCAACAACGAGGGCGGACTGATTAACGCCAACGGAGATATGATCCAGGGGAACAAGCATTCTGGCTTTGACAACGGCCATGCGCACTTGATCCTTGGCTTTTTTGGTAGCTTTTTCAGGTTCTTTCATGTGAACCCAGCTGTTCTGGTTCCGGATATTGGCCATTTCAAAGAGGTATTTGTTCAGACCTGCCTCTCTCATGGTTTCCTGGAACAGGGGCTCATGGGTTCTGGGAGTACATGCGGCCACAACAACACGGTTCAGATGCTGTTCTTTGATCTCATTGGCCATAAGGACCTGGGTATCCTGAGAACAGGTGAACATATTATTTTTTACATAGACAACATTGGGCAGGGTCTTGGCATATTCGGCAACGGCTTTGACGTCTATTGTACCGGCAATGTTGATACCGCATGAACAAATAAAAACACCAATGCGCGGTTCCTGACCGGCCACCTCAGCTTCGGTAGGAAATGTCTTTTCCTCTGTCATGGTACCGCGAACTGATGTTAAGCCCGCAGCGGCTTCCATGGCAGCCGAAGATGCCTCTGTGACAGATTGGGGAATGTCTTTGGGCCCCTGGAACGCACCGGCTGCGAAGATACCGGGCTTGCTGGTGGCAACAGGGTTAAAACTGGTGGTCTTGGCAAAATTGTATTTGTCAAGGGTAATACCCAGATTCTGAGCCATTTTAATGGCTGCAGGACCGGTTTGCAGACCTACGGAGAGGACAAAGAGGTCGTACGCTTCTTTTACCCGTTCGCCTGTGGTCGTATCCATGTATTCCACAACGACGCCCTTGTTGTCTTTGCCGGGGTAGATGGTGTGGATACGGTCAGGGATAAAGCGGATACCTTCTGCTTTGGCTTTTTCAAGGTATTTGTCGAATTCTTTGCCATGGGTTCTCATGTCCATGTAGAAAATGGACAGATCCAGCTTCGCGCCATCGGCGTGTTCTGTAGAGACTAAGGCCTGTTTGAGGGCGTACATACAACAAACGCTGGAACAATATCCATTATCACATTTGTTGATGTTCCGCGAACCTACACATTGGAGCCAGCCGACTTTCTTGGGTACTGTGTGGTCCGAAGGACGTTCCAAGTGACCCATACACGGGCCGCCTGCAGCCAGAAGACGTTCGTACTCCAGGCTGGTTACGACATCGGGCAGTTTGGCGTAGTCGTAGGTATCGAAAATGGAGGGATCAAAAGCTTTGAAACCCGGGGCGGTAATAATGGAACCGACCTGGATTTCATGAATTTTTTCCGTATCAGCAAAGTTGATGGCACCTGCGGGACAAAATTTTTCGCAGGCCCTGCATTTGCCTTTCTGGATGAAGATACAATTTTCAGCATCTAGGGCATACTTCAAGGGAACAGCCTGACCGTATGGGATGTACGCGGCTTTCCGTTTGCTCAGACCGCCGTCGAATTCGTTGGGTACCTTTTTGGGACATTTTTCAGCACACATCCCACAGGCGATACATTTGTCAACGTCGACGTAACGCGGGTTTTCTTTAACGGTTACGGTAAAATTACCAGCTTCGCCCTGGATCTTTTGTACCTCACTGAGTGTGAGGAGTTTGATGTTCAAGTGCCGACCGCACTCTACCAGTTTCGGTGAGAGTATTCACATTGCGCAGTCATTGGTCGGAAAGGTCTTGTCCAGCTGGGCCATTGCCCCGCCGATAGCCGACGATTTTTCGACCAGATACACGTAGTAACCGGTGTCAGCCAGATCTAGCGCTGCTTGGATGCCCGCGATGCCACCGCCGACAACCATGACTGCACCAACTTTCTCTTGTGCCATAGTTTACCCCCTTAGCCAGTTGATTTGGTGCTAATGGTATTGAAATTTCGCTTATGCCGGAATCAAGGTCTGTATCCCATGTGTTTCGACCATGATTTATATATAAACCAAATAGATTGGTCTAGGTTACGTACATAAAATTTATCCGTTCATATCCCATGTCCAGGGAAAATGCTAGTCTTTGCGGCGAAGAAATTGAAAAAAACAGAGATATTTTTAAAACAATGTAGCACGGTTCGCAGCTATCTGTACATGCGGGTTAGGAGTGATTTATCTGTGTGATTTGTTAAAGCCATTAATATTTAACTTGTTGAATTAAAAAAATTATTTTTTTATAAACTGATGATGTCAGAAAATTTTTGCGGATAAGGAAACCGCGAAGACCCGGACATCATTTATCCCTTTGGTGAGGTATTGCAGTACATGATCGGATCAATGTCTGTGTATTCGGTATTTACACGGGAGGGAATAGGCCTTGAGAAGGGGCTGCATTTTGTATAGCTATCAGGAGCAATACAATTATTATAATGGAAGATGTTATGCTGGCTGTTTCAGATCCCGTTGAGTTACAACTTCTTGCGGGAACACAGGATTCTAGGTATTCAGGCAGGTATCGTCACTGAAGTGGCAACATCAGCTCCAAAATTTTCAGACTGCAACGACCATGGACCAGCCAATGAAAAAATTGAGATGTTTGCTTGTTCATCCAGATCCGCAGATTCGTGTGGATCTGCGGAAAATGCTTTCAGAGGTTAAGGGAATTAAGGTTCTTGGTGAGGCCGTTTCTTCTTTTGAGGCTTTAGAGATGCTTGAGTCTCTTCCCTACGACGTTTTTTTTCTTGGCACCGAGCTGGAGGGAGGCGTCACTGGTATTGAGATGGCGCAGATCCTCAACCAGCGCAAGGGTAGTCCAGTGCTTATCTTTCTGGCTCCAGATGAATCTTTGGCTTTTAAGGGGTTTGAGCTGGGAGCGACGGATTACCTGCTCTGGCCGGTAACCGTCGAGCGTTTGAAACGTGCCATTGAAAGGGCCATCCTGGTCCTGCCGCAGGAGCGAGGCGTGAGGGATGGGCTACTGGCCAAGCCGTTGCAAGCCAAGATCAATGCCGAGGAAGAAACCTTGCATCTGCCCTTGGGGGAAAAAGAAGAGGAACTCTTTCTTGAGGCATTACGCAAGGCCTGGGATAGGAAACAGGCCCGGCCCATTGAGATTGAAAAACTCCCTATCAACCAAGATGGCAGACTGTTATTGGTGCCATATAGCAATATCGTGTTCATAGAGGCTTATGAAGATTACAGCTATGTGCATACCTCAGGAGAAAAGTTTTTGACCTCCTATCGTCTTAAAAATCTTGAAGAGCGATTGCGCAGGCATCGTTTTTTCCGTGTGCACCGTAAATATTTGGTTAATCTTGAGATGGTTACCGAGATAGCTTCAATGCCCGGTAGTAATTTTATGCTCCGGACCGCAGGCCGTAAAAAAATCGAATTGCCCATCAGTCGTCGAAGGATTGGTGAATTGAAACAGCTTCTTAATCTCTAGACTTTCGTTAGAGCGTATTAATGATAATGCATCCAGGTGCACGGGCTGGGGGCAAGAGATTTTTGGGGACGTCGGGCTATTGCCTTGGAAGGACTTCGGATTCAGACCCTTTTGTCCATGTGCGGTTTTTTTGGGCGGGTGCAAGGTCGTTTTGGTGCGAGAAAAGGTCTTTCGTCCGTAGATGTTGTGGTATTGGGGCGTTTTTAGTGCAGCCGTTTACCCAGATCCGCCCGCCTTTAGCCGATTATTCATCTACAAAAGGATACTCATGGGGAATAAAAAAGGCTCACGGGCAAGCTTTCGGATTACCGAACCATGCTTGACAATATTCCCCCTGCTCATCTCATGCTGTATTGCCTTGTCGGCAAGACTCTAAGGAGGACACAATGGATCAAAAGGGTGCGTTGGACTCTCTGCTCCAAGAAGAACGCGTTTTTAGGCCGTTACCACAATTGGTCATTGAGGCCAATGTGAATCCGCAGGAATATGATGCAGCCGTTAAGGCCGCTGACGAAGACTATCTTGGTTACTGGGAAGACGCTGCCAGAGAACTGGATTGGTTTCGGAAATGGAACAGTGTCCTGGATGATTCCAATCCGCCCTTTTACAGATGGTTTCCCGGGGCCAAATGCAATATCGTTTATAATGCGTTGGACCGGCACATTACAACGGCCAACAAAAACAAACTTGCGCTGATATGGGAAGGGGAGCCTGGGGATACCCAGAAGTTTACGTATTACGAGCTCTACCGGGCGGTGAACCGTTTTGCCAATGCCTTGCGATCCTTGGGCATTAAGAAGGGGGACCGGGTGATCATTTATATGTCCCCACTCCCTGAGACCATCATCGCCATGCTCGCGGTTGCCAAGATCGGAGCCGTGCATTGTATGGTTTTTGCGGGTTTTTCCGCCAAGGCTTTGCGTGAACGGATCAATGATGCTCAGGCCAAACTGGTTATCACTGCGGATGGTTTTTACCGCAACGGTCGGGCTATTAATCTGAAAAAGATCATTGATGAGGCCTTGGACGGCGGGTGTGATTCCGTAGATACCGTTGTTGTGGTTCATCGTGCCAAGGTTCAGGTGGACATGAATGAACCCCGTGATCTGTGGTACGATGCCCTGGTGAAGCAGGAAAGTCCTGAATCACCCACTGAAGTCATGGATTCCAATGACATGCTGTTTCTTTTGTACAGCTCGGGAACCACGGGTACACCCAAGGGCATAGTGCATGGCCATGGCGGTTATATGGTCGGCGTGAACCGGAGTCTGAATTGGGTCTTTGACATCAAACCGACGGATATTTTTTGCTGTACTGCGGATGCCGGTTGGATCACCGGTCACAGCTATGTGGTCTATGGTCCGCTTATGGCCGGAACGACGACCGTTCTGTATGAAGGTCATCCGTTGTATCCCCAGGCCGACCGCATGTGGGACCTGATCTCCAAGTACGGGGTGACGATTTTTTATACTGCGCCCACCCTCATCAGAATGCTGATGCGTTTTGGGACCCAGTATCCCAAAAAACATGATCTGAGTACCTTACGTTTACTCGGCTCAGTGGGCGAACCCATTAATCCCGAGGCCTGGATCTGGTTTTATAAAAATATTGGTCGTTCGGAATGTCCGGTCCTTGATACGTGGTGGCAAACCGAGACTGGATCGTTTATTATCAGTCCCTTTCCTATTTCTCTGCTCAAACCCGGTTCTGTGTATAAACCGCTCCCGGGTATTGACGCCGATGTGGTTAATGAAAAGGGAGAACCTGTTCCTCCGGGCAAAGGGGGGCTTCTGGTCCTCAAACGACCGTGGCCGTCCATGTTGTTGGGGTTGTACAACGATCCGGAACGGTACAAAAAGGCCTATTGGGAAGCCATCCCCGGCATGTATCTGGCCGGTGATGTGGCCCGTAAAGATGAAGACGGATATATCTGGATTCAGGGCCGTTCCGACGATGTACTAAATATTGCGGGGCACCGTATCGGTACGGCCGAACTTGAAAGTGCTCTGGTTTCACACCGGGCGGTTGCTGAGGCGGCAATTATCGGCATTCCGGATGCCATCAAAGGTGAAGTGGCCAAGGCCTTTGTCATTCTCAACGAAGAATTCAACGATCCTGAAGATCCGGATGAGTTGCTTAAGAGTCTCAAAGCGCATATCCGCAGGGAACTTGGGCCTGTTGCTGTGGTTAAAAGCATTGAGATCCGGAAAAAGCTTCCCAAAACACGCAGCGGCAAGATCATGCGCCGGATTTTAAAAGCCGAAGAACTGGGGAATGAAGTTGGTGACACCTCAACGCTGGAAGATGATTAAGTCTGTGGAGGTGTTTTTGGGCCCTACGTGAAAACATGAAAAAGGCGGTTTTGACCGCCTTTTTTCATGCCCTTGTGCCTTGAATTTTTGTGGGAAAAAAGTAAATGGCGTTGCGTCGGGTGCAGGTGAAGTTTTTTTTCCCTTCAACCCGACGGGGAAAAATGGCCTGGAGAGGTCCGCAGCGTATTGGTCCCTGGTTGGACTATTTTTGTGTGTTTATACATGTTACAAAAAATGCAGATTTTTTTTTGCTTCCGGTACCGCCAAGGATGGATAGTTCATGACTGATCTTGTGTTGCTTTTTGATATAGGAAATACGAATAGTAAAATCACCTTGGCTGATCACGATCAGCTGTATCAGAGTCTGGTCCTGCCTACTCTGACTGAGCATACGGCCGACTCTCTTGGGCTGGCTCTACTGGAGGTGTGCCGATTTTTTGGGGTCAGCTCTTCGCAGATTACAGCATGGATTGCCTCCTCTGTTGTTCCGGCCGTGGATAGAGTCCTTGAAGGTGCCGGAAAACGTTTTTTTGACTGCCCGTTGTTTTTTGTTCCCAAAGATATTCCTTTGCCTATTGAAAACAGGTATGCCCGACCCAGTGAGGTCGGTGCCGATCGGCTCGTGGCTGCTTTTGCCGGCCGTTGTCTGTACGATGCCCGGACGCTGATACTTGTTGATTTTGGGACGGCGACAACCTTTGATTGTGTTGTGGACAATGCCTATCTTGGGGGGCTTATCTGTCCGGGAGTTCTTTCCTCTGTCCGGGCATTGGGTACGAAAACAGCCAAGTTGCCCCAGATCAGTCTGGAAGCTACAGCTCCGGAAGTGGAAGTGGGAACGAGCACTGCAAGCAGTCTCAACCAGGGGATCGTGCATGGTTTTGCGGCCATGGTCGAAGGATTGGGCATGCGTCTTAGGCGCAGCCTGGGTGATGAAAACGCCGTGGTTGTGGCTACGGGAGGGTTTGCTCAGAACATCACTCCCGTATGTTCGGGCATTGATTATCTTCAGCCGGATTTGCTTATGCAAGGTTTGAGGATGGCGTATGCCGGCCACAAAAAAAAATAAAGAATGCAGACCACCGCAATGCAGACTAAAGAATTCGATAGAAGCGGGGGCTCTTGCCTCGACCTAGCGAACTCTTGTAAATCGACAGAGATCAATGCATACTTTTTTCACAAATATAAACTTCTACGAGGAGTAGGGATATGAGCTATATTGAATCAGTCTGGGCTCGGGAAATTTTGGACTCTCGAGGTAACCCCACTGTTGAGGTTGAGGTTGCTTTGGAATCGGGCGCAGTTGGTCGTGCGGCCGTCCCTTCGGGGGCTTCCACGGGAACACGCGAGGCCCTGGAACTTCGTGATGGCGACGCGAGCCGATATGGCGGCAAGGGAGTAGAACAGGCGGTGAAGAACGTCATTAAAGAAATCGCTCCCGAGGCCGAGGGTATGGATGCCAGACGGCAGGTTGAACTGGACCAGATGCTCATCAAACTGGACGGCACAGAAAACAAGAGCCGGTTGGGCGCCAATGCCATTTTGGGAGTTTCCATGGCCACGGCCAGAGCCATGGCTACGCATCTGAACATGCCTTTGTACCAGTATCTTGGGGGCGTAAATGCCAAGGTTATGCCTGTTCCCCAGATGAATATTTTAAATGGTGGCATGCATGCTCCCAATAATTTGGATATTCAGGAATTCATGATTATGCCCCTGGGCGCCGAGACCTTTAGCCAGGCACTGCGCATGGGTGCTGAGACCTTCCATGCCTTGAAAAAAATTCTGGCCAAAGACGGCCTGACCACTGCTGTCGGCGATGAAGGAGGCTTTGCTCCCAATCTTAAGAACCATGAACAGGCCTTTGAATATATTATCAGAGCCATTGAAGCCGCCGGGTTCGAACCGGGCAGAGATATTTCTCTGGCCATTGATGCCGCAGCTTCTGAATTTTTTAAAGATGGTGCGTATCACCTCGCCGGTGAGAACAAGGTGCTCTCTGCCCAGGAGCTCATCGACATGTACGACGGGTTCACCTCAAAGTTCCCGTTGGTCTCCATTGAGGACGGGTTGGCTGAATCCGATTGGGAGGGTTGGCAGGACATGACTGCTCAGCTGGACCATATTCAGATTGTCGGGGACGATATCTTTGTCACTAATCCGGGGATTCTGAGTCATGGTATAATTCATGGTGTAGCCAATTCGGTCTTGATCAAGCTGAACCAGATCGGCACGCTGACCGAAACCATGGACACCATTGAAATGGCCAAGGAGTCCGCATACACCACGGTTATTTCGCATCGTTCAGGAGAAACAGAAGATAGTTTTATTGCCGATCTGGCCGTGGGTGTGAATGCCGGACAGATCAAAACCGGTTCTTTGTGCCGTAGCGATCGTTTGGCCAAATATAATCAGTTGTTGCGTATTGAAGAGGATCTGGGCGACCAGGCCGTCTATTTTGGACCGGCCATGGCTGCGGAATGGTACGAGGAAGAGGACTCCGAGGAAGGCGAGGAATAAGATGCTGCTGCTTAATGGAAAAGAAACTGCTGCGGCTATCCGTAAGGAGCTGCGTGAGCAGGTCCTTGCCCTGAAGGAGACTGCAGGAAGGGTTCCTGGGCTGGCGGTGATCCTTGTGGGTGAGGACCCTGCCTCTTCCGTGTATGTGCGTAACAAAGAGCGGGCCTGTGCTGAAGTCGGTATCAAGTCCATCGGGTACAAGCTGCCTGTTTCCACCAGTCAGAAAGAACTGGAAGAACTCATCGCCACGCTCAATGCGGATGAGAACGTGCACGGCATCCTGCTCCAGTTGCCGGTTCCTGACGGATTGGACAGTCAGCGTTGCCTGGAACGCATCTCTGCGGACAAAGATGTGGATGGTTTTCATCCTATGAGTGTCGGTCGGCTGACTCTGGGACTGCCAGGATTTAAATCCTGCACCCCCGCCGGAGTCATGACCCTGCTTACGCGTTATGGATTGGATGTCTCCGGGAAAAAAGCAGTGGTTATCGGTCGGAGCAATATTGTCGGTAAGCCGCTGGCGTTGATGCTTTTGGAGCGAAATGCCACCGTAACAGTCTGTCATTCTAGAACAGCTGATCTGGCCGAAGAAGTCCGGTCTGCGGATTTTGTTTTTGCAGCTGTGGGACGGCCCCGGTTTATAACTGCAGATATGGTCAAGCCTGGTGCCGTTGTGGTGGATGTAGGTATCAACCGTACGGATAATGGGCTGGTGGGAGACTGTGATTTTGAAGCTATCAGCAAAATTGCATCGGCAATGACTCCTGTTCCCGGCGGTGTCGGTCCCATGACCATTGCCCAGTTGCTGATTAATACGGTAGAATCGTTTACGAGGACTGTCGGAAAATAATTCTATCTGGATCGCTGTTGTCTAACGTCCCCCCAAAAGGCCCGTGAGGGCCTTTTGGGGATTCTTTTTTTGGGGTTATTCCACGACGATTCCGGCATACCCTACCACATTATCATAGTCTTGGCTTACATCTCCCGAAGTGGCGTAGCATATTTCTGAGGCCTTGGTCGCACCCAGGGCGCAGGCGGCTTGCAGGCCCATTGTCATGGGAAAAATGCCGCACATGGAAATGGCATGATCGCGCACTGTCTGGAACAGTCCCTGCGGGGAGAGGGCCAGAATTTGGTCAATAGCCAGCCTGTCCTGTTTTTTTGCCTGCCGCGCAGAAATAAAATGGCTCATGTCCGAGCTGACCACAATACTCACGGGTTTTTGCGCCCTGGCGATAACACCGGCCAGGGCAGACCCCATGGCCAGTAGAGATCCGGGGTGGGGATCGGCAATGCAGATGGGCACGATACGGGTCTTGGGGAATTTTGCGTGGAGCAGGGGAAGCTGTACCTCCAGGGAGTGTTCACCGAGATGGGCTGTATAGTCGCTGGTAATGCCGGGGATGGCCGCCAGGATAGCAGCCGCTAACGGTTCGTCAACTTCCAGAGCTCCACCGGGAAAGAGCCATGTGCCGTCCGGCCACAGGGCCACGAGATCGCCGATGCCGGTATGGTTGGGCCCGAGGAGAACAACTGTTTCGGCCAGATTGGCACGGGCGATGGTTTCCCCTGCAATAGCACCGGAGTAGACATATCCGGCATGAGGAACCATAGCCAGGATGGTCGGCTGCGAGGAGTGAGGTGCCCTTTTGGATGTATACTTTTGGGCTTCCCGGGCCAGATCGAGGGCATTCCCGGGATAAAACTGACCGGCAACTGCAGGTTTTCTGTTCATGGTAATCTTCCTATTCAAAGGGCTGCATTTCTTTTTTGAGCTGGGCCGATTCCAGATCGGCGGCAGCCATTTTGCGGTAAATGGAATCGGGAACGTCGTTAATAATGGATTCGAGTTCCCTTTGCCACATTTTCTTATCCTGATTTAGTTTAAAGAGGTTGGCCAGTGTGTACATATGCTCGGGCCAGGACGGATCGTCCTTGGTGATATATTTTTCATATTCTACAGCTCAGCCCAGGGCCTTCTGAACCCGATGCGAGCGGGAAGTGAGCATGGTCAGACAGTCGCGGATTTTGACCGGATTGTACGTCGTGAGGCAGAAGGTGTGAGGCGGTTGATAGACTGGTCATGTCACCCTGTTAGCCGTTGAGGGCAAAACGATTGTTGGAAATATTAGGCTGTATGTGCCTTGATACCACGTCGTAAATCGTTCGTTATGATATATTGTGTGTGTTATTGCATAAGCAAAAAACGGGCTCAAAGAGATGCTTTAACGGGATGTCTGACGAAAATGATGGTATCCCGTGGGGGCACCCTCTGCCAGGCGGGTGGCTACGTTAGTTAATCTGTTTCTTTTTTAATTTTTCAATCAGCGTGGTCCGTTTGATACCCAGAATTTCGGCAGCCTGATTTTTGACGCCGTCAGCCATATTCAGAGCCTCTTTGAGCATATTTATTTCCAGGAAATCGAAAAATTCTTTGAGGCTCAGGTTCTGATCGTGCATATCCTTGATGGTCGGCCAGCGGAAGGCATTGGAAACAGCCTGTGGGTGCGGACGTTTGGGGGCATCAGTCCCGGTTTCCTTGAGTATTTTATCCGGAAGATCATTGGGTGTGATGGTACATGCTTCGCACATGATACTTAAGCGTTCCATGAAATTTTTCAGCTCACGTACATTCCCAGGCCAGGAATAGGCCAGAAGAATATCTGTCGTTGCCGGGCTCAGATGCATGGTTGTGCGTTCTTGTTTCTGACAGAATTTTTGCAGAAAATAATTGGCCAGAAGGGGAATGTCTTCCTGACGTTCGCGCAGAGGCGGGAGATGGACGGGGATGACATTAAGGCGATAGTACAGATCTTCCCTGAAGGTGCCTTTGGCTACTTCCTGTTCCAGATTCCTGTTGGTGGCGGCGATGATACGTACATTGGCTTTGAAGGTTTTATTCCCGCCCACACGTTCAAATTTTTTTTCCTGAAGAACACGCAGAATTTTGACCTGCAGGCTAAGATCCATTGCTTCGATTTCATCGAGAAATATCGTGCCGCCTTCTGCCAGTTCAAACCGTCCGACTCGTGTTCGTAGGGCATGGGTGAAGGTGCCCTTTTCATGGCCAAAAAGTTCGGATTCCAGAAGTTCTCCAGGTATGGCCATGCAATTAATGGGCACAAACGGGCATTGGTTTCTTCTGCTGTTGTGATGCAGGGCCCTGACCATAAGCTTTTTGCCCGTGCCTGATTCTCCGGATACCAGCACCGTGCTTTCAGTGGGTGCCACCTTGGACAGTATGGCAAAGACCTCTTGCAGCGCAGGGCTCTGGCCGATTATTCCCGATGTGTCCAATGTCATGCAAACTCCACGTGGAAAATGCTACGATAAAATGTTGTGGAAATTTTTCTTGTGTCCTACGCGAGTTGTTTTTGAGATGTCAATAAAATGACAGAAACAATATATATTAGATAAAGGGAGGCAAGGAGGCAGGGAGGCAGGACACGGAAGGCAGTCCCAGGACGTCTGTATCCTGTTTGGTTGATCTGAGAATGTATTGAGCAGTGTTGACGATATATGGGAGTTGGTATGGAGAGGTGTGATGGGGCGGAAACCAGGCGTTGTCCGTCGGTTGCGAGGGTAATGCCTTTGGGGGACGGGTGTCGGCGGGCTGTGTTCAAGAGGCGCGAGAAACGGTTTTTGGTCCTTGTGGAGTTGGATGGGCAGGATGTCTGGGTGCATACAAACAATTCCGGAAGTATGCTCGGATTGCTCAGGCCCGGACGGGAGGTGCTCATTTCACCAGCAGGCAACCCCAAGAGAAAATTGCCGTACACCCTTGAACTGGTGCGCATCGACGGAATCTGGGTGGGGGTAAACACCCTAGTGCCCAATCGGATGCTCAGGTATTGTTTTGAGGGTAAGCTGATTCCTGAAATGGACGGTTATACGGCATTCAGAGCCGAGGCCCGTGTGGGGCAGAGCCGGTTGGACGCTCTGCTTGATGGTCCCTCGGGAAAACTGTGGATCGAAGCCAAGAATGTAACGCTTGTGGAAGAAGAGGTGGCCTATTTTCCTGATGCCGTGACTCTGAGAGGGCAGAAGCATCTGCGCGAACTTATGAGCCTGGCGGCCCAGGGGATCAGAGTAGCCTGTCTGTATCTTGTCCAGCGCGAAGATGCCCGTTGTTTTGCCCCGGCAGATTTTGTCGATCCGGTCTTTGCAGATCTTGTCTGGAAGGCCGAAGAGGCAGGGGTTGAAATGTGGCCCTATCTGGCAGTGGTCAGTCCTGAAGGGATAGGGATGGGAAAGCGGTTATCGCTAGTGAAGGGGTAAAGGGAAGTGGCATTGTTGGCCGTGACCTGCTGGATAGTTTCCATGGCACGCATGGCATCTGATGCACAATCTGGATGTGAACAATGGGGACCTCCCTGTACCTGGTGGTGGTAGGAACGATTACATCGTATCAATACAGGCGTAGGCACTGTGGTTGTGGATGGATTCCATGCTTTCCACTTCCACGGAGTATCCGTGCACCTGAGGATGGTGCTCAAGTTTTTGGGCGGCATTGCGGACCACGTCTTCTACAAAGGCTGCATTATTAAAGGCCATATCTGTGACAAATTTTTCGTCTTCACGTTTAAGCAGGGCGTGGACCGGTGAAGAACCCGCCTGCTGTCCGATTTCGATGAGGTCTTCCAGCCATAACAGACCAGAAAATCGTGTGGTAATGCGCACGGTGGCCCGCTGGCTGTGGGCACCTCGTTCGCAGATGGCCAGGGAACAGGGACAAACCGTCATCACCGGAACTTCGACCCCGAGAATCATTTCCATCTCTCCGTTTTCTAAATTCCCCACCAATGAGCATTGATAGTCCATCAGGGCTGAGCTGTTGCTGACGGGCGCCTTTTGTTCCAGAAAATAGGGAAAGCAAAAATGCAGATGCGCTCGTTTGGCCTGCAGTCGTTTAGTCAAGTCCCAGAGCAAATGTTTGAAGTTGGTATAATCAAGAATACCTGTCCATTCACCCAGGGCCTCAAGGAACCGGCTCATATGCGTTCCTTTGAACGCTGCAGGCAGATCAACACTTAAGTCCATCCTGGCCACAGTATGCTGTTGCCCCTGCATCCGATCGCGAACAATAAGAGGATGAAGGAGGTTTTTAACCCCGACCCGGTCAATAGCCATGGAGACCAGAGATGGTCCACTTTGAATATCTTGCATTTAAATAATTTCCTGACCTGTTGTTGAGAGACTGAGTTTGC
>Ga0265294_10003465_pt1 | contig 20153 bp, 18 predicted proteins | sample MunlanPumphouse3_FD_192504 | JGI IMG/M metagenome (GOLD analysis project Ga0265294, IMG submission 192504) | Groundwater microbial communities from a municipal landfill in Southern Ontario, Canada - Pumphouse #3 | ecosystem: Environmental > Aquatic > Deep subsurface > Groundwater | place...
GAAGACGCTCAGGGATCCCGTGCACCCATCCAAGCTTTTGCGGATTGGGTGTCTTCCTGGTTTGTGCCAGCGGTCATCGCTGTTGCCATCCTCACTTTTCTCGTCTGGCTCCTGCTTGGAGCGGGGTTCTCGTTTGCGCTCCTCGCATTCGTTTCCGTCATTGTCATCGCTTGCCCCTGCGCTCTAGGGCTTGCCACGCCCACCGGCATTATGGTGGCTACGGGTAAGGGTGCAGAACTCGGCATCCTGATTCGCGGCGGCGAACCGCTCCAGGCCGCTGAACGCATCGATACCATCATCTTCGATAAAACAGGTACGCTCACAAAGGGGAAACCTGAAGTGACGGACATTGTCGCACTGCAGGGTACCCAGGAAACCGTGCTGCAAATTGCAGCTTCCCTGGAAATGGGCTCCGAGCATCCGCTCGCCGAAAGCATTGTGCAGGCAGCCAAGACACGAATGCTGACACTGGAGCAACATGAGAAATTCAATGCCATCCCCGGTCACGGGATCGAAGGTGCATTGCAGGGTCAAACGTATTTCCTGGGTAATCGCACACTTATGCAGCGCGCAGGAGTGGCATACGCGTCTGCCGAAGCACAGCTGCGTACACTAGAGGATGCCGGCAAAACCGCCATGCTGCTGGCATCGGACAAGGCATTGCTCGGCATCATCGCCGTGGCCGATACCATGAAAGAGACTTCTGTGGAAGCAGTAGTAATGTTGCAGGCGCTTGGTATGAATGTCTACATGATCACTGGCGACAACGCGCGTACTGCCCGTGCCATCGCATCGCAGGCAGGTATAGAAAACGTGCTCGCGGAAGTCCTGCCGGAGGCGAAAGCTCTGCAGGTACAGCACCTGCAGAAACAGGGGAAGAAGGTGGCCATGGTTGGCGATGGCATCAATGACAGCCCTGCGCTCGCGCAGGCTGATGTGGGTATTGCCATGGGTAACGGAACGGATATCGCCATGGAAACAGGCGGGATCGTACTGGTGCGCAACGACCTGCGCGATACCGTGGCTGCCATTCGCCTGAGTCGTGTTGCCATGGGCAAGATACGGCAGAACATGTTCTTTGCCCTCTTCTATAACGTCATGGGCATCCCCATTGCGGCACGGGTCTTCGCACCGATCGGCATTGTGCTACGCCCGGAACTCGCTGGACTTGCCATGGCACTCAGCTCTGTTTCCGTTGTCACCAACGCTCTCCTGTTGCGAGGTTTTACGCCTGGGCGCCGTAACTGGATCTCGGATATCGCGCCCTTTGTCATGATTATTGGCTTTACGGTGCTTTTCCTCTTCTTTGCGTTCGTGAGCAAGACTTCACAACTCGCTATGTAGCGCACGTATCTGCATTTTCTGTGTGCATTGCTATACTGCCATTCTCATGGATTCCATTCGCTCCCTCCTCCCTGCAGTGCTCAGGAAACGCGGTCTCCTGGGGCACGCCATGTCCTCACTCGCGGTGACCCGCGCACAGCAGTGGCTGGACAATGCGTTGCCCCATTGCAGGGAGGCTGTGCGCGCCCGTTCATTCAAAGACGGTGTGTTGATGATCGCCTGCGATCATTCCATAGCACAGCAGGAAGCACACCAGTGCGCCCATGACCTGCAGGTGTATCTGCAGCAGGAGTGCCCGGGCGCATTGGTAGAATCCATACGCGTGATCCGCGCGTGATTTGGATGCGTTTTTTTCTTGCTTCCGCCTGCAGCATCGCTATTCTTTGCAGGCTGCAGCGGAGAGTACTGCTCTCCTGTGGTGTGCAGGTTTATTCCAGTGAACGCCTGCCGATCCTTCCTGTACCATCATGCTCGTTATTCGTCTCCAGCGCACCGGCAGAAAGAACACACCCGCATTTCGTGTTGTACTTGCGGAGAAGCGCCGCAGCGCAAAGAAGAGTTTTCTGGAGGTTTTGGGTCATTATCTACCCGCACGCGAACCGCCTGTGTTCGAGGTACGCCAAGATCGCATTGCGGAACTTGTTTCCAAAGGTGCACAACCCAGCGATACCGTTGCACGTCTTCTCAAGCGTGCAGGCATGAACGGCATGGATCGTTTTATTGCACAATACACCAAGAAGAGACCCACGAAAGAACCGGAGGAACAGCCTGAGGCACCAGTGGTGGCAGAGAAGAAAGAGGAAGAAAAAGAGGAAGCCGCAAAAGAGGAGGTGAAAACAGAAGAGGCACCAGCGCAGAAAGAAGAAGAGAAAAAGGACGTACAGGAAGAGAGAAAAGAAGAGGTGAAGGAAGAGACGAAGGAAGAGGTCAAAGAGGAAGAGAAAGCCCAGGAACCGGCAGAAGTCAAAGAGGAGAAAGATGATGTGAAAGAGGATGTAAAGACAGAAGAACCACAGGAAGACTTAAAGGAAGAGGAAGTAAAGAAGGAAGAAGAGAAAAAAGAAGCTGCATAAAAACCATGTGACAGGTTGCCTGGTTGTGCGTACACTGCACTGCGCTTATGGCTGATACCGACGATGCAACACTTCCCTCTCCTGCAGACAGCACACCCGTGACTGGTGCTGTCCCGGGTTTGGCATTCCTGCAGTATGCGCTCTCGGAGCTGGTAGAGGACAAAGATGCACTCTCCATCACGTCCAAAGTCGATGAACTGGGTATCTTGCTCACGGTGCAGGTCAGTGAACGGGATATGGGTAAGATCATCGGCAAGAACGGGCAAACCATCCAGGCACTCCGCACATTGCTGCGTGTTGTGGGTAGCCAGAATGCCCAGCGCGTCAATTTAAAGATTCTCGAGCCCCCTGGATCACCCTCGTAATTCTTCCCCCAGCCTTCCATGCTCCGTGAACTCCTCGAAAACGGCAGTATCATTGAAATCGTCGCTACGTTCGTTGCACTCGGTCTCATCATTGCCGCCATTCTCTCGCTGATCTACATCATCGTTGGTGGCATTTCCTTTATTCTCTCTGCCGGCAACGAAGAGAAGATCAAGAAGGCAGTCAATACCATCCGCTTTGCCATTATCGGTCTCGTGGTCGCATTCGTAGCATTTTTCGCCGTTTCCTTCATCGCCAATCTAATGGGCATCCCGTTTGAACTCAATTTCTCCACGATCATCGATCTCATGCGCGAAATTTTCATCGCGCTCAGCTAGCCCAATTTGGATTGTTTACATGAAGGCAACCATTGCCTGTCTGCGTGCCTGCGCGCCTGCGGTTGCGATGCTCAGGAGTCCTGCAAGTAAGAGGAACAAGGCATCCAGACTCGCACCGGATTTCGGCATGCTCGTGATGACACCAACGGTTCCTGTCACGATGCGTTCAGTGAGTGAGACGGTTTCCATGCCTTCGCCGGTTGCAGTGACGGCATTCTTGATCTGCAGGCTGTGGGGAGCCTGTGGGTGTACCTGCATACGGTAGCGCACCATCCACTCTCCGCCTGGTTCCAGTGTACCAATGTTCCACATAATACTTCCTGCGCTCATCTGGGCACCAGGTACGGTTTCCGCCAGGCGTAGGTACTGTGCGTCGAATTGGTCGGTGATTGTCACGTTCCGAAACGCACGATCTGTGGTGTTGCGCAGCATGACCGTAAAGAGCACGGTGTCGCCCGGGCGCACCTCGCGGCGATCCGCCTGTTTGCGCAGCACGGCGTCCCTGCCTGCAGCACTGTCCGGCGTGCCTGTGGCAACTGTGGCAATATTGGTATTGTCGTACGCTTCCGTGCGTCCCATCACGTTCACACCCGCACGGATCGTGCCTCCAAGAGGGGCGTCACTGCGCACGCGCACAACATAGTGGAGCATGCGACGACCCAGTGGACTCACGGTGAGACCTTCCCAGAAAATACCACCTCCCAGCCATTCTCCTCCATCGACAGCATCGACGAATTCCGTGTAGGGCGGCAAGCTGGCCTGCACTTCCATATTGGTCAACAACGTACTGGACGTGTTTTCCAGCACCACGACGTATTCCAAGATTTGGCCTGGCCGGGCGGACTGTTGCCCGTTACTCAGACTCACAACTAGTGAGCCATAGTCTTTCCCTTCCGCACTGATCGTTGTTGTATCTACAGCCCTTTCCTGCCCGGAACTTACAGTAAAACGCATCGGGAAGTATTCCGGCACACTGCGTTCTACGTGTCCCGTCACGAAGAATTCCCGCGTTTCCTGCGGTTCAAACTCTAGGTTGTACCACTCGATTTTACGGCCATCCTTGCGGTGCGGTCCGGTGATTTCGTGAATGATGAACTGGCTGGGCGTCTGCGCGCGAACATCGATGCTCCGGGGAATATTCTCCCTGTTGGTTACCAGAATGCGGTACGTGAGCACGTCCTGCGGATCGGCGAATGTCTGACCATCCGTTACGGAAATACGTACCCGGTTCTTCACAGTGTCTTCCGTGGCAGCACTGGCAACATTGGTAGGCTGCGGCACGATTCCCGTATGCAGTGCCAGCATGAGGCAGAGACCGGCAGACAGAACTGTGAGAGTTCGTATGCGTGCAGTGATAGTACTCATAAGAATTCTGCGAAGGAGAAATACAAAGGATGAGACTATAAATAATTTTAATAATCGTGTCAAGTCTTCATTCATGGTGGGTGGTGCAGGAGTCGAACCTGCGACCTTCTGGGTGTAAACCAGACGCTCTAGACCAACTGAGCTAACCACCCACAAAAACTCTGTGAGTAGCATTGTGCCATGCCCACCCCCCGCCGTACAATGCACCCAATGGAATTCCTCCACATGTTCATCGGCGCTCTCATGGCACTCACGATCCTGCTCCAGAGCAGGGCTTCCGGTCTCTCCGCCACTTTCGGCGGTTCCGGTGCTTCGGTTGCTATCCAGCGGCGCGGCGCGGAGCTCCTCATTTATAAGGTCTCCATCTGGCTTTCGATCGCCTTCTTCGCTTTGTCGATCCTCCGCTGGTACTTTTAATCTTCCATCTCCTGGAAATCGGGTGCAGTGTTTTTGGCGTGCGCCCATTGCTTCCTCTGCTCCCCGGTCTCTAGTACCATCCATCCATGCCGCTTCCGCGGACAATCCGACGGCATCCATTCCGCCACTTACAGTGGTATCACTGGCTTACCGTAGGCCTGAGCATCGCGTTCATTCTTTCCCTGGCAGCCGTTCTGCGTATCTTCTACGTTGCTCATTCGATGGTGGTTCCCACTGTAGGGGGTACGTATATCGAAGGTTCCGTTGGCGAATTGCTGCCTCTTAATCCCTGGTTCATTGTTACGAATGATGTGAACCGGGACATCGTGTCCCTCATATTCTCGGGACTGCTCAAATACGATCCGAAGACAAAACACATCGAAGAAGACCTGGCTTCCATGGAAGTGAGCGGTGACGGCAAAATCTACACACTCACTCTCCGTGAAGAGCTGCAGTGGCACGATTCGACGCAGGAAAACCCGCATCCTGTCACGGCGGATGATGTACTTTTCACCTTTCAGACCGTACAGGATCCGCAGTTTCCCAACAGCATGCTGCGGCAAAATTTCCGCGGCGTTACCATCGAACGCCTCGATGACCGAACTGTGCGTTTCATCCTGGCTGAACCATACTCCTTTTTCCCCAGTAACCTGACACTCGGTTTGCTGCCTGCCCGCGCCTTCGAAGGCGTTCCTCCGGGCAAAATGGATATGGCTCTGGACTTCGGTTTCCATCCCGTGGGCGCCGGTCCCTATGCGTTTAAGGGCATGGTACAGACAGAATTGAGCACCGAAATCACTTTGGAACGCTTTCCCAGACCAATGGAGCCCATGTATCACCTTGAGCGCGTGGTGTTCCGCATTTTCCCGGACTACGTCACGTTACTTTCCGATCTGCGCAACCTGCACGGCGTGCGCCTGGTTCCTCGCAATGATAAAGGAGAGCCTTTGGTTCCCCGGAGTTTCCACCCCGTGACGTATACGCTGCCACAGTATGTGGCGCTCTTCCTGAATACAGAGGATCGCTACTTGCAGGACAAAACCCTGCGCCTGGCTCTGCAACTGGGTACGAATAAGCAGGCCATTGCCGACATCGTCAATGAATCGCTCATTGTGGATACGCCGCTGCTGGAAATCGATATGTCTGATTGGCGCTACCAATACGATCCCACAGCCGCGCAGGGTGCGCTCTTTAATTCGCAGTGGCACCTGCCGGAGAAAGTGCGCTTGCAGCGTCTGCTGGAAATACGCGAAACCAATCTGGTTGGTGATCTGCAGATGGAATCCATCGTCTTCCTTTCCACAGGGGCAACGCTTACCGTTACGGGATCGATTACATCTGTCGGCTCCACCGGGGGCTTACTCAATGGTGTTCCTCTGCAGCTGCATCCTACCAATTCCGGAGCATGGATCACGCAATTGCCCACGCAGGGTACGGGGGCACTGCGGATGGGACTGAATCAAGTGCAATTATCCAATGATCGCGGATCTGTAGTGGATTCCGCGTATGTTTGGCGAACGGATAGCTGGTCTGCGTTCCGCCGCGCTTCCAGAGAACAAGATCTGCTGGAGCGTTTTGTGTCTTCCCGTGACAGTTCTCTTCCCGAAGAAGAGTGCATTGATATTCTGGATCTAACCGAAGAGAACGGGATGTTGTGTCTACGAGGCAAAGATACGCTCCCCAATATTCGCGTCAATGCGCGAGGTGAACCGTTGCGTCTACGCTTACTCACCAGCCCTTCGCCTCCCCAGTACGCGCAAATTGCCAAACTCGTGCGGGAGCAGTGGCGCCAGCTGGGTATCGGCACCGCTCTGGAAATTCCGGAGACACGCGCCGCGTTCGAGGAAAAACTTCTGCGGCGCGACTACGATGTATTACTCTTCGGTCAATCGCTTCTGGATAACCTGGACAGTTATCCCTACTGGCACAGTTCGGGGGTGCAGCGTCAGACGCAGAACCGCAATGAATTGCTGCTCGATGCCTACAATCTTTCCCAGTATTCCTCGCTGCAAGCCGATGTGCTCCTGGAATTCATTCGCAGGACGCGTGACCCCGATGAACGCCAGGACGCCCTGCAGAAACTCAAGGATATCCTCAAAGAGGATGTACCGGCTGTCTTCCTCTATTCTCCCGTGTACACCTTTGCGTATCACGAAGACCTTCACGGTGTTGCTCTGGGTGACCTCAGCTTACATTCAGACAGATTTCTGACTCTTCACAATTGGTACATACGGGATGATCGCGTCTTCCGCCCCGGCAAAGGCTGGCTTTCCTTCTTTCCGTGGCTCTTTTCGGGATCGTGGTAGTCCTTATTGTAAAATGCTATTGACTATCGTCATGCCGATCTTTAGAATGCCTCGGCTTTCAGACATCCAGATAGGAGTTTGAAGGATGAATCCCTTTTTCCCATGGAAGTACTGCTTCTCCAGGATATCAACGGCGTTGGCAAGAAGAACGATCTACTCATCGTTGGGGACGGTTATGCCCTCAATTTCCTGCTGCCGCAGTCCAAGGCTATCGTCGCCACACCCACTGTGCGCCGCAGGTTCTCGGAGCAGATCCGTCGCCGCGCTATGGAAGTACAGAAAGAACGTGCATCCGCGGAGCAGACTGCTTCCGCTGTGGGCAGTAAGTCGCTCACATTCGCGCGCAAGGTCACCAAGACCGGCAAGCTGTATGCTGCTATTACTGAAAAACACATTGCCGAAGCCCTCCAGAAAGAGCACGGTCTGGAAGTGGAAGAGAAGAATATTAAGATCGGCGATCACATCAAAGCTCTGGGCGACTACGAAGTATCCGTGAAAATTGGCGGCGCCAGCGAGACGCTCACTGTAAAAGTGCAGGCGCAGAAGTAAATCTGCTCTAGAATTGCACAGGGATGATGATACTGCCCGCGTGTTCCGGCAATCCCGAGGGATTGTCTTTTTCTAGCAGCAGGTACCCGTTTGGCGTGCCGGGATCAGTGAATGTGAGCGTCGCCTCAAAGGCAACAAAATTCTCCGTCATCCATTCGCTCTGCGCCGTGGCAGGCGCGGATGCGATCTGTTGCATCGCCGCGTCGAAGAGCCGGATGGGGAAATCCGCCTCAAAGTACCATGTGCCGCGGGCTTGACCCGTGATCGTGAGTGGGCTGGCAATGACTTGGTGCGGCTGCGGCGCATCCACGGTGATATTCGCGGATTGCGGCGATGCAGGCTGCGCACATGCGGCCAAAAGCAGCATGGCGGCAGGGGGGAGCAAATAGCGCAATTGCATGACAATATGATGATGCCGGACACGATGTGCGTCAAACCTTGTTGGCTCCGGGCGCCGCTTGGTCGTACACTATTCGTACGGGCCAGTAGCTCAGTTGGTTAGAGCCCCGGACTTATAAACCGGCGGTCGGTGGTTCAAGTCCACCCTGGCCCACCACACTTCGCTCTTCGCTACGCTCGGAGTTGCGCTTGGCGAGCCAGTCAGGTTCAATTTTGAAAGGAGTGTGCTCCGCGAAGCTCTGGCTTTAAGACTCCACGTTGACCCATAACACCATACCTCCTCTCCTCCGTACAGCGAAGTTACGTGCCTCCTGTAACGTTACGGCTGCACAATCGTAGTAAGAGCATACATTCCCCTACTTCACTATGGCACCAATACAACGTTCCTACCCACGTATTTTGCTCACCATCGCCCTGCCCACGGCAGTGGTACTGGGGGCTTTTTATATCGCCGGCAAGTACGTAGAAACCCGCGACCGCCCGCAGCTCAGCGTGACGGGCATAGGCGAAGCCAAGCTCTCCGCAGAACCCGATTTGGCGCAGATCACACTCGGCGTCCAAACAGGCCGCCAGCCAACGGCTCCCGAAGCCATGGATACCCTGCGCCAGAGCATGAGTGCCATTCTCGCCGCGTTGCGCGAACAGGGCATAGAGGAAAAAGATGTGCAGACCAGCAATCTCTCCCTGTATCCGGCAAGTGACTGGATTGACGGCGAGCAGGTACCCCGGGGTTACGAAGCCAGTCAGAACGTCACTGTGACGGTGCGCGATATCGCCAAGACCGGTGATACCATTTCCGCTGCCACGGCCGCAGGATCCAATTACGTCTCCGGTGCGCAATTCACGGTGGAGGACGTGTCTGCCCTGCGTTCACAGGGTCGCACAGAAGCAATTGCCAGGGCGCGCGAAGAAGCAAAGAATCTCGCTGCGGAACTGGGTATGCGTCTGGGCGATCTGGCAGGATTTTCGGAAGATATTTCCCCGTACAATATGACTTCGTATGCCAAAGGCATAGGCGGATACGGTGGCGCCGAGGGTATGGGAGGCGGAGACATGGATATGCCGGCGGGACAGCAGGAGTACACAGTGCGCGTATACCTGACGTACCGGCTGCGTTAGTTCGCATCCATAGTGCCGATTGCACGGAGCCGTGTTACCCACTGCTCCTGCATTTTGGCATGCTCCGTCTGTTTGGCCATGATGTACTGCTGCACCTTCTGTAACTGCTTCTCCAGAATGCGTTCAAAGTCGTTGCGATGTTCGCGTGTTGGTACGGCTGTGCCCGTTTTTACCGCTTCGATCAGGGCATGGCGGGATTCTGGCTTCATAGGATTCACCCACTTGTACTGCCCCCGTTTCTTTGCGCGACCGGGTGTGCGTTCCGTGAGCAAGGCGCGCAGCGCCTGCTGCAGCGTACCCTGCTTGGTTTTGACCGTCTGTATCACGTTGATGTGCAACATGCGCGTCTCGTTGTGCACGGGGTAGTGCGCCCCGTTTAATAGTGCATGCAGCTCTTTACGGATCAACAATTCCTCTTCTTTCCAGTGCGTCAATTGAAAATCCGATGAACGGATTGCTCTCTCCACGGCACCCGGACAGGCAACAGACCGCAGTGCCCCTGCCATGTAAAGTTGCTGCCAGCGCTGCATGGTCGTAATTTCCAGAATGGAACGCAGTGATGCTGGAGACAGACAATCGGCGCTGCCGATGCTGTTGATAGCTGCGAGGCGAATGTTAAAGCATGGTGCACGGTTCATACCCCACTCGTGGTAGCGTTCGTGTTCCGTTCCCAAATCTTGCACCAGATTGACGGGGTCGTCGGATCCTCCGATGGATGTGGGAATATTGTGGTGCGCCGTGCGCTTAAGCCTCTGATTGTTCTGTTTGGCCATCGGTGCAATGGGAGAGGATGAATGCCCGCGCCTCTTCCTTGGTGGACACCTCTCCTCGCAGCTGCGCTGCGTAGAGGGAGTGGAGTATTTTTCCCACTTTCTCTCCTGGTGGCAAGCCGAGGAGTTCCATGACGTCGTTGCCGTCCAGCAGCTGCCGCGGTGGCAGCGGATGCGCATCCAGGTAGCGGTTGTAATCTGCAATGATCTCTTCGTAGAAGGAGAAATCCGATGGCGTGGTGGCGGCGATATCCAGCCAGAAAATCTGCAACAGCTCTATGAACCACGGGTGGTAGTACCAGTTGCCCTTGCGCTCGTCATCCAGTTCTCGGAATGTTCCCATCATCATGTGATGCTTGACGAGCCAGACGATTTTGTCGCGCTGGCGTGCCGGGCACTGCAATCGGTTCAGTGCCTTCTGTGCTAGTGTGCCGCCAACGCTGGCGTGTTCGTTAAAACGTATGCGGTCGTCGTCAATGGCAAAGGTCTCCGGCTTGCCGATGTCGTGCAGCAGCGCGGCCCAGCGCGCATCCGCCCCATGGTCTGTCGTGAAGGAACGGAGCGCCTGCATCGTATGGTCCCACACGTCGCCTTCTTTGTGTGGCGCCTTGGGTTGCGCGACGCCCTTGCAGGCGTGCAGTTCGGGCATGAGGTCTTCGATGATGTCGGTTTCCCACAGATCTTCAAACGCGCGGTCCGGGTTGGGGCCCATGAGCATCTTGGTGAGTTCGGTAAACCGGCGCATACCCGAAAGAATCATGATCTGGCGGGCGCACGTGTGCAGCGCATCGAACGTATCGGGGTGGTACTGCCCGCCGATGAGTGCGCGGAAGCGCACGGCGCGCAGCATTCGCAGAGCATCCTGCCGTATGCGTTCCACCGGATCGCCGATGAAGCGGATGAGGTGTTCCCGCAGATCGCGTTCCCCGCCGTGCGGATCGTAGAGCTCGCGGGTGATGGGGTTCCAGTAGAGTGCATTGACCGTAAAGTCCCTGCGTTGGGCATCTTCCGCTTTGTCCAATGTGAATTTCACCGATTCTGGATGCCTGCCGTCGCCGGCACTGTGGTCTTTGCGGAATGTGGTAACTTCGAACACATGTCCATGCTCAGAGACGAGCACGGCACCGTAGCGCGCGTTGCTCTCATCTGTTTTTGCGAATGTTCTGCACACTTTTCTGGGCGGTGCGCTGGTAGCGATGTCGATATCCGCGGGGATCTCGTCCAGCAGCATGTCCCGTACGCAGCCGCCCACCCACCATGCGTCGTAACCGGCGTCCATGAGCTTCTCTGCAATATGGTACGCCTGCGTGCCACAGGCAGAACGCAGTGTACGATTGATAATTTCCATGGTGAGAGGCACCGCTACAGTATGCAACATACACCGCGAATTTTAAAATCCGTGTGCGGCTCTCCGTCCTTGCGTACACTGTCAGGTATGGTCGCACGTACCGCTACACTCCGATTTGCCGTCGCAGGCGCCCCGCTTTCCACACCTGGCAACGGCGGTACGCTCGCGGGCCTGCGACGTGCACAGGAACTGGGCATACGCGCCATGGAACTGGAGTGGGTACAGCGGGTGCCGCAGAATGCCGCACACATGGAAGAAATCCGCCGCACGGCGGAGGAATGCGGCATTCTGCTCACGGTCCATGCACCGTACTACGTGAACTTGAATGCCGTTGATGCCGCTAAACGCGCAGCCAGCAGACAGCGCGTGTTGGCAGCCATGCGCATGGGGCAGCTGGCAGGCGCGGTTTCGGTATGCGTGCATCCCGCGTTTTATATGGGCATGGATGCGGATGCCGCATACGCAAACGTCCGCCGCGAGACCGACGCCATCCTTACGCAAACGCGCAAGGAACATCTCACCATCAATCTGGCGTACGAAACCATGGGTAAGCCCACGCAGTTCGGCACATTGGAAGAAGTGCTGGAACTGAGTAAGGAATTCGGGATCTATCCCTGTATTGATACGGCGCACATGCATGCCCGCACGAACGGAAAGTATAACTCCGCAGAGGAATTCCGAGAGATTATGGACATCTATGCGCACTCTCTGGGCAAAAAGTCTCTCCAGCATCTCCACTTCCACTACTCGGGCATCGCATACACCGCCAAAGGCGAACGCAAGCATTTGCCTCTTGCCGAGAGCGATGCGAAGTGGAAAGCCTTTGTGCAGGTACTCCGGGAATACGATGCGGCGGGTACGGTCGTCTGCGAATCGCCGATGATGGAGGCAGATACGCTGTTGCTCCAACAAACATACGAAGCATTGATTTCATAGCACATCAGGAGTGTGCTATCTTTTCTGGCCGATGTCTGAATTTTGGTCCAATTACGGCGATAATACTGTCCCATGCCCCCAGGCGAGCAGAGAAGAGCAGGCGCGTTGCCTCCGGAATCGCTTAAAATTCAATACGGCACGTAGTACCGTACTCATCACATTGGCAACATACTTTGGGTTGGCGACTCTCTTGCACACACCCAAAACGAGCCAGCCTCTCCTTCAGAAAACAGAGGAGAAACAGACAGATTCCCATTCTTCCGCTCCAGCTGTGTCCCCCACCATTCCATCCTTCAATCCTCTGGAACCAACGCATGACGGCGCAACGTCGACCAGCAAAGCACCTTTACAATAAAAGAAAACTGCTACAGTGTGGCGGTGAAAAATATCCATCGACTCATTGTAGCGCAATTTTTAAGCAGTTTACATTTTGCCGTGCCTATACAAACATTCTTCTTCTTTGCAAAAGGACTCAGTTTTATGGAAATCATGCTTCTGGAATCAATCTTATTGCTGGGGATTCTGCTCTTTGAAGTACCAACAGGCATGGTGGGAGACAAAATTGGCAGGAAGTGGAGTATGGTCTGTGGTTCGGCCATCGGACTTCTGGGATGGATTCCCTGGTTTCTCGCGGATGGATTTACACTTTTTGGTCTGTCGTTCTTCTTGCTTGGTATTGCCATTGCTTTTCAGTCGGGTTCGGATCAGGCCTTCATCTATGACGAACTCAGAGCAAAAGGGAAACAGAGTGACATGCAGCGTGTTATGGGACTGTATGGGGGCAGCATCACACTGGGAACAGCCGTGGCAGCACTTGTTGGAGGATATCTGGCGGCCACACATAGCCTTGATGCGTTCTATCTTCTCTACCAACTGATTGTTATTGCGCAGGTGACCGGATTTACTGTTTTGCTTACCGTCCGCGAATCACGATCGACCGTAGAGGGTGACGCAAAAGCGCATCAGCCCGAACCCTCATTGACCTTATTCCGTGACGGGTTGCGCCGCCTTGTGTCACACAGAAAACTGCGACGCATCTTATTGTTCTCGCTATTCACTATGCCATTTCCGTTTGTGCTGCTCGCTATCTTCCAACCGTACTTTCAAGAAGCCAGTGTTGCACCAATGTGGTATGGCACTGCTGTCTTTCTTGCTTCACTGCTTTCCATGAGCGCCAAAGTGTTTGCATACAATGTGGAAAAATACTTCGGTGTGGCAAAGGGTGCATTATTTGTTGCAATCCTCCCCGCATTTTTCTGGTGTGCGATGGCCATGATTTTTCATCCCGTATTTTCCATACTGCTTTACATTGTGAATAGTGCATCCAGTGCTGTGCGTGAGCCCATTTTCTCCGACTACTTCAACAGGCACATCAAGCAGCGCAACCGAGCAACGGTTCTCTCCACGATTTCGTTGGCAAGCAGCCTGTACGCACTGATTATGCGCCCGATTATCGGGGTGCTCGCGGATAGAGACCTTCGATATGGGTTTGTGTTTATTGCTGGCATCATTCTCGTTGCCACTGCTCTTTTTAGGATTACGGAAGATGATGTGCGTGCACCTCTGTAATTCTTGTCCATGCATGACGGGGAGCCAAGAGCCATGGTAGAGTGAGCGCAATACTCCCCTCTCCCACTATGAACATTGCCATCAACGGTTTTGGACGCATTGGCCGCCAGGCCCTACGCATCATTCTCAAACATCATCCGGAACTCACTGTTGTACTCATCAATGACCTGACAGATGATGCAACACTCGCACACCTCTTCCAATTTGATTCGACGTATGGCACGTTCGATGGAGATGTAGCAATCAAAGAGGGAAATCTGGTGATCGGTGGCAAGAGCATCACATCAACCGCGGAAAAGGATCCCGCCATGCTCCCACATCGTGATTTACACGTCGATGTGGTGCTGGAATGCACGGGTGTGTTCCGCACGCGTGAGCAATGCAAAATGCATCTGGATGCCGGTGCGAAGAAGGTCATTATTTCCGCTCCTGCAAAGGATGAAATTGATGGAACATTCGTCATCGGCGTCAATGAGGAGACGTACGATCCTACAACGATGCACATCCTCTCCAATGCTTCGTGCACCACGAACTGCCTCGCGCCGATGGTAAAAGTCATCCACGAGAATTTTACGATCAAAGAGGGATTTATGACGACTATTCACAGTTACACCAACGACCAGCGCATCCTGGATTTTCCGCATAAGGATTTGCGGCGGGCGCGCAGCGCCGCGGAGAATATCATTCCCACATCCACTGGAGCTGCGAAGGCCATAGGCCTCGTGCTGCCGGAATTACAAGGAAAATTGGATGGTATATCCATTCGTGTCCCCACGCCGACAGGGAGCATTACAGATCTTGTGAGTGTGATTGAGAAAGACGTCACTGCCGACGCTGTGAATGCAGCGTTCAAAACGGCTGCTACGGGGAAACTCAAGGGCATTCTGGGGTATGAAGAACGCCCGCTCGTTCTCAAAGATTTCGTAGGAGATCCACGGAGCTGCATTATTGATGCACAGAATACTACAGTGATACGTGCAGGCGGAGTCACGCTGCTCAAAACGCTCGCTTGGTACGACAATGAATGGGGATATAGCAACCGCCTGGTGGAACTGGCGAAGATCGTCGGGAATCGCGTGCAGTAGCGCTACTGCACTCATTTTTTCCCGTTCCCGTTCCCGTTACTGTTGCGCCGCGCCCGCTGGCGGGCTCTGCGTGCGGCTTGTAATTGCTTGTCTGTATTTTCTGCATGGCGACTCGTGATTGCCGGCATGAATACATTGGTCTGAAAATGTTCATTGAGCGCTGCGGCGATTTTGGAGTGATTGAGCCTGTGACTCGGTCCCGGACGCCGCATCGCAGGATCGCAAATGAGCTGCCTGAAGTACGCGTCTTGTTCAGGCGTCCAGACAAAGAATCCTTGCTGAGTCATCCATTCCCGCCTGCCCTCCGCAATGGCTTCCGTATGTTTCTGTGCCGTCACAGCGTGTGTATGCCGTGCGTGCGCTTCACTCGCCAGCGCATCGACGAGTTCCTGCTTGACGCAACGCATGACTCTGCTGACTTCTTCTGGTTGCAGGCTTTCTTTCATCCCGAAAGTCCCGGGGCCTCCGAGCGAATCCACAATGTCCGCGTACGGCTTCTTCGTGCGAAAATACGTCCGGAGCTGATCGCAGAGCGTCCTGTTTTCCAGGATGCGATTCACATCTTTCTTCCGCCGTGCTATTGCGTACTGCGCGCCCGCGGGCAGCACTGTCTCTGGATGACCGTTTGCACGTTCCTTCATGAACGTTATTACAAATAATATACTCGCTTATGTCAAGCTTTGGCAGCTACTTCTTCTCACCATCTTTCTTGTCTTTATCCTTCTTCTCGCCGTCATCCACCACTTCCGCATCCACGACGCCCTCTTTGCCCTTCTTCCCTTTCTTTGCTCCGGATGATGCGTCCTGCGTTGCGTTGGCTTCCTGCTCTGCTTTTGCTGCTGCCTCGTAGATGATCTTGCCGATTTCCTGCGCCTCCGTTGCCAGTGCTTCTGTGGCTTTCTTGAGTTCCTCGGGCGGCACGTCGTCTTTCTTCAGCAACTCCTTTACTTCGGCGATCTTGGTATTGACCTTCTTCTTCACATCATCGCCGATTTTGGCGTCGTGCTCGCGCATTTGTTTTTCCAGATTGAACACGAGCGCATCCGCCTGATTGCGTGTTTCTACGCCCTCCTTCTTCTTCTTGTCTTCTTCCGCATGCAGCTCCGCATCCTTCTTCATCTTATCGATTTCCTCTTCGCTTAAGCCCGTGGATCCCTTGATGGTAATGTGCTGTTCTTTACCGGTGCCCTTGTCTTTCGCCGAAACGCTGAGGATGCCGTTTGAGTCGATGTCGAATGTCACTTCAACCTGCGGCATGCCGCGCGGTGCGGGAGCGATGCCGTCCAGGATAAAGCGCCCCAGCGATTTGTTATCCGTAGCCATTTCGCGTTCGCCCTGCACAACGTGCACTTCCACGGACGGTTGGTTATCCGCCGCTGTGGAAAAGACTTGGCTCTTTTTGGTCGGGATCTTGGCATTCCTCTCTATGAGTTTGGTCGCCACACCTCCCAGCGTTTCGATGCCTAGTGAGAGAGGCGTCACATCGACCAGGACGATGTCTTTGTCTATATCACCGCCCATGACGCCCGCCTGGATGGCAGCGCCTATGGCGACAACTTCGTCCGGGTTCACGCCTTTGTGAGGTTCCCGCCCGAAGAGTTCTTTTACCTTGGCCTGCACGGCAGGCATACGGGTCATGCCACCCACGAGAACGACTTCGTCGATGTCTCCTTTGCTCAACCCTGCGTCCTTGAGCGCTTCTTCACACGGTTTCCCCGTGTTTTCAATAAGATCTTTGACAATGTTTTCCAGCATGGCCCGGCTCAGTTTGAGGTGCATGTGCTTGGGCCCCGATGCATCTGCAGTAATAAAGGGAATGCTGATTTCTGTTTCCGTCGCCGAGGAAAGCTCGATCTTCGCTTTTTCTGCCTCCTCCTTGAGGCGCTGGAGCGCTATTTTGTCCTTGCGCAAATCTATGCCCTGATCCTTCTTGAATTCATCGAGCATCCACTCAATGATGACCTGATCGAAGTTGTCACCACCGAGTTGCGTGTCGCCGTTGGTGGCAATGACTTCGAATACGCCATCGGCAAGATCCAGGATCGAGATATCGAACGTGCCGCCTCCCAGGTCGTAGACCGCGATTTTATGCTCTCTGTCTTTGTCCAGACCGTACGCGAGCGACGCAGCCGTCGGTTCGTTGATGATGCGTACGACTTCCAGACCCGCGATCTCCCCTGCCTCTTTGGTCGCCTGGCGCTGCGAGTCATCGAAGTACGCCGGCACCGTGATGACAGCTTTGTCCACGGATGTCCCCAAAAATGCTTCCGCGTCTTTCTTGAGTTTCTGCAGCACCTTCGCGCTGATTTCCTGCGGAAGCATCTCTTTGCCGTTGGCTTCTATAACCACTCGACCTTCTTTGCCTTCCTTGATCGTGAAGGGCATGTGCTCCGCGTCTTTCTTCACTTCCTCCATACGACGCCCAATGAAACGTTTGGCAGAGAAAATGGTGTTCTGCGGATTCGTCACCGCTTGCCGTTTGGCCGTGACACCGATAAGTTCTTCGTTGCCTTTGAATGCAACAATCGACGGCGTGGTTCGGTTGCCTTCCGCATTCGGGATCACCGTCGGTTCGCCGCCTTCGATGACGGCCATACAGGAGTTCGTTGTTCCAAGGTCAATACCAATAATTTTAGACATAGTGGAGAGCGAGGAAATGTTATCACTCGTGAGTTTAGAGTGATAGACACGAGACGTCAACTCTCTCATCCCACTTTATGCATTGGGCATGCCGCATTCCGCAATTTGCTCCTGCAGATCGTGCAGAATATCTTTGGCGAAACGCATGATCCTGTGGGGCGCAGGCGGTCTACGCACGTCCAGATCCTCTACGCTTTCCGCCCACTGCGCCTGCACATTTTCCCATGCGTCTTCCGTGCAGAGCCTGCGATGCGCAACGCGCAACGCCGCATCGATATCCGCATTGCGTTGCCGCGCATGGACCAAGCTTGCCGCCACCAAACGGAGGGCATGGTAGTACTGATAGTAATACTGCTGATACGTTTCGTATTCACGCAATGCCGTATGGGATTCGATGTACTGCTTCTGCTCTCCCGGCGATACCAGGGTATTGCGCACCTCATTGGAACATGCTGCGGCCAGTGACTTCAGGGCATCGCGCACGGTTTCTTCGTTCAGCATGCGTCTGCAGTACGCCATGTGTTGGCACACATCATGGATCACGGTGTCCAAATCTGTAATTTCGCGCAGATGGAAGGTTTCTTCTTTCATAAAGGGAACCATGCTACATGGATTCCCGGTTCACTCAACCCTATACTGCTTCTATGTTCCTGGACGAAGCCACCATCGACATCCTCGGCGGGCACGGCGGACGCGGCTGCGTGAGCTGGCGCCGGGAGAAGTACATTCCCAAGGGAGGACCGAATGGCGGGAACGGTGGTAAGGGCGGCGATGTGTACCTCATTGCAGACGAGAACACCGATACTCTGAGTCATTTTGCCTCCAAAAAGCGTTTCGAAGCGCAGAAAGGGCATTTTGGCATGGGACAGAACCGCAACGGTAAACAGGGTGAAGACCTGTGGCTCCCCGTGCCCCCAGGCACGTCGGTGCGCGACACAGCCACCGGGGAACTGATCGCTGACCTGCGCGAACACGGCGAACAGGTTCTGGTGGCACGGGGCGGTCGGGGTGGCTACGGCAACGCGCACTTCAAAAGTTCTGTGCGCCAGCGACCGGATTTCGCCGAACTGGGCGAACCCGGGCAGCAGCGTATTCTGCGATTGGACCTCAAGCTTGTGGCGGACGTCGGCATCATCGGGTACCCCAGCGTGGGCAAATCCACGCTGATTTCGGTTATTAGTGCCGCACGACCCAAAATCGCGGAGTATCCCTTTACGACGATTGTGCCCAATCTTGGCGTCGTACACGTCGATGACCGCCAATTCACCGTCTGCGACGTCCCCGGACTCATTGAAGGCGCCAGCGAGGGTAAGGGACTCGGAGACCGGTTCCTGCGGCACATTGAGCGCTGCGGCTTGCTCGTGCACCTTCTGGACCTCAGCCATGCACTGCAGGCAGACGGCACATTGGACCCGACTCCCCTGCTGGAAGAGTACCGTGGCATCCGCCGCGAACTGCAGACGTTCTCCCCCACTCTCGCAGAGAAACGGGAACTCATCGTCCTCAATAAAATCGACCTGACCATGCAGGATCTGGCGCCGATTCGCGATGCGTTCCATAGCGCCGGTCTGGAGCTGCACGCCAGTATTTCTGCAGCAACGCACAATGGCACCGATGCGCTCCTGCGAACACTGCTCCCCCTGGTACTAGCAGAACGCGCACGGCGCCAACAGGAAGAGAGTGCGCGACAGGCAGAACTCCCCGTACTTACGCCCGGCACGGATGATACGCGTATGGGATCGTTCCGGATTGTGCGTAACGACGATGGCAGCTTGACGGTGCAGGGCAAGCGTCTGGAGCAGCTGGTGCAAATGACGGACGAGTCTTCCGAGGGCGCGCTCCAGCGGTTCCGCGATATTGTCGAACGCACCGGCCTCAAGCGCGCGCTGCAGCGCGCAGGCATGCAGAAAGACACTCCCGTATACATCGGTGCCATCCGGATTGATGCCTACATGTAACCTACAGCACCACTCCCCACGCTACCTGGAGCTCGACATGCTGCGGGGTATCGCCGTGCTCCTGATGATCGTGTACCACGCACTCTTCGATCTGGAGTACTTCTTTGACATCGCGGTTCCCGGCGGGCTGGATGCGTGGACCATGCTGTCGCGCATCACCGCAACACTCTTTCTGCTCACCGTTGGTATTGTATCCGCCATTTCATGGGAGCACACACCTTCGGAACGGCGCTGGCCAAAATCTCTGCGCCGCGCCGCGCTTCTCCTTGCCGCAGGCATGGCGGTCTCGCTGGCAACGCGGATTGCCATTCCCCATGCACCCGTGTACTTCGGCATCCTGCACCTCATCGGCTTGAGCGCGCTGCTGCAACCGATGTTCCATCCTCTGGGTGCATGGAATGCCCTTGCAGGCATCGTCGCCCTCTCTATTCCTACGACTGCCGGATCTTGGTCCACGCTGCCGTTCGGGTTTCCGCCCTCCGGTCTGGCAAGCGTGGATTACTATCCCCTGCTCCCTTGGTTCGGCATCGTGCTCATCGGCATGGCTGCGGGGCATGCACTGTACGTGCCCTCG
>Ga0265294_10003466_pt1 | contig 20151 bp, 17 predicted proteins | sample MunlanPumphouse3_FD_192504 | JGI IMG/M metagenome (GOLD analysis project Ga0265294, IMG submission 192504) | Groundwater microbial communities from a municipal landfill in Southern Ontario, Canada - Pumphouse #3 | ecosystem: Environmental > Aquatic > Deep subsurface > Groundwater | place...
AGCATTGTATTACACTGCATTTGAATAAATCAAGTCAAATCCAGCTTGCTTATTCATTGCGTCTGATTTTCACACCAATTGCAGAGAGTTTCTGCTCAAGATTCTCATAACCTCGTTCAATCTGATAGGCATTCTGTATCTCAGATTCTCCGTTTGCACAGATGGCTGCAACGACCAGAGCCATTCCAGCCCGGACATCAGGGCTTATCAGACGCGATGCGACCAGATCCGTAGGTCCTGCAACCAAAACTCTATGAGGATCGCATTGGATTATGTTTGCTCCCATCCGAATCAGGTAATCCACAAAGAACATACGTGACTCGAACATCTTCTCATGAATCAGCACCATGCCTTTCATTTGAGTAGCCGCTACTGTGATAATGCTCAGTATATCAGTGGGAAATCCCGGCCATGGAGCATCATCTATCTTGATTGTCCGTCCATCTACAGAACGCCGGATCACCCTGCTCTGCCTTCTGGGAATCAGAATTGAATCAGGACCGATCTCACGGCAATGGATTCCTAGCTTCTCGAAGCCTCCGGAAAAGATGCGGATCTGGCTTGGGTTCACACAATCAAGCTGAACTTCTCCCCCTGCTGCACCAGCAAGGCCAATGAACGAGCCAGCTTCCATGTAGTCAGGACCTATCTCGAATTCACAGCCCGTAAGCGAAGAGCAGCCATTCACTGAAAGAAGGTTGGATCCTATTCCAGAAATAGTGCAGCCCATTTCACCAAGCATATGGCAAAGATCCTGAATATGCGGCTCGCAGGCAGCATTGTAGATTGTTGTGATTCCATCGGCAAGGCTGGATGCCATTATTGCATTCTCAGTCGCAGTTACCGAAGCTTCCTCAAGGAAAATGAAATTGCCAAGGAGCTTGTCTGCATGAAAACCAAGATAATTCTCGTCATCTACTGTGCATTTTGCACCTAGCTGCATCAATGCGGAGAAATGAGCATCAAGGCGGCGAAGCCCTATCACATCCCCGCCAGGAGGCGGAAGCCTGAGGTCAGATTTCCGGGCAACGAAGGCTCCTGCAAGAAGAATGGAACCTCTCACAAGCCCAGCAAGATCCTTTGGGACATCATTGACGAGATTATTTCCTTCAAACTGATAGCAGCCTTTTCCAAGCTTCGTGACTTTACGCCCTATGCTCGACAGAATCTTCAAAGTGACTTTCACATCCTCTATTTCAGGAATATTCCTAAGAACAACCTTGGAATCAGTCAGAAGAGTTGCATACAGACAGGCAAGAGCCGCATTCTTGTTGCCGCTGATGCTCAATCTGCCCTCAATCGGGCATTTGCCTGTGATAATAAAGGAACTCATGCCTTATCGTACAATCGAAAAGTTGAATTTGCAAGCAAAGCATCGAATAAAGTTGAATGACCGCGAGATTCAGATTAGTATTAGAACCATGGAAAAGGTCAAATCAGTATACGGAATCGGAAACCCTCTGATAGATGCTATCACAAGCATAACAGGCGAAGATCTCTCTGCTCTTGGAATTCACAAAGGCACGATGCAGCTCATCTCGAAGAGCCAGCGTCTTGAGCTTGCCGAATACATCAAGACACGCAATGCATCATATTCATGCGGCGGGTCATGCCCTAATACAATCATCACACTTGCAGCCTTGGGAGTGCCCACCACGCTGGGAGGCAAGGTCGGAGATGATGAGTTTGGCCAGATATACAAGAAGCGCCTGATCGAAGACAGAGTCAAGGACGAGCTTTGCATCTGCTCTGAGCCGACAGGGTCCTCGATCATCCTGGTCACTGAGGATTCCGAAAGGACGATGAATACGTATCTTGGAGCAAACCGCGAATACCGACCTGAAGATGTCGTGGACCAGTCTGTGAAGAATGCGGATTTCTTCCATTTCACAGGCTACATGTGGGACACCGAGAACCAGAAAGCAGCAATCCGCAAAGCGCTGAGGCTTGCACACGAGGAAAATGTGAAGGTATCTTTTGATATCGCCGACCCATTTGCTGTGAGCCGCTACAGAGAAGACTTCTTCAAGCTCATACAGGATGACTGCGATATCGTCTATGCAAACAACGAAGAGGCTCGGATCCTGTTTGACAACTACGATGCCTATGAATGCTGCAAGTCCATGGGCAAGCTCTGCAACATTGCGATTGTGAAGAACGGAAAGCGAGGCTCTTTCATCTCCTGCGGCCGTGAAATCCATCCGATTGCCGTTTCCGGACCGCAGACAGCAACCGACACCACTGGCGCCGGAGACATCTATGCCGCAGGATTCCTCTATGGACAGTGCCTGGATCTCAATATCGATCAGTGCGGGAACATCGCATCTTACCTTGCAGGCGAGATCATCAAGCAAGTCGGAGCCCAGTTCGCAAAAGAGCGGATACCTGAGCTCAAAGAGCAGATTGCAAGGCTTTCAATCTAGCAGAACAGCAGCTGTGCAATCTGAACTGCATTAGTCGCCGCGCCTTTTCTGATCTGATCGCCACAGCACCATAGGGCAAGTCCTCGTTCTGGATCAATCAGATTGCGTCTGAGCCTTCCCACATAGACCAGATCCTGGTCTGTCGTGTCAAGCGGAGTCGGATAATTGCGTCCTTCGATGCTGTCGACCATGCGGCAACCTGGAGCCGAAGCTATCGCCGCTCTTGCCTGTTCGACCGAAACTGGATCCCTCGTGACAAATTCGACAGATATAGAATGAGAGCGCATCACAGGAACCCTGACGCAGGTGCAGCAGACTTTCATTTCAGGAAGATGGAGTATCTTGCGACCCTCGTTCTGCATCTTCATCTCTTCGGTTGTATAGCCATTCTCCAGTTCTGATCCGATCTGAGGTATTGCATTTGAAAGAATCTGAGCCGGAAACACCTTCGGTTCGATCTTCTTGCCGCTGGAATAGCAGTCAATCTGAGATTCCAGTTCCTCCATTCCTTCCTTCCCAGCCCCTGAGACCGCCTGATACGTGGAAGCTACGATGCTCTGTATCGGTGAAAGACGGCATATTCCAGAGAGAGCCATCAATGCAATAATCGTCGAGCAGTTAGGGTTTGCAATTATCCCATGATTGAGCTTTGCATCTTCGGGATTGATCTCTGGAATGACAAGAGGGACATCTGCTTCCATCCTGAAAGCAGAAGAGTTGTCTATGAACACGGCACCGGAGTCCACAATGCTCTTTGAATAAGCCTTTGCAAGCGGGTTGCTCACTGCTCCGAGAACAAAATCCAGACCTTTGAATGACTGGTCTGTTGTTTCTTCTATCGTAATCTCGCTGCCATTGAACAGCACTTTGCTCCCTGCGCTGCGGCTGCTTGCAAGAAGCCTCAGTTCTGCCAGCGGGAAACCACGTTCCTCAAGAACGCGGATCATCTGCTGCCCCACTGCTCCCGTGCATCCAAGAATCGCTGCTTTAAGCTTTCTCATAATCAGCCTCCCCATCCATGAACCCATCGTAAAGGGTCCTGATTGTCCTTTCAAAGTCCTTGTTATCAACTCCGACTATTATGCTTATTTCCTCAGAACCCTGCGCTATCATCCTGATGTTTATCTTGTTGGCTCCAAGGGCTCCGAACAGCCGTGCCGAGCTTCCTGGAACGCTCACCATCCGCCGTCCTACTGATGCTATCAAGGCAATATTGTCATCCATCTTTATTCCATCAGGATTCAATTCCGTCTTGATTTCCGAGATTATGTCATAAATCTTGTCCCCCGCTTCCGAAGTGGGAACCACAACATTGAAGCTGTCGACTCCAAGAGTTATATGCTGGACTTCGACATTGCAGGCCTGAAGCATCTCAAGCGTCTTGCGGATGATTCTGGTATCGGTGGAGATATGCTTCTGGTAGATGGTAAGAACTGTGAAGTTCTTTCTTCCGGCGATTCCAGTGAGAAGGTGCTGGTTCCCTGAATCATCATCTATGCTCTCAAGGATCATTGTTCCCTTGTCTTCCGGACGATTTGTGTTTCTGATGTTCAGTGGAATGTTCTTCTCCTTCACAGGAAGAATTGACTCTTCCTGAAGCACTGATGCACCCATGTATGACAGCTCTCGCAGCTCATCATATGTTATGAATGGAATAGGCTTAGGATTAGAGACTACCTTGGGATCGGCCATGAGAATTCCAGACACATCCGTCCAGTTCTCGTAGATATCAGCATCAAGAGCATTGGCTGCAATCGAGCCGGTTATGTCGCTCCCGCCGCGGGGCATCGTATGAATGCGGCCGTTTGGAAGAGCTCCATAGAAACCTGGAAGAACAAATCTGGGAGTCTTCAGAGCAGCATCAGCGATAGCCTGATATGTCTTTTCATAGTTGATTTTCCCATCATAATTGAAGAATATGCAATCGGCGGCATCAACGAAAGAATATCCAAGATACTCGCTCATCAGATGAGCTGTGATGAATTCGCCACGGGACACAAGGTAGTCGACATCAATGTCGCCCTTTAGCTCGGCCCTGAGGCGAGAAAACTCGCTTTCAAGATCAAAGCTCAGCCCAAGCTCGGTTCTGATATCATAACAGCGCTGCTCGATGAGAGAAAAGATGTCATCGTAAGAAACCCCATACTTGCGGTGAGCCTGGGTCAGGTAAAGAAGATCGGTGATCTTGCTGTCGCCCTTGCTTCGCTTTCCGGCAGCCGATACAACTACGCACATCCTGTCAGGATCAGACTGGACTATTCTGCGGACCTGTGCAAACTGCTGGGAATCGGCCAGAGATGATCCTCCGAATTTTGCAACTTTGAGCATCACGCATCCTCCTCTATTCCGGCAGCGAAAGCACCGGCAATGCCTTCAAGAAGACTGTGGATTGTCTTGAGAGAAATCGCAATCGTCTCAATCAGGCTGAACGAGCCGCTTTCTTTTCTTCTGGAAATCAGGCTTTCAGGGAAGGATGCCTCCTTGCTGATGCGCACATAATACCGATGGCTTTCAGCGGTGCAGTCAGGTTCGACTGATGAGCATGATTCATCTGTCATGTAAAGGCATCCGGGCGAATTCACCGAGAGAATGTCGCGTATGATGTTAGAAGCAGTCGGATACCGTCCTGCGCCCTGTCCGCTGAATCCAATGACACCACAGTTCTTGCCGCGGTACCATGCATAGTTGACATTGCTTCTTATAGAAGACTCAGGAGAATCCTTCAGACAGAACCTAGGTTCGACATAGGCGCAGAGCGAACCATCCTTTGCCTTGACAGTGCAGCAGAGACGGATGCAGCGGCCCATTGATCTGGCCTGCTCTATGTCAATGCTTGAAATTGACGTAATACCGAACACAGGAATCTTCGAAGGCTCCACAATCCGTCCAAATCCGACACTGCATACCAGGACAAGCTTTCGCATCGTATCAAGCCCATCGGTGTCGCTTGAGCTGTCACGCTCGGCATAGCCTCTTTCCTGAGCCTCTGCAAGAGCCGCGTGATAGTCCATGCCCTTGGACTGCATGCAGTCAAGGATGAAGTTAGTTGTTCCATTCAGGATTCCACCCGCTTCTTCGATGCAATCGCCCTCGCGTGCAAGCTGAAGATTCCGGAGGAATGGAATTCCGCCACCGCATGCGGCACTGTACAGGAAAGCCTTTCCTTTGGATCTGGCAAGAGCAGTAAGCTGCTGGCCATAGGCACTTACAAGAAGCTTGTTCGCAGTAACATAGTGCTTGCCGCTTTCTATCATCCTCACAGCATATTCATAAGCTGGATGGAGACCACCCATCGTTTCTACCACAAGCTTTATCTCAGGGTCAGAGGCAATGTCTTCTATGTCGGTTGTGGTGTATGGTGCTTCAAAACGCTTTTCAAGGACCTTCTTCACTTCAAGCCCTTTTATCTTTCCTGCAAGTTCATAGACTCCGCTTCCAATGGTTCCCATTCCTAGAATTCCGATTTTCATTTCAACTCTTCTTTCTTGTGTCTTTTGTAGAAGAACACTTGTTTTTATTTGAAGGACACGTTATCATAATCGGGATTTTATTGCAAGTTGACAGGAGTTTTTTGTGAATTTATTTTTCAGTACCCGCAGTGACGAAAAGCCAGTGGATGCAGCAGAAGCCATTCTGAAAGGCATTGCTCCAGACGGCGGACTGTACACCCTCAGACAGTTTCCTCTGATTCCGCCCCAGTCGGTTCAGAATCTTGATTACCGGGGACTTGGAAGCAAGATCCTCTCAAGCTACCTCTCAGGGTTCACTCAGGAAGAAATAGAAAGAAGCGTGAGCAAGGCATATGCAGGCAAGTTCGATGTTCCTGAAATCGTGCCGCTTGTAAAAGCAGGGAACAGATATGTCCTGGAACTGTTCCATGGGCCTACTGCGGCATTCAAGGATGCTGCCCTTTCAATTCTTCCACAGCTGATGAGCTTAGCTGCGAAAAAAACAGAACTGGAAAAGGATCTGGTGATTCTTGTTGCAACAAGCGGCGACACAGGCTCGTCTGCGATGCATGCCTTCGCAGATGTGAAGGGAACAAGAGCTCTTGTTTTCTATCCTGAAAAGGGAATAAGCCCGATACAGAAAGCTCAGATGACTACGATGGAAGCATCAAACACCATCGCATGCGCTATCCGCGGAAACTTCGACGATGCTCAGACAGGAGTGAAGAAGATATTCTCTGCCATGCCAGGGCTTTCAAGTGCGAATTCCATCAATATCGGACGCTTGGCGCCGCAGATTGTATACTACTACAATGCTTATCTGTCGCTCGTCAGGATGGGACGGATCAAGATGGGCGAACCTGTGAATTTCTCAGTTCCAACTGGCAATTTCGGTGATATCCTCGCAGGCTTCATGGCAAAGCAATCAGGGCTCCCGATAGGCACTCTGATATGCGCTTCCAATCAGAACAATGTCCTGCATGACTTCTTCCAGACAGGGGTCTATGACCGAAGAAGAGAATTCCATGTCTCTATCTCTCCTTCGATGGATATTCTTGTATCAAGCAATCTTGAAAGACTGATCTACTGGGCTCTAGGATGCGATGCAGGCTTGACTTCACAGAAGATGTCTTCCCTCTCGCAAAACGGAGCATTCTCCATATCCGAAGCGCAGATGGCTCCGATCAGAGGGATCTTCGCATCAGAATGGGTTGATGAAAGGCAGACTGAGAAAACAATCGCTCAGGTATTCCGAGAGACTGGCTACCTGCTGGATCCGCATACTGCTGTAGCATGGAGGGCAGCTGAACTCCATGAAATGCATTCAGGCGACAGAACTGTGTGCGTCGTGCTATCCACTGCATCGCCGTTCAAGTTCCCTTCAAGCGTATTGAAAGCTTTCGACAGCTCGGCCATCCTGCCTGAGGATGCTTCTGCTCAGATCGATATGCTCCAGAATGTCACGCTCAAGAAAGCACCTCAATCAATCCTCTCGGTGCTTGGCAAGAAGCCAAGGTTCACAGATGTGATAGATCCAAGCCAAATGATGGCCTATGTCATCGATAAGGAGATGAAAATATGATCAAAGTCCGTGTTCCAGGCACTACATCAAATCTTGGGTCAGGGTTCGACTGCCTAGGGCTTGCCCTTACAATCTACGGAGAATTCGGATTCGAGGAGACAGAATCAGGCCTTTCTTTTACTGGAGTCGATCCTCAGTACCAGAATGAGGACAACCTTGCCATTGTTTCGTACCGAAAGGTGAAAGAAGAAGCAGGGTTTGGCAGGAAATATGGGCTGAAGCTTTCAATCAAATCCGATATCCCGATTTCACGTGGGCTTGGAAGCAGCGGCAGCCTCATCGCAGCAGGTGCAGTTGCAGCGAACGTATCCTGCGGCAATGCTCTGAGTCCAGAAGAACTTCTGGATATTGCGGCGGGCATAGAGGGGCATCCAGACAATGTTGCCCCCGCTTTGCTGGGCGGTTTCACTGTTGCCTTGAAAGATGAAGGAAGGTTCTTTGCAAGGCGCTGTCTTATCCATGAGAAGCTGAAATTCTGTGCACTTGTTCCGGATTTCGAGGTTTCGACAAGAAAGGCCAGAGAAGCGCTGCCGTCTGCTGTTCCGTTTTCTAATGCGGTATTCAACCTATCCCGGGCTGCAATGATGGTTCCGGCAATGGCTTCAGGAGACCTCAAGCTCATTGCACTTGCAATGAAGGATACGCTTCATCAGAAGTACCGTGCCCCTCTTATCCATCAGTTCGAACAGGTCAGGTCAGCCTGCCTCGCATCAGGAGCGGCGGCAGTTTTCATAAGCGGGTCAGGCCCGACCGTGATGTGCATCTATGAAAATGACAGTTTCCCCTGTACAATGGAAAGCGAGCTTTCGGCAATGCATGACAGATGGAAAGCGATTGCCCTGAAGCCAGACATGCATGGTGCAACCGTGCTGGAGGAATAGATGAAAGACGAATACCTGATTGTGAAAAAGAAAGCTCTTCCAGATTTCTTCGAAAAAGTCATGGAAACACGTCGCCTTGTTGAAAGCGGCGCAGAGCACGAGGTTAGTGCTGCTGTAAGGAAGACAGGAATTTCAAGAAGCACATACTACAAGTACAAAGACAGCATATTCTCGCCTGATTTCGGTGGGAACGAGCGCAAGGCGGTTCTTTCAATGCTTCTTTCTCATGAAATCGGAATGCTTTCTGCTGTGCTCCGCAGGCTTTCAGAACTGGGAGCAAGCGTGCTTTCGATCTCGCAGAGCCTTCCAATCCATGGTGTTGCAAGCATAATGATCACAGTGGATATCGGAAGCATGAGCTGCACCGTAGAGGAAGCAATAACTCAGCTTTCCGAAATCCATGGCGTGGAGAATGCGAATCTTGTTCTTGTAGAATAAAAGGCTAAGTGAAAGTATATTCAAGGCTTAGGTCGTCTAGGGGCAAACCGTTCAAACCGTCCAAGCCGTTCAAACCGTTGGCAAACCGTTCAAACCGTTCAAACCGTTCAAACCGTCCAAACCGTTCCTGCCTGACCTGTAAAATTTGGGAGGAATTCGTTGTTTACGACATGAAAAAAGCTCCTCTTCCGAGGAGCTGATGTTCAGTGCTTGCTGCGTGAGCAGAGGACTCTGACCTGCTTGTAAAGGCCTTCGCCTTCGCTCTTTGTCTCGATTCCTGTCACATCGTTGAGAGCAGTGTGAACCAGACGACGTTCATACGGATTCATCGGTTCCATTAGCTGCGACCTTCCGGTCTTCTTGACTTGGGATGCAGTCCTGAATGCCATTCTCACTATCTGCTTCTCATGGCGGATCCTGTAGTTCTCACTGTCAAGAATCACCTTGCAGTCAGCATCAAGCTGATTCACATAGGCGTTGCATACAACCTGAAGTGAATCAAGGTTCTTTCCCTTGCGCCCGATCAGGATGCTGTCGGATTCGCTCTGAATGCTCAGCGTGAGCTTTGTTCCCTTGATGCTCTGAGTGGAGATCTCGGCTTCATAACCCATGAGAGTTATCACCTGCTTGATGAAGGCCGAGACCTTATCGACAATCTCCTGGTCTACATTAGGCTCTTCATCCTCTTCCTCTTCGGTGCCGTTGAGCTGCGAAAGCTCATCCTCGAAATCCTGCTCGAATGATGAGCTGCTTTCATCCTTCACTGTCACACGGATCTTCACAGGCTTCTTGAAGAAAAGCCCGCTTCTGCCCTCGTCGACAACTTCAACATCGAATCCGGACTCATCCATATTGAGTTCTTCTGCAGCCTTGGCAACAGCTTCCTGCTCCGTCTTGCCTTCAAATTCTTTTATCATTTTGTATCCTCGTTACTTTTTTTTCTTGTCATTGGAGCTGTCCAGCGCCATTCTCTTCTTCTTTTCCTCGTACTTGCGGATGGCTTCAGGGACCTTGGCCTCTGCTTCCTTCTGCTGCTTTCTTGTTGGCTTCACAAGGGAAGGATTTGCCATCTCCTTCTTCTTCTTGCTTCTCATATAAAGCTGTTCAAGCATTGAAAGCCCGTTCTGGACTGTCCAATAGAGAATCAGCCCTGAAGGTGCATTGTACAGCACGAAGAAGAATATGATAGGCATTCCATATGTCATGAACTTCATTGAGCTCTGCTGAACCTGACCGGCAGACGTAAGCTTGGAAGAGAAAATCATGCTTACTGTATAGAGAATAGGCAGCAGATGCAGTTCATTGCCAAGCAGTGGAAGGTTGAACCCAAACGTCAGCACAGTGTCAGGGATGCTCAAGTCAGGAATCCATCCTGGGATGAACATTGCACCGCGAAGCTCAAAGTGCTTGTTGAGCAGGCCATAGAACGCAATAAGGATCGGGAACTGAATCAGAAGCGGAAGGCATCCGCCCATCGGATTGATCCCTTCTTCCTTGTAAAGTGCCATTGTAGCCTGATTGAGCTTTTCGGGATTGTCCTTATAGCGGATCTTGAGCTCATCCATCTTCGGACTCAAAGCAGCCATCTTTGCAGATGAGGCAGCAGACTTGCGGGTAAGCGGATAGGTCAGAAGCTTAATGAAGATCGTGACAAGAATGATCGACACGCCATAGTTCGGGATGATGTTGTAGAACATGTTCATCAGCCACTTGAGGATATTCTCAAGCCAGCCGAGCCACGAACCGCCATCCATTACCGTATCGAGGTTCCTTCCTTGAAGACCCCAGGCATTTGCGGTTGGAGAATAATACGATCCAAGGTACTCCTTGAGCTGTGGTCCGCAGTAGAAGTAGATCTCATCGTTCAGCTGGGTCTCTGATGAGGCATTGCGGATGAGATAATAGCTTGAAGAAAGCGGCACTCCGGCATCCTCGGAGTTTTCTACAGCCGAGAAATCGAAGTCTCCTTTCTCAGGCATTGCTACTGAGCTGAAGTATTTTCCAGTAAGATCAACCCACTTGAATGGGTCTTCATAGACAATCTTTCCGTTTGTGAGCTTGGCCTGAAGCTTCTTGTCCTTTCCGTTGTCCTTGATTGATGAAATATAGAACCTGCGGTAGTTGTAGGCATCGTTCTTCATCTGAGTGAACTGAGGACCGATCTGAGGCTCGAATCCAATCGTGTAGGCGCTGCCATCGAATGAAAGCGGCTTGTCGGACACTATATCCACATTGACCTTGAACAGATAGTCGCTCTGCTTGAACTGGAAAGTCTTCACGATGGTGAATGCATTGCCAGTATCCGGATCAGTGAAATCCTGAGAGAACACAACTCTGTCTTCAAGGATCTGATAGGAGAAAGGAACGGTGATTGGTGTCTCGGTATTGTTCCCGAGGTACATGAGAAATGCATTGTTGTCTGTCGGTCCCTTGAAAAGAAGATCGATGATATCACCGTTCTCATTGTATTTCTTGAGCTTGAGACTCGAAATTGAAGCACCGGCCGGATCGAATGTGATATCGAAGAAATCCGTTTCATAGTGGAAAGGCTCAGTGCTTGTTTCAGTCTTGCCGCTTATAAGGCTTCTGTTCCAGTCGGCAGTTTCCTGAACCACTGTTTTCTGAGTATCAGCAGCGGTTGCTTCTTCTAGGACAGCAGCCTGCTGCTCTGCTTCAAGAGCATTGTTCTGCTTGGCCACGGAAATCCATGATCCAACCAGAATCACTACGACGCAGAGCACTATTGCAAGAATTGATTTTTTATCCATGTCTTCTCCTAATTGTCAATGAAAGCGAGTACAAATATGGAAAGACAACAAATCAGGCCTGGTGAAAACCAGCCTGATCAAGCAGAGAAATCAAGTGAGCCTTTTTTTCCTCATACGAAGCAGTCTTTCCTTTGTAAACGATAAAGGCGAAATCGAAGCCTGGGCGGATATCTGATTTGCTTGTGCGGAATATTTCCTTGTACTGACGCCTGATATGGTTCCGTTCTACGGAATTTCCATAATGCTTCACCGGAATCACAATGATTCTGGAGCAGTCAAGGCTGTTCGCCACTGCAATGATTCTCAATCCATGACAGCTGAAAGACCTGCCATTCTTGAAAATCCGGTCAATATCGTTCTGGCTTCGGACTATCTCCAGTTTAGAAAGGCTTCTTCTCATCACATACAGTTAAGCTGTGTCTGCCCTTGGCTCTTCTTCTGGCCAGCACATAGCGGCCGGCCTTTGTGGCCATGCGAGCTCTGAAACCGAATTTTCTGTTTCTCTTTACCTTGCTGGGCTGATATGTTCTTTTTCCCTTGTTACTCATAGGATCTTCTCCAGTTTTTATCGCAGTTAAGCGGATTTTTCTATATAATTTCTATATGGCAAAACTCCATACGGCAAGTGATTGTACAATCCATCGCCGTTTTTAGTCAAGCCATGCTGCGCATGCGCAGGTAAATTCCGATTATACTGGCAATAAAGAACAATTTCCAGTACCTTGCTCAGTTTTTTGACCAGATTCTGATTGAACGAACCTCAAGTGACGGGTATTTGCTTCTGATCAGGCTCATTGCCTCGCCTTTCTTGAATTGGAAAGTCGTAGCCCATGCCCCATTGTCGCATTCTACGGACAGAATGCCATGCTTCAGGTCCATCGGATGGGAATGCTCTGAGATTTCTCCAAGTCCAAGCTCTTCCCAATCGGCAAAAAGGCGTCTTCTTGGGTCTGCGAAGTCGATTCCAAGCCTATGAATGGTATCATTCATGAAGAACGAAGCGCCCTGCGGCTCCTCTGGGGATTTACGGATATCTTTCATCTTCATGCCTTGTCCTCCTGCTTAAGAATTCCATCTTCCACGCTGAATCTTTTCGAATCTTCAAGGGTTTGGCCAGAAAAATACTTCTCATCAACGAGAAACGTGAAGAAAGCCTGTGAAAAAGACCCGAGCTGCTTGAGGAAAGCCCCTCTTCGCCCGCTATCCAGTTCAAGCATCACATCATCTATCAGCATCACAGGGTCCTTGCCGGTCTTCTTGCGGAAGAATGAGGCCTGGGCAGTCCTGAGGACAAGAGACGCAAGACGCATCTGGCCTGTAGAACCCGAATTCTGGAACAGCCCGTTCTGATCGGATATGACGAAACGGTCTCTGTGAATCCCGCTGGTAGTGAAGAGCATCCTCATGTCCATCTCAGAATTCTCATGAAGGCAGGCAGCAATCTGATCCTCTGTCTCAAGCCCATTCCATGAAGGCCTGTACGATATTGAAATCTGTCTCTGGTCCTGAGCAATGCCGCTGTAGAAATCCGGAAAGATCAGATTGAAGACCGAGCAGGCTTCAGACCTGGCTTTCTGTATGCGAAGTCCGTAAAGTGCAAGCATCTGATCGTAGGCATCCAGAACAGAACCGAGCCCGTTTTTTATTGCCGCGTTGCGCTGCTTGAGGATTGCTTTGTAATGGCGGAGATCGTCAAGATACAGAGGATCGTACATCGACAAGGTCTGATCGAAGAAGTTACGCCTGAACTCAGGTTCGCCTCGAACAAGATTGATGTCATCATATGAGAAAATAATGCATGGAATGTTGTATATAACCTCTTTCCGGTCCTTTATTTCATGGTTGTCCAGCAGCATTGATTTCTTTCCATCATCAAATCGCAGCTGAATTGTCCGCTCACAGCCGCTGATGTCCTGAAACTGACCTCCGATGAGAAAGCTGTTGCAGCCATGACGCATGACATCCCTGAGGTTGCGTGTACGGAAAGAATTCCCATAGCAAAGAAAATAAAGAGCTTCGAGAAAGTTCGTCTTCCCCTGGCCGTTCTCGCCTATCAGAAAGACCTGTTTGCTGGACACATCGATATTCTGGTCCTTGAGATTCCTGAAATTTCTGAACCAGACATTCTTGAACTTCATATCTGAGTTCAGTTCACCTGCATAGGCATGATCACGTGCAGGTATTCACGCTCTGGATCCGGCTTGATAACGAAAGCCTTGGTGGGATCGTTGAACCAGATCTTGAAGTACTCGCCTTCCATCACATGAAGCGGAGCCTGAAGATATGTATAGTTCAAAGCACAGATGAATGGATTGCCATCAAACTCGCAGGGAATGACTTCCTTTGCCATTCCGACATCGCTTTCTTCAGTGGAAATCAGAACCCTGTCATTCTCGATCTGGAACACGATTCTCTTGAACTTCGTCTCCACAAGGAGAGAAACTCTCTTCAGCGCTTCATCCATGTCCTTGATCTTGATCTTGCAGAAATGATCCTGAGCAGCAGGAATGACCTTCTTGTAGTTCGGGAAAGGAGTATTGACAAGAACAGTATAATACTCACAGTTTGCAGATCTGATCATCATAATTGATTTGTCGATATAGATATCAAAATCACCTTCATTCGTATTGAAAGTTCTGATTACATTGATGAACTTCGAAGGAATTGTTATATCATCAAAAGCAGGAATCTCGTTTTCAATAGGTTCCTTGATATAAGAAAGCCTTTTTCCATCTGTTCCAACCATTATGAGGTTTCCGCTTTCATAAGAAAGCAAGGTGCCGCACATGAAATACTTCGCTTCTTCAGTGCTGACTGCAAATGAAGTCTGATCAAAAAGCTTGAGAAGCACTTTCTTCGGAATCTTGAAGAAAGATCCATCAACATGAAGAAGTTCAGGAAAATCCTCTGTGCTTGTTCTTAGATTGAATGAAATCGTCTTTTTTTCATTCGTTATGAGCATCTGTCCATCTTTGTCATCAAAGCAAATCGTATCTTCAGGAAGTGCACGGAGAATATTCAGGAATTTGTCGCACCTGACTGAAAGATGTCCTTCAGTTTCTGTAGTAACTGTTATTTCAGAAGAAAAACCCATCTTCTGATCTGTTGCTTTGATGATGAGCTTATCATTACTGGTTTCAAGAAAGACATTTCCGATTATCGAGAGATTACTCTTTGTTGATGTGAATTCTGATGCGTTCGCGATTTCATTGAGAATTGAATCTCTTTGACAAGTGAATTTCATAAGTATTCTCCTATTTTATAAAGATAGATAACTAGCAGTAGTCTTAATAATACCACATTTTTCTGTGGATTGACATAGTAATTCGTTAAACAGTGTGTTGTTGCTGTAATTATAAATTGTGGACAAACCCCCATTCCTCGCCAGTATGAAGCTGTTGATAACTCGGCTGTTATCCACAAGCTTGGAAATCATCCACAAATAACTGATGTTATGCACAGGTTTATCCACAGGCTGCTCACTGCTTGTTTCCGGCTTTCAGAATCGTCATCAGCTGGTTGATTATTGCTTGAGTTTCGCTGTTTGATACAAGAAGCTGGCTCTTGATCTTCTCTATTGCGTACATGATGGTAGTATGGTCGCGACCTCCGAATTCAAGACCTATTTCGGTTGTCGAGTAATCAGTCTGCATCCTTGCCAGATACATTGCAATCTGACGGGCGGTCGCTATGGATTTCTTCTTGCTCTTGCCCTTGATGTCATATGGAGATATTCCGTAGTACTCCGCCACGCACTTGATTATGTGTGAAACGGAAGTCGTGCTGCGGTCTATGTTGATCTTGATTGAATTCTTGAGCAGCTCCTTCGCCACTTCCATCGTGATTTCCTTATTGATCAGGTCTCCGTAAGCGACAAGCTTGATCAGGCAGGCTTCCAGATCCCTTACGTTGGTCTGGACATTCTGTGCGACATACCCCAGTATATCGTCGCTAATGACTATGTTCTTCTCCGCGCACTTGTGCCTGAGGATTGCAAGCCTGGTTTCATACTCAGGCGGCTGTATATCGATGCTTAGCCCGCGTTCAAACCTGTTTCTGAGTCTGTCTGATATGTCCTTGAGTTCGCTTACAGGCCTATCGCAGGTGAATACTATCTGGCGTCCTGTGTCATAGAGATCATTGAATGTATTGAAAAGCTCCGCCTGCGTTTCCTTCTTGTTCTCAAGAAACTGGATATCATCGATAAGAAGCACATGGACTCTTCGGTACTTGTTCTTGAACTGTTGCATTGTCCGGCTGTTGACCGAATTGATGAATTCGTTGACGAAATTCTCGGATGTTATGTACTGCACTCTAAGCTTGGTATTCTGGATGATATGATTGCCTATTGCCTGAAGCAGATGTGTCTTTCCAAGTCCTACGCCCCCGTAGATCAGGCATGGGTTGTAGTTTCCTCCCGGATTCTCTGAGATGGCCTTGCATGCATTGTATGCAAAGACGCTGTTTTCCCCAGGAACGAATGACTCGAACGTATAAGAGGGATTGAGCATCTCGATTCCTCGGCTGCGGCCTTCTTTCTTCTGCGGCAGGACTTGGCTTGGTGCCTCCTGAGCGGCGGGCTTCTGTTCTTCCTGACGCTGCTTTGCTTCTGACTTCTTCAGGATCATCTTAAGGCCGATCTTCATGCCGGCTGCTTCCGAGACTTTGCTGATTATTATGTCTGAGAAATTCTTCTGAGCTGAATCCAGAACAAGCCTGGTCCCAGTCCTGAGCACCAGGGTGTTTCCGTCTTGAGAGTCGAAGAATAGTCTGGAGAACCAGGTTGAATAATCCTGATCTCCAACAGCCGCCTTGATAGCTGGAGCGGCATCGTTCCAGCATTCCTGCAAGTCTAAGGTATCATCTGCCATGACCCCATTCTAACTGGTTGAGCTTCAGTTTTCAAGATTAAGAGAAGACTATATCGGTGTTGAAGTTAAATCCTTAAAATGGTATAATCAACTGATTATGCACGAGGGTTTCCCCTCTAGGTTTAATCCGAAGGATATTTACAGATGAGTGAAGAAGATAAGTCAGTTCTCGGGCTTGCGCCTGCAGAGCATCACAACAATGTTGATCTGAAGAAAGGCGTTGAGGAATACGCCAGTTCGAGCATCCATGTCCTCAAGGGTCTCGATGCCGTTCGCAAGCGCCCTGGCATGTATATTGGATCTACCGGCATCCTCGGCCTGCATCAGCTGGTCTATGAGATTGTGGACAATTCTGTCGATGAAGCCATGGCTGGCTACTGCGATCAGATCAACATCCTTATTGAAAAAGGAAATTATGTCACAGTAGAGGACAACGGGAGAGGAATTCCTGTAGAGATGCATCCTGAAGAGCATGTGAGTTCGATGGAAGTCGTTCTTTCAAAGCTTCATGCAGGCGGCAAATTCGACAACAATGCATACAAGGTCTCCGGAGGGCTCCATGGCGTAGGTTCGTCTGTGGTGAACGCCCTCAGCGATTTCTTTGAAGTCAACGTGTACCGCAATGGCCAGATCTGGACGCAGACATACAAATGCGGCCTCAAGCAGAATGAAGTGCACCCTGTCGGCGAGACAGACAAGACTGGAACTGTCGTGAAGTTCCATCCTGACCTTTCGATCATGGAGACCGAGGATTTCAATTTTGATATCCTCTGCTCACGCTTCCGCGAGCTTGCCTTCCTGAACAGCGGCGTCAAGATTGTAGCATCCGATGCAAGAGGCGAGACTCCGACTACCCGCGAGTTCCAGTTCTCTGGCGGAATAAAGGATTTCGTGCGTTACATAAATACAGGAAAGCACGCACTCAACGATGACCCAATCTATATCAACGTAGAGAAGGATGGCAAAGAAAACAATCAGAAGGCTATCGTTGAGATAGCAATTCAGTATAACGACAGGTTTGATGAAGCTATCTTCACTTTTGTGAACAACATCAATACCCGTGAGGGCGGCACCCATCTGATTGGATTCAGATCAGGACTTACATCAGTTATCAACAAGCAGCTGAAGAAGTATCCTAAGCTTACAAAGAAGTTCGACGAGCCCCTTTCCGGCGATGATATGAAAGAAGGCCTTACTGCTGTTATATCGGTCAAGATCCCTGATCCTCAGTTCGAAGGCCAGACAAAGATGAAGCTAGGTAATCCCTACGTTCAGGGAGTAGTCAATTCTGTTGTTCAGGAGAAGCTAGGCGATTATCTTGATGAATTCCCAGCATTCACCGAACTGCTTCTGGAAAAGATGATTGCTGCCGCTCGCGGCAGAATCGCAGCGAGGAAAGCCGTTGAGAATGAACGCAAGAAGTTCGATGGAATCGGCCTTCCAGGCAAGCTTGCCGATTGCAGCGAAAAGGATCCCGCCCTTCGTGAGATCTTCATCGTCGAGGGAGACAGTGCAGGCGGATCCGCAAAGCAGGGACGCGACCGCAAGACCCAGGCTATTCTCTCCCTCTGGGGAAAGATGCTCAACGTCGAGAAAGCCAGGGCGGACAAAGTTGCTGACAATGAGAAGCTTCAGCCCGTTATCGCCAGCATTGGAGCTGGACTGGCTGATTCATTCGATGTCACACGCGTTCGTTATCACAAGGTCATAATCATGGCTGATGCCGATGTCGATGGATCTCATATCAGAACTCTTCTTCTGACTTTCTTCTTCCGCTATATGCGTCCTCTTCTTGAGGCGGGCTATGTCTATTTCGCCATGCCTCCTCTTTTCAAGATCACAGTCGGAAGCGGCAAGGAATACTACGCTTATGATGAACCTGACAAGACCAAGTATCTGCTTGAGAATGGAGTTTCGGAAGATTCTTCCAATGTAAAGATCCAGCGGTACAAAGGTCTTGGAGAGATGAATCCCGAGCAGCTCTGGGTCACGACAATGAATCCAGAGACAAGACTCATCACCAAGGTCAATCTTGACGATGCTGTGGAAGCCGATCAGATCTTTACGATGCTGATGGGCGAAGAAGTCGAGCCTCGAAAGGACTTCATTGATCAGAATGCCGTCTATGTCTCGAATCTGGACATTTAAAGGAATAAGAACGTGGAAGATAATGCAGGAAAGATAATACAGGCGAATATCACTACGGAGATGAAGACCTCCTATCTGAATTACGCCATGTCGGTGATTGTGAGCAGAGCTCTGCCCGATGTGAGGGACGGTCTCAAGCCTGTCCATAGAAGGATTCTCTACGGAATGTTCGATATGGGAATCCGCAGCACAGGTGCATACAAGAAATGTGCTAGAATCGTTGGAGATGTCCTTGGGAAGTACCACCCGCATGGGGATGCTTCCGTTTATGATGCATTGGTTAGGCTGGCTCAAGACTTCTCGCTGCGCTACCCTGCAGTGAAGCCGCAGGGAAACTTCGGTTCAGTCGACGGAGACACTGCTGCTGCAATGCGATACACCGAATGCAAGATGAGCCGGATCGGAGAGCTGATGCTGGAGGATCTGGACAAGGATACAGTGGATTTCGGTCCCAACTATGATGAATCTCTGCAGGAGCCGCTTGTGCTGCCTTCAGCTATTCCTTTCCTTCTTGCAAACGGATCTTCAGGAATTGCTGTAGGAATGGCCACAAACATGGCTCCGCACAACCTCCGTGAGATCACAGATGCAATAGCTGCTCAGATCGACAACCCCGAAATAACTATTCCGGAACTGATGCATTACATCAAGGGACCGGATTTCCCGACTTACGGCATAGTTTGCGGAATGGCCGGGATCAAGGAAGCCTTCACTACAGGCCGCGGCAAGATCGTCATGAGAGGCCGCTACACAATTGAAGATCACAAGACTCACGAATCCATCGTGTTCACTGAGATTCCTTATCAGGTGAACAAGGCAGAACTTGTAAAGAAGATTGATAATCTGCGCAAGGATTCGCTCAAGGACATTTCAGTTGTCCGCGATGAGTCGGACAGAGACGGAATGCGCGTGGTGATAGAGCTAAAGAAAGGTGCAGTTCCTGAGATTGTTGTGAACCATCTTTTCAAGGAAACACCGCTTGAATCAAACTTCAACGTGAACAATCTTGCTCTTGTTGATGGAAAGCCTGAGCTTCTGAACCTCAAGCAGCTGATTCATTACTATATCCGCCATAGAGAGGATGTAGTTACCAGAAGAACCAAATTCACCCTTAAGAAGGCAAAAGAGCGCGAGCACATCCTCCTGGGCTTGAAGATAGGCCTCGATAACATCGATGCCGTGATTGAGATCATCAAGAAATCAAAGGACAACGACGAAGCGTGTGTTGCGCTCTGTTCTGCATTCGGTCTTGATGATATCCAAGCAAAAGCAATCATTAACATGAGGCTCGGCCGTCTGTCTCACCTTGAAACCGATGAGATCCTCAATGAACTGGCAGATGTGCAGTCCAAGATAGTCTATTATACCGATCTTCTTGGCAGTGAAGGAAAGATCCTTCAGGTAGTGAAGGATGAATCCCTGGCTATAGGAAAGGAATTCGGCGATTCCAGAAGGACTGAGATTAATCCTCACGAGGTCGGAGGAGCTATAGACAAGGACTTCATCAAGAAGGAAGAGGTCGTAGTCGTTATTTCAAACAAGGGTTTCTGCAAGCGTGTCAGCGCAGAAGAATACCGTTCTCAGGCTCGTG
>Ga0265294_10003467_pt1 | contig 20144 bp, 10 predicted proteins | sample MunlanPumphouse3_FD_192504 | JGI IMG/M metagenome (GOLD analysis project Ga0265294, IMG submission 192504) | Groundwater microbial communities from a municipal landfill in Southern Ontario, Canada - Pumphouse #3 | ecosystem: Environmental > Aquatic > Deep subsurface > Groundwater | place...
TAAGCGCTCCAACTGTCTACAATACTCGTTTCAATCCTTTGTTTAATGGATAATGGCTTTAGACTGATTAATTCATCCACTGGCGTTTCATAGACCCTGAGTTTCAATCCTTTGTTTAATGGATAATGGCTTTAGACTTTTTCATGATTAATTTTGAAAGTTTCTCCATTCACAGTTTCAATCCTTTGTTTAATGGATAATGGCTTTAGACAAAACAGTAACTAATATAATCCCTGTGTCATGCTAGTTTCAATCCTTTGTTTAATGGATAATGGCTTTAGACACTGTAAACAGTGAACTTGACTTTATAGCTCGCATTTGGTTTCAATCCTTTGTTTAATGGATAATGGCTTTAGACAAAAAATAACCTTTTAACAGTAAATGAACTTATTATGTTTCAATCCTTTGTTTAATGGATAATGGCTTTAGACATGAAAAAACAGGCTTTTCAGCTTTTCGACGTATTCGTTTCAATCCTTTGTTTAATGGATAATGGCTTTAGACTGTAGCTCCATTAAGGATTTACAGTTATAGACTTTGGTTTCAATCCTTTGTTTAATGGATAATGGCTTTAGACCCCCTTCTTTTAGGACATCGTCACTTTTGCGAAGGTGTTTCAATCCTTTGTTTAATGGATAATGGCTTTAGACATCTCCACCAATACACACATTAGTAGGAAATATGCTAGTTTCAATCCTTTGTTTAATGGATAATGGCTTTAGACTCACTGTCGGAATGTAGAGAAGGCTCTCGAGAGTAGTTTCAATCCTTTGTTTAATGGATAATGGCTTTAGACCCGATCTCCTATTGTTTTTATTGTTAGTTTACCAGTGTTTCAATCCTTTGTTTAATGGATAATGGCTTTAGACTCCTTTATTAGATATAATGACAATATAATCCACTCCGTTTCAATCCTTTGTTTAATGGATAATGGCTTTAGACCTCAACATCCTCTTTCTTCGTGCTATCGCCACACATGTTTCAATCCTTTGTTTAATGGATAATGGCTTTAGACGTCTGCCACTGCCACCCAATGGGTGTCTACTTGTTCGTTTCAATCCTTTGTTTAATGGATAATGGCTTTAGACTATTCACTGGTGCATCATTATTGATATTGTCATTATTGTTTCAATCCTTTGTTTAATGGATAATGGCTTTAGACATCGGAATGATTAATGGAAATGCAGAACCAGCTTAGTTTCAATCCTTTGTTTAATGGATAATGGCTTTAGACTTTTTTAAATCCTTTATTAACTACTATATCATCCATGTTTCAATCCTTTGTTTAATGGATAATGGCTTTAGACAGTGTTACGGCTTAGAATTAGATCCGAAATATTGCGTTTCAATCCTTTGTTTAATGGATAATGGCTTTAGACATGGATGGCGAATGAATTGTTAGAGTGTGTAGATCGGTTTCAATCCTTTGTTTAATGGATAATGGCTTTAGACCTCACTAACGAAGTAATCAGAGCCAGTAGGATTTACGTTTCAATCCTTTGTTTAATGGATAATGGCTTTAGACCTCCTTTCATTATTTGATAATCTTTACATTGATCTTGTTTCAATCCTTTGTTTAATGGATAATGGCTTTAGACTTATATCGAGACCAAGATGAAGAAAAAAGAGTTTTCGTTTCAATCCTTTGTTTAATGGATAATGGCTTTAGACCGCAATGGGTGTGTACTTGTTCTAATGTATTAATATCGTTTCAATCCTTTGTTTAATGGATAATGGCTTTAGACTCATTGATTTTAACTACTTCGGTTATGTCATCAAGTGGTTTCAATCCTTTGTTTAATGGATAATGGCTTTAGACTTGGAAAGTCTAAATCTCTGCGGTGAACTATTGCGGTTTCAATCCTTTGTTTAATGGATAATGGCTTTAGACCTACATAATGACAATATAATCCACTTGCTTTATTTGGGTTTCAATCCTTTGTTTAATGGATAATGGCTTTAGACTAAATAATTGTCATTAATTTGATATATGTTTGAAAAGTTTCAATCCTTTGTTTAATGGATAATGGCTTTAGACTTGAGTAGTATGTGTTACAAACATTGTTTTCTTGTTGTTTCAATCCTTTGTTTAATGGATAATGGCTTTAGACTTTAGAGTAATCACTTTTTTCTAATATATAGCTTGAGTTTCAATCCTTTGTTTAATGGATAATGGCTTTAGACATAATTGGCTTAATGGATAATGCATACGAAGATATTGTTTCAATCCTTTGTTTAATGGATAATGGCTTTAGACTTAATGATTTTTTAAGATCTGCAATTAATAACTTATGTTTCAATCCTTTGTTTAATGGATAATGGCTTTAGACATCTTATAATTATTATTCTGAAAGGAGATTAATAAAGTTTCAATCCTTTGTTTAATGGATAATGGCTTTAGACATTGATTTTGATATAGTGATTTTATCTTTATTCTAAGTTTCAATCCTTTGTTTAATGGATAATGGCTTTAGACGGTTATTAATATTGTTATTAAATCCATTACAACGCCGTTTCAATCCTTTGTTTAATGGATAATGGCTTTAGACACATCTAAAAATACACAAAACTAAATGAGAGAGGATGTTTCAATCCTTTGTTTAATGGATAATGGCTTTAGACTTCGTATGTGGTTTATTATGGATTTATAGACCAAAATGTTTCAATCCTTTGTTTAATGGATAATGGCTTTAGACTAATTGATTGATTTAGTATTGATTATAGAGGTTAATGTTTCAATCCTTTGTTTAATGGATAATGGCTTTAGACATAATCAAAATCAATCAAAATCTAACATAAAAAAGAGTTTCAATCCTTTGTTTAATGGATAATGGCTTTAGACTTTTTATATTAGAAAAAATTTGTAAGTAATTATTTTCGTTTCAATCCTTTGTTTAATGGATAATGGCTTTAGACTCAACAAAGTATACTATCTTATTTGTAATGATTAGTTTCAATCCTTTGTTTAATGGATAATGGCTTTAGACTATTTGCCAGATTAATGGCAGTGACTGAACTTGATAGTTTCAATCCTTTGTTTAATGGATAATGGCTTTAGACTATGTTTAATATTTAATAGGAGGGAATTATGAAAAAGTTTCAATCCTTTGTTTAATGGATAATGGCTTTAGACCATTTTGCATATTCCATATCTATTGTGTTAGATATAGTTTCAATCCTTTGTTTAATGGATAATGGCTTTAGACATTTAACACATCTTCTCTCTTTGTGTATGAGATATAAGTTTCAATCCTTTGTTTAATGGATAATGGCTTTAGACCATCATTAAATGAAACTTCCATATTACTATTTACACAGTTTCAATCCTTTGTTTAATGGATAATGGCTTTAGACATATATAAAGAGATATACAAGTCAAATATATTAAAAGTTTCAATCCTTTGTTTAATGGATAATGGCTTTAGACTGATATATGTTTGAAAATAACATACAAATATGACCAGTTTCAATCCTTTGTTTAATGGATAATGGCTTTAGACAGAGAAAAACATGACTTAATGACAGATGATGAGATGTTTCAATCCTTTGTTTAATGGATAATGGCTTTAGACATTGAGAACATGTATGATTATAATCATTATTTTAAGTTTCAATCCTTTGTTTAATGGATAATGGCTTTAGACAAAGCAATGTCGGCAATAAAACTGATAGAAAACTTAGTTTCAATCCTTTGTTTAATGGATAATGGCTTTAGACACCGTGATTATACATTGAGAATGGCAGGTCACGACTGTTTCAATCCTTTGTTTAATGGATAATGGCTTTAGACAGGAAATGATGAATAGACAAAAGTATCTTGATATGGGTTTCAATCCTTTGTTTAATGGATAATGGCTTTAGACTTCCTATACTGGCAGGTGGACTTGATAGAATTGTTGGTTTCAATCCTTTGTTTAATGGATAATGGCTTTAGACACTTTGTCATTCATTGCCTTTTTTAGATTCTTATTAGTTTCAATCCTTTGTTTAATGGATAATGGCTTTAGACATCGATTCAAAAACAAAAACAACTATTTATACCAATGTTTCAATCCTTTGTTTAATGGATAATGGCTTTAGACACAAAAGTTGACATAGTTATGGACTTTACGATCTTTGTTTCAATCCTTTGTTTAATGGATAATGGCTTTAGACAATTCATATTGTCGCCATAATACGAAAAAGGAATGAGTTTCAATCCTTTGTTTAATGGATAATGGCTTTAGACACCTCCGTGCAAAATTGGTGCTGAATAAACAAAACAGTTTCAATCCTTTGTTTAATGGATAATGGCTTTAGACTTAATTATTGACTTGATTTACTCTCTCTCTACTCTAGTTTCAATCCTTTGTTTAATGGATAATGGCTTTAGACTTAATGATTTTTTAAGATCTGCAATTGATATTTTGTGTTTCAATCCTTTGTTTAATGGATAATGGCTTTAGACTCTTTATCAGATAAGTTTAATCCTTTACAGTTTTCGTTTCAATCCTTTGTTTAATGGATAATGGCTTTAGACTTTATTATCTTTGATCATTTTGTTATTTTCTTGAAGTTTCAATCCTTTGTTTAATGGATAATGGCTTTAGACACAAGAGTTTGATGAATTTGTAACAGAATGGTTTGAGTTTCAATCCTTTGTTTAATGGATAATGGCTTTAGACCAATATTTTATGTATAGACCTCTTTGTGATTATTTAGGTTTCAATCCTTTGTTTAATGGATAATGGCTTTAGACCTCGGCGTTTCAATTCGGCGCGCAGTGCGTCTTTTTGTTTCAATCCTTTGTTTAATGGATAATGGCTTTAGACTTTTTAAAATCCTTTATTAATTACTATATTATCCATGTTTCAATCCTTTGTTTAATGGATAATGGCTTTAGACCTGGAATATCATCATCTAATATATCACCATTGTCATGTTTCAATCCTTTGTTTAATGGATAATGGCTTTAGACTAAATAATTGTCATTAATTTGATATATGTTTGAAAAGTTTCAATCCTTTGTTTAATGGATAATGGCTTTAGACCGACATGGATATTCCAGAAGATGAAATTATTCCAGAGTTTCAATCCTTTGTTTAATGGATAATGGCTTTAGACTGCGTGGGGGCAAACTATAGTCCTATTGCAGTGTTAGTTTCAATCCTTTGTTTAATGGATAATGGCTTTAGACTTCTATCAATTCATAGTGTTCTCTCAATTCAATTTTGTTTCAATCCTTTGTTTAATGGATAATGGCTTTAGACTTATATTTACTTCTATTTTATGATAATATTCATCAGTTTCAATCCTTTGTTTAATGGATAATGGCTTTAGACCTCACTAACGAAGTAATCAGAGCCAGTAGGATTTACGTTTCAATCCTTTGTTTAATGGATAATGGCTTTAGACACCGCTTTTAGTGATGCAAGTGACACAAAGTTCTAGTTTCAATCCTTTGTTTAATGGATAATGGCTTTAGACTTGTGTCGCATATAGGATATTATGAATTTATTGATAGTTTCAATCCTTTGTTTAATGGATAATGGCTTTAGACTAATGATTTTGAAAATCTAATCAATAATGCAGATTTGTTTCAATCCTTTGTTTAATGGATAATGGCTTTAGACTTTTTTGCCTTTGTTTGAGTTTTGACGTGTTTTTGTGTTTCAATCCTTTGTTTAATGGATAATGGCTTTAGACTTAATGATTATATGATTACGATCATTAGAATAGTTAGTTTCAATCCTTTGTTTAATGGATAATGGCTTTAGACTGAGAGAAAAACATGACTTAATGACAGATGATGAGATGTTTCAATCCTTTGTTTAATGGATAATGGCTTTAGACCCAGCACCATCATGTCTGCATTAACGACAATTGGTGTTTCAATCCTTTGTTTAATGGATAATGGCTTTAGACTTAGATAATCGATATATTGCCATAAAATGACACGATGTTTCAATCCTTTGTTTAATGGATAATGGCTTTAGACTTTGTTTGTTTGTTAATCTCTCAAAGAATTTTAAGTCGTTTCAATCCTTTGTTTAATGGATAATGGCTTTAGACACCATTATTTTATTTAATTTTAATAATACTGTTTTTGTTTCAATCCTTTGTTTAATGGATAATGGCTTTAGACAGTCATTAAATCCTTAAAACCTAGGATTTGATCCATGTTTCAATCCTTTGTTTAATGGATAATGGCTTTAGACTTCACTGTTGGGATGTATAGAAGGCTCTCGAGCGTGGTTTCAATCCTTTGTTTAATGGATAATGGCTTTAGACATAATGATTTTGAAAATCTAATCAATAATGCAGATTTGTTTCAATCCTTTGTTTAATGGATAATGGCTTTAGACCTGTTTTCTTATTTTTTACAGTAATCGTATTATTTTGTTTCAATCCTTTGTTTAATGGATAATGGCTTTAGACTTTTCAGTTTTTTCAATTTCGATGTTTTCAATTTTTGTTTCAATCCTTTGTTTAATGGATAATGGCTTTAGACTCGATAGTATTATTGAACTCATGGAAAGAATGGCAGGTTTCAATCCTTTGTTTAATGGATAATGGCTTTAGACACCTCCGCTCTATCCTGACATCTGAATGGAAAAAGCGTTTCAATCCTTTGTTTAATGGATAATGGCTTTAGACTTATTTATTATCGGAACTCACTATGATGATGAATTAGTTTCAATCCTTTGTTTAATGGATAATGGCTTTAGACTTGTGTCGCATATAGGATATTATGAATTTATTGATAGTTTCAATCCTTTGTTTAATGGATAATGGCTTTAGACTATTAAATCCCATATTATCAATAAGTTTCATGAAGTGTTTCAATCCTTTGTTTAATGGATAATGGCTTTAGACGAAATATGTTTATAACATAAGACGATCCTCCTTAGAGTTTCAATCCTTTGTTTAATGGATAATGGCTTTAGACTCACTAAAACATGGACGGCGTTTTTTTCTATTTTAGTTTCAATCCTTTGTTTAATGGATAATGGCTTTAGACTGATCGCTTGTTACCTTATTATCTGTTTCTATTTTCGTTTCAATCCTTTGTTTAATGGATAATGGCTTTAGACATCGAAAAAAAGCATGACATGAAAAAACTCATTGCGTTTCAATCCTTTGTTTAATGGATAATGGCTTTAGACACTATGATGATGAATTACAAGAGTTTGATGAATTTGGTTTCAATCCTTTGTTTAATGGATAATGGCTTTAGACAAACTTGTAATCATTTAGTTTGGTAATTGATGTTTGTTTCAATCCTTTGTTTAATGGATAATGGCTTTAGACGAACTCCATAATATTCAGATTTTCCTGTTTTGGTATGTTTCAATCCTTTGTTTAATGGATAATGGCTTTAGACCACGCGAAATTGCACCGCTGACCTATCTTCAATTTTTGTTTCAATCCTTTGTTTAATGGATAATGGCTTTAGACTATGTCTCACTCTGTCGGTTCGACATATACCACGAGTTTCAATCCTTTGTTTAATGGATAATGGCTTTAGACCCATATTATCAATAAGCTCCATAAAATCAAAATCTAGTTTCAATCCTTTGTTTAATGGATAATGGCTTTAGACAAACTTGTAATCGTTTAGTTTGGTAATTGATGTTTGTTTCAATCCTTTGTTTAATGGATAATGGCTTTAGACTGAATAATCAAACCTTTATAATTCAAGACTATTAAGTTTCAATCCTTTGTTTAATGGATAATGGCTTTAGACAGAAGTTTTTCACTGTTGGAATGTAGAGAAGACTTTGTTTCAATCCTTTGTTTAATGGATAATGGCTTTAGACGTGCATAATTGAAAACCCCCAACGCCGTCCAGTTTGTTTCAATCCTTTGTTTAATTGATAATGGCTTTAGACGATTTAGACCAACAACCTAATGAGATATGGAGATTAGTTTCAATCCTTTGTTTAATGGATAATGGCTTTAGACTCGTATGTGGTTTATTATGGATTTATAGACCAAAATGTTTCAATCCTTTGTTTAATGGATAATGGCTTTAGACGTGAATAATCAAACCTTTATAATTCAAGACTATTAAGTTTCAATCCTTTGTTTAATGGATAATGGCTTTAGACATTAGTTAGTGATCTTATTAATAGTGGTGAATATCTGTTTCAATCCTTTGTTTAATGGATAATGGCTTTAGACACAATAAAGGATAAGAAATTATTTGATTATGTTGTTGGTTTCAATCCTTTGTTTAATGGATAATGGCTTTAGACAAAAAGGAATGATAAGTCAACAAAAATATTAACAGCGTTTCAATCCTTTGTTTAATGGATAATGGCTTTAGACGCGATTTGGGCTGTAAGTAACAATTTTGCAGTCAAATAGCTCAAATTTTCAGCAAGAGATATTTGGCAATAAGTAGCTTGAACAACGGTAAATCGTAGCATAAATCACCTCTCAGATTATTCCTAAGCACTTACATATCAGTCGGTTATGTAAGCAATTTATTGATTCTTAAATAAATTCGTTTCAGACTTGTATCAAAAGTCTAAAACTAACACTCTATATATAAGTCAAAGATAAGTTTCAGTATAACTTTGTCAATAGAAAAGTTAGGAAAAGCAAAGATTTTTATAAGTGCAATCTTGGCACTTCAAATTATTTTTAGTTCCGTTAGGGAAATAGCATTTATTTAGAATATCGAAAATATCATTAATGATAGTAATACAGTTTTCTTTATCTTTTTGGGTTATCTCTATTTCTTTAAGCAGGTTCTTAGATCTTACATATACCAAGAAGGCTTTGTTCACGGAACAATTATAGTTTTCTTCGATAAGTAAGGAGTAGGCAACTTGCTGATTTTTGAGTGTTTTAAAAAGTTTCTCTTCATAAACAGCAAACTTATAATCCAAAGAAGCCTTTGTGTTGTCTTCAAATGTAAGTACTTCGTCCATTCTTCCCACCAGATGAAGTTTATCGGAGCTAAGGTAAACATCTATTTCTTTATCCACACAGCCAATAGTTTTTCTTAAGTAATCCTTATTTCTCACCATTTTCAGTTCATGAATATCTCTTCCCTTATTGACTAAGTATCTCTCATGTTCATGTTGAGAGATATCGAGAACATTCATATAATAGATGAATCGTGGGCAATAGAGATATTCTATAATCTCGGAAGCGGTGATATAAACAAAGTTATTCATAAGAAGAGAGCCTTAATTTCGTCAGTAACAAGATCTTTATCAAAGGCAATACCAAGCAGAATAGATTTATCAAAATCATCTTTGGAAATGGGGAAAATATAGACTTTATCATTTTCTTGATCAATTAAATCATCGATATGTAGTGAAAGATCTTTTAGTTCGGTTTGGTTTATATCTCCGAGAAAACAGGATAATTGCACGCGGTATAAACCAAATTGCTGACATAACTTAGCTACTTTTGTTCGCGATCTGGTTATTGAAATATCATAAAGGATCCAAGTTAACATTAGTAATCCTCCCTCTTCCCTATCAACCAATTAGCAAAAGCGTGGGCATCAGCAAGAATAGTATCAACTCTTTTTGTATTCTTATTTCTATACCTGATTGTGTCGTCAAAGAAGTTAGTTATTTCAAGAATAATCGTCTTTTTACACTCATCATTCAAAAGGATTCCTTTGCCGGAATCAACAAAACCTTCGATCGGTAATTTATGTCGCGAAAAGAGATAAAATACCGGTTCGTCACAAAAGATGCGATAGGGTTCAATAAAATCAAAGACTAATGATTTCTTATTATAATTATCCTTATGGAGAAGTCCGATAAAGGGGTCTAATCCGGCAATAAGCAGAGCCTTTTCTATTTTGGAATACAGTACACCGTAAGAGTAATTAAGCACAGCATTAAAGGGGTCTAAGGCTGGTCTGGTGCTTCTTCCGGAGAAGGTAAATTTATCAGGGATCAAGAGGCTCAAAGCTTTGAAGTATTGCTTAGAGATATTCCCTTCATAAGCCATAATAGTGTTATCAGAAACACTTAAAGGAGCATTTACAGCTTTTATTTTACCAATAGTAACCTCCATTGATTCTAATAGCTTAGCAAATTCCTCTTCATCTCGATCTCGTTTAGATAGCAGTTTTTTGATAAAGTCTAATTGATTCTGAGCTTTAGTAAGAATCCACTCCTTAATTATTGGTAAACCTTCATCTTTCATGTCTATTTCCAATAACCGTCTTCTGATAAAGGTGGTGGAACCAAGTCGCGGAAACCAGACACGCCCAATAGGATTTCCAAAATTATCCAAGAATACAATGTCAATGTTATTATCTAATGCCAATTGAATAGCATCTGTTGAGATTGTAGCAGAGTTAGAAATCACTATGGAAGAGATCTTCTTAGGTGAAATTACTTTCTTTACTTCATCTATTTTTACTTGAAACATTCCATCTTTCTTCTGCAGAAATGTTCCGTAGGTGTTTAAGAATAGTTGCATTAGAACACTAAATCCTCTTGTTTAATATCTCTTTTAAAACCGGTATTTTTATCATAATAGAGAGAGAGGTTGTCTTTATCTATAGTGATAAGTTCATCTTGGTTATTAAGAGCAAATCTTTTAGGAACTGAAACAATATATTGCGACATTTTTCTTCTAATATCTTTTATTTTAACTATTCTGGTGAATTTATCTGCATACTCTCTATTCACAACTTCATCCAAATCTTTAAGAAGTTTTTCTGCTTCCTCATTAATGCAAATATAGAAAGATGCATTGGGAATATCTTTTATCAGAACAAAACCGTCATCTCCTGCAAGTAAATCATCGTAATTAAGTTTATGAATATAATCAAGTAGATTTTCCGACGTCGAATTATCAATATAATCATAAATATGTTGGTAATATTGATTAGAAAGCTCCCAAAACTTATTTTCCGAAATTATCTCAGTTCCCAATATGTTTTTAGTTGGACTGATAAGATGTTTATCATAGATGAAACTCCAATAAGCAATACCATTGGCTGAGATTAATTCAAACAGAATCACTTCGCCTTTGTTAGCCTTTTTATTGTTTCTATTACATCTCCCACAAGCTTGGAAAATTGAATCAAGTGGAGCTAAATCACGATAGACAAAATCAAAGTCGATATCGACACCCGCTTCTACTAATTGGGTCGAAACTACAATTTTGTTCTGATTGTGTGCCTGAATATCTTTAATAATCTGTAGCCTTTGCCATGGCACAATATTAGTAGAGAGATAGAGAACTTCTTTATCTAACTCTGCATCTTGCAAAACCTCATATAGCTTCAAAGAAGCACTTACACTGTTCAGGATAATCAGCTGTGAACAATTTGAATCAGCTTTTTCTAAAATAAGATCTACCAATTCTGACATATCTATTTTCTGTGCCAGGTTAGAACAATTCAAAGTGATTCTATCCATTAATTGAAAATAGTGCTGATGTTTATCTGTCAATTCTATAATCTCTTGTTTGGCAGTAGAGAAGATTAAGGGCATAGTTGCTGTGGTCAAGATGAAGTCTATGTTGAATAAAATTGAACATTTCTTTAAAACTTGATTTATCAAAAGCCAATATTTCGTCGGGATATTTTGTACTTCATCTAAAATAATCACACTATTCACCAAATTAGAAAGCTTAATTAAATGCTTATTTTTATTGGTAATTAGTGTATAGAGGATTTGATAAAAGGTAGTTACGACAAATTCAGACTCCCAGTTTTCAATGAGAAACTTACTCTCTCCTTCATCTAGTTCAATGTTAGAGATATAGCTGTAATCGACCAAATGATGTTGCTTCAATAAGATAGAACTATTGCTCATTATCTCATTAAACTTCAAAAGTTCTTCTAAGACATTAGCATTTTGTTCAATAATACTGGTAAAGGGAAGTGCGTAAATAACTCTTTTCTTTCCCTGTTTAGCCTTAATCTTTAAAGCTATATTAACAGCATTAAGAGTTTTACCTAAGCCGGTAGGAAGATTGATCGAAACTATTTTTTCATCTATGCTATTAATTTTATCAGCTGTCTCTGAAAATGAATCTTTGCGTGCTAAGTTTATTGCAGATAGATTGCTAGCAGGCTTACCAAACTTTTTCTCTTTATAGATAGCAACTAAATCAGATTTCCAGGTAGAGAACTCTACCTTCACCTGATCATGTTGTTGTTTCAGAATGGCTGACTTCTTATCAGCATAAATCAAGATAGAAAAAAGGTAGTTATATATATAGTAATATTCATCAGTAATTTGCTTATAATCTCTTCTGTTAAGGTTATCTATTTCGCCATATTTTGCTTTTAAGCTAAGAAAGTTAGCATAACTAAAAAAGCCGAGATAAGGTAAATAATCAACAAAAGTTTGATTTAGATAAGCATAATCTAACTTGGCACTCCCATCACCTGCTGACCGGTAATTTTGAGAAGTGCGTGGCGATTTTAAATCTCCATGGTGAGAATAGACTAAATTAAAGCCTAAGAAAGAATCTAATGAAGAGTATCCCTTTTCTCGCAACAGATAATATACCCAGTGAGCCGAAACAATAGCATGGTGATACTCTTTATAGGGGTTGCCTAATAACTTATTCTGGAAATCAGGATGTGCCTTGCCCAAGTCGTGCATAAACAAGACACAATCCATAATTTCCTGAAATTCAAGATAAATATCATTGCTTAACAATTGGTTAAGTCCAATCACCTTAACTTGAGTAAGGTGATCAATTAAATCTATGTTTGGATGAGAAAGCACTCTACATGACACAGATATTTACCTCTAAATCAGTAATAGCTAAATATTCTGTTACTTTTGCTTTGATAGGCTTTCCACTGGTGCTGTAGAGAAACTCCCTATATTCAGTAACAACTCTATCATTCTGCATTTCATTAGGCATTACAGACTTCTGTATCTTATTATTATCTGTAAAATCTATATCTTGCAGTTGCTCTTTTCCTATCATTGAGCTTATTAAAAGATAGTTATCACTTGTTCTCTTACTATAAACATATTCTCCAATATAATTATAGTCAGCCAGACACTGTGCACTACCCAAAGCTAAAGTATAAACTGAAGCATGATTAATTAAGTTGTTTCTTGCCTTTTCATAAATAGCTTGATCCTGATGCGTGAAATAGACCCGATAACAAGGTTTTTTGACAAACTCATAGTTAATCTGTCGCTTGACACCCACAGGCATCGTCAATGCAGAGATTGAAGAAGCTTTTACTCCGTTAATTTGCATTATTATTTTATTTACAGGTGCTGTAAGTTGCACTGAAATCATCGCTTTATCAACGCCAAATGACTCCGGATTCTCTTCTTTGGAAATCCCTATCAAAGCACCAATAATACCGGTCAGAACCGTTCGTGGAGGTACCACAAAAGTAGTTGGTGACATATTGGTGAAATACTTCCTAAAGTGAGCATAATCACCAAATATATCAAAGACTAATATAGTTTTCATCATGAACCCCCTTTAGAGTTCTAACTTCTTATACTGAAAATCTATTCCTTCTGTCTTGAATCTTGCATCAATAATCATCTCAATTGCTTCTATTTTATCCGCATGTTGTTTAAGAAGTTTAGACAGTCGAGAAAAGTCTATAGTAAAATCTTCTGGGTCACGAAGTTGTTCATCTCTTTTATCACTTTTAAGTGTGATGTATTTATCTAATTCACCAATAAAGAAGTTTGGTTGACTATAAGAGATATTCAAAAGTAAGCGTGGCATATGCTCCATTTTAGATCTGGAGATTAAGTTTTTTGTTCCCCACCACATTGATTTTAACAGCATTCTGTGATCTTCATCTGTAAGCTTTGTTTCTTTAGCTGCATTTTCATTAACTACACCATAGAAAGCGATAAGCGAATAAGGTAAAACATACTCTTCTCTAAAGGTCTGTTGCTCTGCCCCAACTTTAGCAGCAAATGCTCCGGTTCCTTTTATATATTTCAATTCAACTGCGTGCAGTGATTGGCCCATTTTAAATTGAACAGGTCCGGTAAAAGTGATAGAAGCTTTTTCTAAAGGAAGCACTCCACCAAATAATCGTATATCAATACATCTTTTGATTACCTCATCTTTATCATCATTGAAATCTTTTGCTCGTTCAATTCCTGTTTTGATACCCTTTCCCTTATCAGAAGGAGTAGTTTTGACAAAAACATCGAACTTATTATCGTTTTCGCCATTATGCCCCATGTAGTCAATTAAATAATCTCTGACAGTTCTTTTTAATCTAACATCAGTAACGATATTCTTTTTAGATTCTTCATCAATGCGTGGCTTATTTTCATCAGCCGGATCTCCATTAGGGTTGGCATTAGTTACATCATAGAGAAACAACATCTCTTTTCTTGTTTTAATCATGATTAATCCTCCTCGTTTGTATTATCTTTTATTCTGAATTTGTTTTCCAAGGTCATACCTGTTGTGAAGTAAAAGCTTATCTCGTCATTTGAAAGATCTTCTAACTTGGCTGTTAACAGAATCTCCGAAATAAGCGATTCTAATTTTCTAAAATAGTTCTTTCCATATTGCTCCAACTTTTCAATAATCTGGGGTAACAGTTTTCTTAGGTAAGCTGGGGAAAGTTTTAAAGAGTTGAGCTGTTTTCTGAAAGGAGTTGCCTTTCTATCTTGATATTGAATATTAAGTAATTTCTGTGTTAACACGCCTAATAAGAAGCTAGCTCTTTTAGCATCAGAGTTTAAAAACTCATCATACTCGGTTAAAAATTCTGCATACACTTCATCCATAATAACCTCCGTTATTTTTTTTGTTCCTAAATCAATAAGTTGTAAATAATGTAAGAAATAGATAATATTGATCATCTTTTCTATATCATAAAGTAGAAAATCTTCATTACTCCATTTTCTTCGGAAAATAGACATGAATCGTTCAATTATCATTTTATACGAGACCTTTTCTTGCCTAAAGATACTTCCCACAAGCTCTAAGAAGACTTTACTGTAATCTCCATAAATTTTACTTTTTATAGGCACGAATACCTTTAGATTCTCAAACATAAATTTTAGGTTAGCCAATTCTCCTTTGGCATATAAACCTTTGAGATTATGGAAAATAGTGAATTTATCGGCCTTCCGCTTAGCTTGATATATCTCTTGAAATTGCGATGGATAAATACCTTCAATATTTAAGAGAAGAGAAAATTTAGCTTGATTTTCCTCCCAAAAGATAAGTGAATAATTTAGTGAGTTTTGGGTTTCTGCTAAAATATCAAGTATCTCTACCTGGTCATTAGAGACAATAGGTTCTGCCCCGTGTTTTAACCTAAATTGACCTATCTTTGATTCATCATAAAAATACTCCATAATATCCTGATTCTGTTCATTAGGTAAGATGAACTCCGGGATTATAAAGTAGTTAAAACCACAAAACCGGTAGTTCATGTGATTCTTAAGAAGATATCTTGCCTGATCTAGTTGCTTTGCACACTTTTGGCAGACTGGATAGTTTTTATAAGCATGTTTGGCATCAAAACCACCGGAAATAGGAGCCAACTCAGTCTTAGCAGCATAAAAATTAAAAGTACTGACGAAACCCCACAGGTTGGGTTTAACTTCCTGACAGATGGAACAAGCTTGATTATGACCTTGCTGATTCTTTTCCACATAATACTTCTCATAAAAGTTCTCTTCCCAATCTTCCAAGATTTTCTCATAATACTCGGATTCACCGATGAATTTATTGTTAAGTCTGATCGTTAAGACATTTAGAGTAGGTTTAGTATTATCAATATTCTTGTTAATCTCCGTGGCAAGTTGAGAAAAGTTGTTTTGTAAATAGTTGTCTAAATTAATCAAAGCCGGATTAACAGCATTTCTCTTAACACTTCTCATGAACTTAGTTGCAGTGTCACTAGGCTTCCATTCATCAGCTGCAAATAAAGAGTCTGATTCTTCAGAAACTTCTATCAGTTCACTAAACTTATTAAGATCAGTTAAGACAGTTGGCACTTTAGGAGTTGCTTGTGCTTTAGCAGCAGCGTAATAGAACCATCTTAAATTGTTTCTTTTAGAATATTGCACAACCTCAGAACCGGTTAGTTCAATACTATCATCTTCATGAACAGTAAAATCAATAACAATGACATCTTCTTTACGATCTGTCAAATCCAAACCATAAGAGTTAGTTTCAATATATTTTTCTTTTGCCTCATCAGGTATATACTTCAGCATTGCATACATCTTATTAATCATCCTACCTCCTTTTTCTGCTAATCATTTTAGTTAGTTTAACTGTTTAAGACTCTTTCTACTATGCCAAACCCGCGGGCAGTCTGTTTGCCCAGTCCCCAGTAGTCCGGAATAGAGAAGTTTACTTTAAAATCTCCGGTAAAGCATAACATTTTGACGTTTTTATAATTTACAAATTTTTCTTGAAGAAAGGCATCTATTTGGATAGAATCAAAGTCAGGGATTTCGTAAGAGAAGCCTTTGGCGAGAGTTTTGAGATTACCTTTTAGAATATCTTTAAGAATTAATTGTTTATCAAATTTGTCGGCATTCAGGTATTTCAAGTGATTTTCCTGATTTAGAGCCATATAAGGGGAGATAAATTGGTAGTAATTAAAGTCAGTTTGTTGATATATTTCCACATCGAACGAGAATATTTCTTTCTCATTAAGGTCATAAACCTTTGTGCCAATGGTCATTTCATCAGTTATGAAGAAAACCTCTTTTAAAACCTCGATACCTTCTTCCATGGCGATAAGAGCCGGATTACCATCAAATAGACGATACTGTATTTTAGGGAATTTATAACAAAATCCTCCCCCGGGTAGATGGTTGTGTAGCATGGTTTTATCCGGAAAGCTACTGGCAAAATATCCTCTCACTTTGGCGATATCTCTAACATCTAACTTCACATCATTAAATTTCAATATCACATACTTCATCAGAACCTCCTCTGATAAATCAAATAAAGTGTTAGTATAGTTTTGTTGTCAAGTTTATTATTAATATTTATATTTATTTAAAGAAGAGAGAGTAAAGGTTTTAGCAATGCTAACGCGAATTGGTGCGGTTTACAAGGCTTATTTATTTGTTTAATAGTTGGGATTATAAATGAAAAAGAGCAAATAAAGGAAAAGATATTTCGCCATTGCCTAAGTCCCCTACTTACTATAGTGCCAACTTTGAATGATTTTGTCCGGGTTCTTGTTTTTATTTTGTATAAGTTGCCCCTATTAGATAAATCTAATAGGCTGCTATTAAATCTTCGTATATGTTATATTAGTCTAACAATAGCCATTAAGGTAGAGAAGAAAATATCATCATATTTTTACCTTACCTTCCCCTTGGGACATTAGAGGGTAGCTCGATGAGTTCTCGCATAATGAACGAGATGAGAGTAAGCTTCCCATGAGCCATGAGCAATTGTAAGACATAATACATAGAACACTGATGACGCAGATGAAACAGATTAAAACAGATTAAGATAGATACGGAGCCTTTTCACTGGGGCTGTGGCCTATCCGTCCGTATTCATTCACCTACGAAGGAGGGTAATCTCAATCTCTTGCTGTCAGCAAGATTTGTCTCTATCCCTTTGCAAGAGATAGATTTAATACGGACGAGCCGTCCGCAATCCCAGCTAAAGTCGCCCAGAAAGACCTCACCCCGTTAGTGAAATACACTGCCCTGTGCCGTCCACATGAGGGGAATAAAGACCACACCCCGCCGAAATTCGGCATCCACCTTCGCTAAAGCTTCGGAGGATAGACTCCCTCTCCGGAAACTTTCTTGGAAAGTGAAGAGGGCAATTAAGAAGCTCCGTATTAGTCTTAATCTTTCTTCTTCTTTCTTCTCTGTGCTTTCGGTGTCTTCAGTGGCTAAAAAAGAGGACACCCACAAGGGGCATCTCTACATTCAATTATCATTGCGATACATTCTCCGAAGCTACTAAAGTGAAGGGCAAAGCAATACCGCGATTTTTCACTTTTCACTTTTCTTTCTTATCCGTAGCTAAAAGGAAAGAGCGGAAAACATTCCGCTCTTAATTATATCAGTGAGAGGGCAGAAAATATTCTGCCCTTACATTATTTCTTAGAACTATTAAGTTGGATTACTTCTCCATCACGTTTCAGATACCGATGAGTATTGATAAATTCTTCTAAAGAAGATCTTCCTGTACTCGAATATCCGATAATGAAGTAGAATTGGTTACTACCTTGTTGAGCAATATTTTGATCAGTCCAAGTAAGATTAGCAACATTGGCACGGTACTCATATATGCCTAAAGGATCAGCACATGAGTAGATTAAATATGTCAGGTTGGCTACAGGACTACCGGAAATAGTCTGTGTAATCTCTTCCCAAGTTAATTTCAGGCCGTTGCCTATAATTGTAGCAGCAGGATTTTGGGGAGCGTTTAGAACATTTGGTTGAGCAATAACGAAATTCTCTCTGTACAGCAAATCAGTATAACTACCGGTTGTCATAGTGAGTGTAACATCGTAGAGTCCTGCACTATCATAGATATGAAGCGGATTTCTTTCGATACTTGTATTGCCATCACCGAAATCCCAAAGAATGGTTGTTACAGCATTATCATGACCTTCAGCCTTATTGTTAAACTGAACCTCTGTTCCGGTTGTGCCAAAACGACTAGTCGAACTATACTGCACCAAGTGATGAACATAATTCATTCCGATATCGGCAATAGAGCCATCAGGGTCACGCGCTAAGTTTGGGTTACCTGCATCGATACATGGTGAGTAGATGCTTAGAGCTAAATCATGACCATCCTGCTCGACAAACAGTGGATCAGCATTGATATTACCAATACCGGGAGCTAATCCTTGAGCAAGGGAAATATCGTTGTAGGCAAAGGTTGGGGCTAGTTGTGTTCCTGTAAAGAGTTCGTTAGCTTGAATTACAGCACCCCACATGATATTCTGACTAAAGTAAGGTGAACTGTATTCACCTGTAAGAACAGTGGTATAGCCAAGAATATTGTTATTAAGAATTTGAATATTGCTGATATTACTCATAGCAAAGCAAGATATTGAGTTAGCTAAGCTATTCTCAATATGATTATGCTGAATTTGAGGAAGACAATCGACTTCGGAAAGCTCTATGGCAACTTGGTTATCAAGCAGAGTGTTTCTTTCTATAATAGAACTATTAGTGCCACTAATCTTCAATCCTGTAGCAAAGCCTTCAATGAGAGCATTAGTCAACATAATATTAGTCTGATGATTAAGGGTAAGACCCACACCAATATTTCTACTGGTATTGGTTGTATGTCTGATTCTGATATTAGTTAGAGTAGGAATAGTTTCTTCATTGGCATAGATATTAATACCATCTTTAACGTTTTCAGATTCAAAATCGGTTAAGTTCAAATTAATAAAACCGACACTTTTCAATGCTATAGCATCGGTACGTGAAGTGTTGGTAGTGTGTCTGATTCTGATATTAGTCAAAGTCGGGATTGTTTCCTCTGTTCTAGTTATGTTTTCCAGTAAGATACCTGTAATATAGTCATCTACTTCCACATCATCAATAACAGCTTGAATAAGACCATTTAGCTCAATACCTGTACCACCTAAGGCACGTGAAGTATTGGTAGTGTGTCTGATTCTAATATTGGTAAGAGTTGGGATAGATTCTTCATCAGAATAGATAGAAATACCAGCTTGAACATTCTCTGATTCGAAGTCTGTAACTACTAAATTAACATTTCCCACACTTTTGAGAGCCACTGCTTCAGTACGAGAAGTGTTGGTTGTATGACGAATTCTGATATTAGTAAGAGTTGGGATAGTCTCACCACTTCTGTTGGTATTGTCAAAGCTAATACCTGTAAGATAATCTTCAACAATAACTTCTGTTAGGTGAGGCGAAACAGAGCCAACAAACTCTAAAGCTTTTCCACCCAGCTCACGCGAAGTGTTAGTTGTATGTCGAATTCTGATATTGGTAAGAGTTGGGATAGTATCTTCCCCGGAGTAAATAGAGATACCGTTTGGCACATTTTCTGTTTCAAAGTCAGTAACCACCATATTTACTTTACCTGTTGCTTTAAGTGCCACTGCTTCAGTACGAGAAGTGTTGGTTGTATGGCGAATTCTGATATTGGTAAGGGTCGGAATTGACTCTTCTGTTCTACTTTCATTAATGAAAGAGAGACCTGTACCATAGTCATCAACTTCTAAAGAG
>Ga0265294_10003469_pt1 | contig 20132 bp, 16 predicted proteins | sample MunlanPumphouse3_FD_192504 | JGI IMG/M metagenome (GOLD analysis project Ga0265294, IMG submission 192504) | Groundwater microbial communities from a municipal landfill in Southern Ontario, Canada - Pumphouse #3 | ecosystem: Environmental > Aquatic > Deep subsurface > Groundwater | place...
GACCTTTGCCCGGGAGCACGGCACCACCGTGATCTTCGAGCCGCTGAACCGCAGGGAGGCGTTTTATCTTCGTCAGGTGGGCGATGCCGCCTCCATCTGTCGCGATATCAACAACCCCGGTGTAAAGTGTATGGGTGACTTCTGGCATATGACCTGGGAGGAGAACAACGATATGGCTGCTTTTCTTGCTGCCGGTGACTACCTGCAGCATGTGCATATGGCCAGTCGCAAGCGGCGCAGCATGCCGGGGGAGGATGGGGATGCCGACAACTATGTGAATGGTTTCAGGGGACTCAAGATGCTGGGCTACGATAAGTATGTGACTTTTGAATGCGGCTGCCAAGGCGACCGTATGGTGGTTGTGCCTGCAGCTCTGGAGCTGCTGCGCACCCAGTGGGACGAGGCCTGAACGGTTCTATAGCATGGACAGGCTCATCTGCGCATTCTCTTCTTACAAATTCTCTTTGGTGTTGATGCTGGTCTATGCACTGGGGCTGGCTGCGGCCACGCTGGTGGAAAAACAGATGGGGACAGAGGCTGCCAAAATGCTGATCTATTATTCTCCGCTGTTTCTCTTCCTGCAGCTGCTGCTGGTGGTGAATTTCCTCCTGCTGCTGAGCCGGTACCACTATCTGAAAAGAAAAAAATGGGCCCTCATGGTGATCCACGGTGCATTGATCGTCATCATGGCGGGTGCCCTCACGACCCATCTCTTCGGTAAGGAGGGGCAGGTGCACATCCGTGAGGGGGAGATCAGCGATGAGATGGTGATCCACTCTTCCCGGGGCACCCGCGTGGAGAAACTGCCCTTCCATCTGGAGCTGACCGATTTCCGGCTGCGCCGCTACCCCGGCTCACAGAGTCCCTCCTCCTTCGAGAGCTTGTTGCGGGTACATATCGACGGTGAGGTACGCGAAATGGAGGTGTGCATGAACAATGTCCTGGATCTGAAAGGGTACCGCTTTTTCCAGGCATCCTACGATCCGGATGAACAGGGTACCATCTTGTCGGTCAACAGGGATCCGGTCGGACGGGTCATCACCTACGGCGGGTATCTCCTGCTGGTAACCGGCTTGATCATGATGTTCCTGATGCGGCGTTCCCGCTTCCGCACATTGCTCAACGGACTCCACAAGTACAGGCAGGAGGCGGGGCTCATGGTCGTCCTCCTGCTGGCACCGATCTCCGCCTTCTCGAACCCTGCGGCGGGTGACCTCACGGTAGCAGCCCTGCAACAGCATACCGTGTCTGCAGCACATGCCGCCCGCTTTGGGACACTGCCGGTCCAATTCCGCGGGCGGATCATGCCGATGAACAGCTTTTCTTCCGGGATCCTGCGTAAGCTGCATCAAGAGACTTCCATCGGTGGTCTCAACGAGGACCAGTTTCTGCTTGGCCTGCTGGCCATGCCGCAGCTATGGATGGAGGTGCCGCTGATCGCCCTGCCCAACAGACAGATCAGCAGTCAGTATCGACTGCCGGAGGGGTATGCTGCCTATTCCCAATTCTTCGATCAGGGAGGGGGCTATCGCCTGCTGCCACAGCTGCAGCAGATCTACCACCGGCCGGCAGCGGAACGCACTGCTGCTGAGAAGGAGCTGATCAAACTCGATGAGCGGGTGAACATTGTGTACCAGCTGCTGCACCACAGCATGCCTGCCATTTTTCCCCATGTGGCAGATCCCGATCACACCTGGTTTGCACCGGGAGAGGATCTTGCCATTTTTGCGGATGATTCTCTCTTCGTGACCCATTCTTTCGACCATTACCTGGCGGCAGTAAGACATTCAGTGCAAAGTGGTGACTGGAGCGAGCCAGACCGGCTGTTGCAAGGGATGAAGACCTGGCAGATCCAACACGACACCGCCTCACTGATCCGGCCGGATAAGATGCAGGCGGAGATTCGTTATAACCGGATGCACCTGTTCAGCCACATCAGGGTGAGCTATTTTCTCTTGGGCGGCCTCCTGCTGCTGATCGCATTTTTGCGATTGATCCATGAAAGAAAATGGATGCGCGATATCGCGGTATTCCTGATTGCTGCCATTGCTGTTGTTTTTCTCTTCCACCTCTACGGCATGGGCTTGCGTGGGTATATTGCGGGACATGCACCTTGGAGCAATTCCTATGAGACCATGGTTTACATTGCATGGGTGACGGTGATGGCGGGGCTGATCTTCGGGCGTAAGAACCACCTCACCCTGGCACTCGCCACCCTCTTTGGCGGGGTGATCCTCTTTGTGTCCGGCCTCAACTGGATGGATCCGCAAATCAACACACTGGTGCCGGTATTGAAATCACCCTGGCTGATGTTGCATGTGGCGGTGATCGTGGCGGCTTACGGATTTTTCGGGATCAGTTTTCTGCTGGGGATCGTAAACCTCCTGCTGATGAGTTTCCATACAGCCGGAGAGCGACTGAGCTGCCGTATCAAAGAGCTGGGGATTATCAACAATCTGTCACTTTTGTCGGGGTTGGCACTGATGACCATTGGCACTTTTCTGGGTGCTGTCTGGGCCAACGAGTCGTGGGGAAGGTACTGGGGATGGGATCCCAAAGAAACCTGGGCGCTGATCACGGTGGTGGTCTACTCCTTTGTCACCCACCTTCATCTGGTGCGGCGATGGTACAGCGACTGGCTCTTTAACCTGCTCTCCGTGCTCGCTTTCTCTGCGGTGCTGATGACTTTTCTCGGGGTGAACTACTTTCTGAGCGGGATGCACTCTTACGGGCAAACGGATACCGATGCATCCCTGTTTGTCTGCATCGCGGCAGCCTTTGCGGCAATCGGAATACTGGGGGTTGTGTCGTACAGGAGAGCTGAAAGCCGGGAAACCTGTTTATGTGGAGAAGCCGATGGCGGCGCAGGATGAAAAACATCCAGCTCCCAGCTCATTCCATCTTTTTCTTTTTCCAGATCTGCCAGGAGTTGACCAGGTTCTGCCAGAGCACATACATTCCCGGCCCGAGAGAAGCAAGCGGATTCAGGTAGGTCTGCGTGAGCCAGATGGCCAATATTGTGTTCTTCTGTCCCAGTCCCTGGCCTCCGGCAATGGTACGACCGAATCGCCTGCCTATTTTTCGTCCGAAGTAAAACTGAGCCAGGCAGATCAGCAGTGAGACGGTGGCAATCAACACCTCCAGGCTATAGTTACCGTCATCCTGCAGCCGGACATAGCGGGTCACGTTACCGATCACCACGGTGAGGGAGGCAGCCCAGAGATAGAAAGAGACGATCTGTGCGGCAGAGATTTTTTGGTGCAGGGTCGGAGCGGTCTTACGGATGAATAAAGCCAGTAGAAAGGGAGCCACCAGAATGGGCATCACGCTGACGAGGATATGCCAGAAGGTGGAGACGAACGAAACGGTGTCGCTGCTTTCCCCCACCAGTGAGAGAAACAGTGGGGCAATAAAGGCTACGGAGAGGTTGCTGACGATGGAGTAGGCTGCGGTCACGGGGATGCTGCCCCCGAGCATGCCGGCGACCACCGGCGCCGAGGTCGCTGTGGCGGTCAGCACACAGATCATTGCTGCCTGCGCCAGCACCTCGCTGAAGGGGCGCAGCACCAGGTAGATCAAAGCGCTCCCCCCATATTGGATGGCCAGCAGGATATAATGGAAGCGGGAGAGCCGGATGTCGCTCCATCTGACGCGGCTGTAGGTGATGAAAAGCATCAGTGCCAGCATCCAGGGGATGGCCGGTGAGAGGAGGGAGAGCGGCTTGTGAAATACGATCCCCAGGGCCATTGCCACTGGGAGCAGGTATTTCTCGAGATACTTTTGCATATCAGTTGTAGTAGTTTCCCGGCGTGGAGGAGGTGTCGGACTGCCGCAACAGATCCTTGTGGCGGGTCTCGGTCATCCACTGCTTGCGGTCGAGCACCAGGTCGGTGATGAACCGTTCAATCTCCGGCAGATACTCCTTCATGGGAACCTCGGCCATCTCATGGCCCACACCCTCGATGCTGTAGAAGGTAAAGGGATAGCGTTCCTCCCGGAATCGCTTCACTAACTGCCGGCTGCCGAACATGCCCAGATGAAACAGACCGGTTTTGTTGTAAGGTACCAGCCGGTCGGCCGTGCCATGGAAGAACAGGGTGGGGGCGGGACGTTTGGTGTATGATGGCAGGCCTTCGGTACTGAAGATGCCGCCCGCAAAGGAGATCACACCGGCATAGCGGAACGCTGCGGGCAGCATTTCCGCGAGCGGATGGTTGTTCTGTTTCATATAGTCGGCTTGTAGCACGGTGATGGCTCCTGCGCTGGATCCACTGATGATACACCGCGACGGGTCAATGTACAGCTCATCCGCATGTTCCAGCAGATAGCCGGTGGCGGCATACAGATCCTCCACCGCCAGATGAATGGCATTCAGCAGCGGCTTGTAGTTCCGCAGGCCGGGTGCTTTCTCTCCCTTCATCCCCAGGCGGTAATCAATGGAGGCGACGGTAAATCCCTTGTCTGCAAAATAGTGGAAATAGGGGAGATAAATCCCGGCATCCCGTTGCCCATCCTTGAAGCCGCCGCCAAAGACAAAGATGAGACAGGGCTGTGGCAGGATTGAGGCGGAGTCACTCCGGTAGAGATCCATTTTCAGTTCCACTCCTTCTTTCACAGCGAACAGCCGGGTCTCTTTTTCTATGGTGCCGGCTGCCAGTGACAGCGACAGCAGCAGCGATGCAAAAACGATGGAAAGTCTCTTGTGCAACATTTTCATTCCTCAATAAAATCGGTCACCAGCTTCAGTATCTCCATCTTCGCCCGGTCGTAGTCGTCGTTGCAGACCGTCACGTCGAACCGGGGGGCGAAGCTCATCTCATACTCCGACTTGGCCAGCCTGTTTTCAATCACCTGCGGGGTGTCGGTCCCTCTCTTCTCGAGTCGTTCACGCAGCACCTCCACCGACGGAGGCATGATGAAGATGCTCAGGGCCTTTTTACCATATATCTTTTTGATATTGAGGCCGCCCACACAGTCCACGTCGAAGACCACATTCTTTCCTTCAGAAAGGATACGGTCTACTTCGCTTTTGAGTGTTCCGTAAAACTTATCGCGATAAACCTCTTCGTACTCAAGAAACTCGTTGTTGGCAATGCGTGCACGAAAGCCTGCCGGTGAGAGGAAGTGATACTCTACACCATCTCTCTCTTCCCCGCGGGGCATACGGCTGGTAGCTGAGATCGAAAATTGAAGATTCAGTCCCTGTGACAACAGGAAACGTACCAGCGTCGATTTGCCGGCTCCGGAGGGAGCAGAGAAAATGATCAGTTTAGCCATCGTTGGGATAGAAATTTTGCAACAGCACCACCCACAAGTGTTTGTGTCTGTTATAATATGTTTAATATCTGTTCTTTGATCTGTTCCAGCTCATCTTTCATCTGCACCACAATGCGTTGCATATCCGACTGATTCGATTTGGAGCCGAGGGTGTTGACCTCGCGGCCGATCTCCTGGGCAATGAATCCCAGTTTCTTCCCCTGTGAAGCGTTGTCGTTGAGCGTCTCCGTAAAGTAATCCAGATGATGGGCCAGACGGGTCTTCTCTTCGTTTACATCGAGCTTCTCCAGGTAGTAAATCATCTCCTGTTCCAAACGGTTGTGATCGATCTCTACTCCCTCCAGGTTGCCCAGCGCTTCGTAGATACGGCATTTGATCTTTTCCGTCCGCTCCGCTTCAAAGGGATCTATCGTTGCCAGCAACGATCGGATCGTCTCAATCTTGTCGGACAGCACCTTCTGTAACATCTCCCCTTCCTGTTTGCGAAAGGTGATCACCCCCTCAACCGCCTCTTCTATGGATTTTTCGATGACTTGCCACTCTTCCTCGTTGAGCTCTTCGTTCTCCTGTTTCATCACATCCGGCAGACGCAGCAAGACCGTGAACCAGTCGGCCGGTACAGGGATATTCATTTCGGCTGCCAGGCCGGTGAGTTGTTGGTGGTACTGACGGAGTACCTGGGAGTCGATTAGCGACGATACATCCCTGGAAATCACATCCACATTCATCGTCAGATCTACTTTGCCCCGCTCGAGACGGCGGGAGAGCATATTGCGCAGTACGAGTTCCTTTTCCCGGTAGATGGAGGGAATCCGTGCGGAGAGATCAAACTGCTTGCTGTTTAAAGACCTTATTTCAACCGTGACTCTTTTATTCTGCAATTCGGCAATCGCTTTGCCATACCCTGTCATTGAATGTGTCATTGTTTCTCTTTTCCACAAAGGTAGCAATTTTTGAAAAAAGATCACGCCGGCTGTCAGGCATTTTCTTTCCGTGATGCATTTTGTTCCTTTTCTTTTGCCATACGATCTTCCTTGTCACGCGTATCGGCGAGGATCAACAGTTTCCGCGTCTCGACAAAATTAGAGAACAGAAGAAAGATACAGGCTGCAGCGGCAAGATACTGGAGCGAGCCCGGCACGAAAACTTCAAATGTGATGATGCCTGCCAGCAGAAGTCTCACTTCGGTAGGGCCGAAGATCCCGGAGTCAATGGAATATTGCCCCCCGATCTTGTATCTTAGCTGGGCGGTGATCATCTCCCATCCGTAGAACACGACGAACATAAAACCGGCATATTTCCACACTCCCGGCGCATAGATGGTGAATCCCAAGCCGATCAGGATGGTGCCGATCCAGTCGACCGTCACGTCGAGCGAAAATCCGTACCATTTGCGGGGGGACCTGCGGTAGTAGGCCAGTCGTCCGTCGAGGGAGTCGCCGAACCAGTTGATGATGAACCCGATAATGGAGATTAACAGCCAGTAGCGGCTCAGGTAGGCGCCCATCACAAAACTGGCGGCCACCATCAGGTTGCCGAATGATCCGATGGCGGTAAGCCCGTCGGAAGAGATCCAGGAGGGTATTTTTTGTACTAAGTAGGCAATGGATTTTTGTTCCCCTGCACGGAGGATATTGGTCCGTTGGCGATCGGTGGCGATGAGTCTGAGCGACTTGGCCATGTTCTTTTTTGTTGTATTCATCTCCGTCTCTTTTGAATGATTCTTGTATCCTGTCACAAATGTAGCCATAAAATTTCATGTTACGAATATGTTTCAAAAAAAATGGTGCGGCGTGTGGTTGTCTCCATAAAAAAGCCGTCTTCCGAAGAAGACGGCCTGTTATCTGAAATGACTATGACAGGGTCAATTGTTGCTGTTCTCTCCCTCGTCGGTGGGCACGATCAGTTTGTAACCCTTTCCGTGGATGTTGATGATCTCAATGTTGGGCTCCGGTTTGAGTAACTTGCGCAGCTTGGTGATATAGACATCCATGCTGCGTGCATTGAAGTAGGTGTCCTCTTCCCAGATCTGTTTCAAGGCATGATTGCGTTCCAGGATATCGTTTGCGTGGGCGCAGAGGAGGGAAAGCAGCTCTGATTCTTTGGTGGTGAGTTTCGTCTGTGCATCCCCGATGGAAAGGATCTGCTTTTGCGTGTCGAAGGTCATCGTGCCGAAGTTGTACACCTGTTGTTCCTTACTCTTTTTCCCTTTCACCCGTCGGATAATGGCCTCGATACGGAGTACCAGCTCTTCCATGCTGAAGGGCTTGGTGATGTAATCATCGGCTCCTGCCTTAAATCCTTCCAGCACATCTTCCTTCATGTTCTTGGCGGTGAGGAAGATAACCGGTATCTCGGTGTTAATGGTTCTGATCTCTTTGACCAGGGTGACACCATCTTTCTTGGGCATCATCACGTCTACGATGCAAAGATCATACTTGGTCTTCACAAATCCCTTGAAACCGGCTTCCCCATCGGGGAACAGATCGGTATCAAAACCTTTTGCCTGAAGATACTCCCTGAGCAGCATGCCCAGATTCTCGTCATCTTCACATAAAAAAATCTTTAATTTCTCTTCCATATCATTTTTCTGTTATTACGGGTAAACTGATTATAAACTTGGTCCCTTTCCCTAATTCGCTTTCGGCACGGATGGTGCCGTTCATATCGGTCACGATTTTCTTCACGTACGCCAGCCCCAGCCCGAAGCCTTTCACATCGTGTCGGTTGCCGGTCGGTACGCGGTAAAAACGCTCAAATACTTTCTTCGCATCTTCCTTCCTCATTCCGATACCGTTGTCTTCAATGGAGATGATCAGTTTGTTTCCGTCGTTGCGGGTACGGATCATCAATTCCGGCGGAATCTCCTTTTTTTTGTACTTCAATGCATTGTCCAGAATATTGAACAGTACGTTGGTGAAGTGCATCTCATCCACCCTGATCGTCGAGTTCTCTGCCTGCAGGTCCACATCGAGGGTGCCCTCCAGTTTCTCCACCTTCAGGACATGGGTGTTGGCCACGCTGACCACTAAGTCGTTTGCATCCATCTCCTTCATTTTCAGAGTGGTCTTCTGCTTGTCGAAGAGGGACATCTGCAGCACCTTCTCTACCTGGAAGCTCAGTCGTTTGGTTTCATCGTGGATCACGCCGGTTACATGCCGGAATACCTCGGGCGATTTCAGGATCGACTCGTCCTTCAGCATCTGCGATGCCAGTGAGATCGTGGAGACGGGCGTCTTCAGCTCATGCGTCATATTATTGATGAAATCATTTTTCATTTCAGACAAACGCTTTTGTCTGAAGAGGGAGACCACCGTGAATATAAACGTGATCAGCAGGATGAGGGTGAAGATCAGTGACGGGATGAAAAAGTTGAGTTCACTGTACACATAGTTTCTTTTGGTGGGGAAGTAAACCCTCAGTTGGTTCAACTTCGCCGGCGGATCGTTGGGAAACAGGATCTGGGTGTAGATGGCGTCTCTCTGTTTCGTGGAGAATCCGGGAGAAGAATAGACCACCTGATTGTTGAAGTTCACCACCTGAAAACTGAAAGGTTCATTCAATCCGTTATAGGAGAGTTCGTAATGGATATACTGCTCCACCTTGTTGAAATCGATACGCTCCTCGATTGGTTCATTGCTGGCCCTGTTCAGGATCTTGAAGATCACTTCGTAGAGCAGGGATCGTTCGTGCAGATAGCGTTTCGAAAGCGACTGTTGCATGTCGTACTGCGTCTTTGAGATCGTGCTGGCACCCTGATTGGGTGAGAGGAAGCTCTTTTCATGCGAATGGTCCGGCATGATGGATTGCTCCGTGACGTTCATCTCTATTCTCGTTTTGCTTCCGTCGGGATGGATGAGGGATGTGGTTGTCTGCTCTCTGATGATGTTCTGCGAACCCTGAGGCTGATTGTACTGAGAATATCTGTTTTCCGATTCAATCATATCCTGTTCCAGATAATCGCTTGTCTGATCCAGCTCCAGATCCTTCATTACGTTATAGAGGCTTCGGTTCACCTGCTCATTGAACTGCTGCGTGCGAATGGAAAGGCTGGTCTTCATATACCTGACCTGTAGGAACAGCAGTGCGAAGAATGCCGTGAACATCACAACGGCAAGCAACCAGATAGTTGATTTTTTCATACGCTCTTTTACTTACCTCCGTTTTAGTGATAACTGCTTTTTTATTTCAAAGATCATCTTTTTTTACTTATTAATTTAACAAATAAACCACTTTTTTGTTTAACATATCCTCTTAAAATTAAAAAAATCCGAAAAATAAGGCGATCACAACATTAATTAAGAGAAACGGGGCGTTGGTTGCTTATTTTTTGAATTAGTTTAACAAAGAGATGGAGATTCACCGATCGTGTCCGGTTGAGTCGGATGCTCAGACTCATGTTGTTGTGAAAGGTGCTTCTGAGTTCGATAAGCGGGTTAAAGCTCTCCACAATGCCGGCCGCCTGTATGTTGTAGGGGGAGGAGGGCCGGGATCAGCCCATCCGCCGCATGATGGCTCACATCTCCTGTCTCACTGCTGAACGGTTGTCCGCTGTAGGGGCTCTCACGGAGAAAGCCCCGGAAGGAGTCGGACTGATAATGACCCTCCGCTTTGCTGCTTTCGAAGGCAGAGGAGAGTGAGAGGGTGGTGATGGCCAAACTGTCTCCGCGGATCTCCGGCATCCCGTCAAACATGAACTGGTATTCACTGCGGCGATTGTCTTCATACAGCGCATGCAGGTCGATCCGAATGCCAGCCCGGGGATCAATCTGCCTTCCTCTTGTTTTTGTCCGAACAGGTCGCCGATCATGGGGTCATAGGCCGGCAGGTCGGTGCGTGTTTTGTATCCGAGATTCAGATTGATCTGCCGGATCATCAATAGGGTACGCAGCAGCTGTTGCCTGAGACCCTGACCGGAAAGAGACGTTCAGGTTGGGAGTCAGGTTCCATGTGAGGTTGAACCGTCTGTCCCAGTAAAAATTGTGACTGAAGGTAAGATAGCCCGACTGCGCATGTGTCGACCCTGCCGCGTAACCATTCAGGTTGCGCAGTTGTGTTTCTTGATCGTTTCTCAAAAGAATGGGGTTCAGGCTGATCTCCGATCTCGATGCAGCACGGTATTCACCGCTGATGTGGAACTTGTTCTTCTCGGGGAGCTGGCGGGCAACTGTGAGCGTGGAGTCATACAGTTCCTGAAACAGGAACTTTTCGGCAATGGCTTCATTTCCGATCTTTTCCCTTAAATGGGAACCGAAAGGCTCCGTCACCGGGAAGATAGTTCAGATAGATACCTGTGGTCCGCACCCATGTCGGTAGAGAACTCGCCTACCTGATAAACTTCTCGTCGTAATGGTCGGCACTGAACTCGAAGGGTGTGATCTGCGCACCTCCGCTGCTGTTCACGGTCTGTACTTCCGACTGCTGCTGCGAGAAGAGGGTGTTCATCTGCAGTTTTCCGAACTGCAGGTCCGTTTTGATGCCGAACAATGCTGCGCCGCCGTCGATCAGTGGGTTGGAGGTGGTCATGCTCACATTGCCTGCTTCGATGTTGCGGATGATCTCAGCCTCCTCTCCCCGGTAGGCCAGCCTGATCTCTTTGCTGCGATAGTCGAAGGTGGCTTCGGTGTCGTAGTTGACGTCGAAGCTGAACCTGTTTCTTTTTCGGGCCCGCAGCGGGAGGGTGGGATTCTCTGTCACATCCCGTTTCATGCCTGCCGAGATCTCGATGGATCCCTGTGTGGTGAGTTGCACCCCTCCGGGACCAAAGAGTGAGGTGAGCGGCTGCACCTGTTTTTGCACACCGGTCATCATAAAAGGAGGGTACGGATCTCTGAGACTGTCTGCAGGCTGTTGGTTGCGTTTTCTGAAATAGTCGCCTTGCATTTTCCGCAGACGATATGCCATATATTCCTTTGTCGTCATGGTCATGGGAGTGTCCAGCAGATGATCCCCGATCTTTTCTTCAAAGATATAGAGACCCGAAAGGGGTCGTAACGCACCTCCGTACGTACGCCTGCCCGATGGTTCTGGGCACACAGAGGCTGAGCCCCGTTCAGGAGGAACAGAAGAAAGAGAGCAAATGAAAAAAAGGATCTTCTCAAAGAGACCACAGCCATATACGATTTTTGTAACCCAAAATGCGTATTACGTAACCGGCAACTGTCAGAGTCTTTTCAATGCTTCCTTGATCACTTCCTCAACAGGAAGGGTCGGGTCTTCGCGGATGATTTTGAATACCACCTTCTGTGAGGCAGTCTGTACAAAGCCGAGCATCACCAGTGCGGAGACTGCTGCCTGTCCGGTGGAGGAGAGGCCGGCTTTAGCCGGCAACTGCACGGAGCCGCCCTCGTCGGTGAGCTGGATCTTGTCCTTCAGGTCGATGATGATCCGCTGTGCCGTTTTCGTACCGATCCCTTTGACCGACTGGAGCTGCGCGGCATCCGCGGAGGCAATCACGTTCTCCAGTTCCCGTGGGCTCAGGGAGGAGAGGATCATCCTGGCCGTACCGGGCCCCACGCCCGAGACACTGATCAGGTGTAGGAACAGCTCCCGTTCATGCTTCTCTGCGAAGCCGAACAGCAGGTGGGCATCTTCGCGGATCGACTCACAGACATAGAGCCTGGCCGTAGTTTTGCTATTGATGGCAGCATAGGTGTTGAGGGAGATGTTCATCTCATAGCCGATCCCCCCGCATTCGATCGTCACTCTTGCGGGTGTCAGTTCGGTTACTTCTCCCTTGATATAGTCTATCATCTTCTTCGATTAACAGTTGGTTGATTACGTAATACCGTTCACATAACGGCATTCATGCCGAAAAAGTATGTGAACGGCGAAAAAAAGGTGAGGTCCGCATAACCGGACCATGGCCCGTTGCCGATGCGGTAGAATTCTTTAATGGATTTCATATCTGTAGGGTGAATGACCGGGTTGTTCCCGGTTATGAGTGAAACAACAGCTTCATGGCTTGCAGGATATCGGTTTTGTCGGCATGGTCGTACAGGATCAGCAAGACCGTATCGTGACCGGCAAGGGTACCCATCACTCCGGAAATATTGTTTGCGTCAATGTCGCATGCGATCCCCTTCGCATAACCTGCCGGTACTTTGATCATCGCCAGCTGGCCCGAGAAGTCGATGCTGAACAGCCCGTGTCGGGCAAAAGAAGCCATGACGCCCTGTTTTCCTTTTTTTGTTTGCGGCAGCTGTATGCCCGGTAGCCGATAGAAGTAATTACCCGCATTGTCGGGTGTCTTGGCAATCTTCATCTCCCTGAAGTCACGCGAGAGGGTGGCTTGCGTGAGTTCAAAGCCATCCTCAGAGAGACGTCGCAGCAGCTCCTCCTGACTGTCGACAGCGGCAGTACCGAGGATCCGAGCGATCGCTTCCTGTCGCTCCTGCTTCGTTTTTTTGTGCATCACTTTCCCTCTTTTCCGCCAAAGTGAAAGATGACCGGTATGGGAGCAGGCGCTTTCACCAGCTTCTTTCCTACGAAAAACTTGGGCCACAGCTTCACCGACACCGCTGTCTCATTGGGTGTGATGCCCAGAAAGCCGCTCATCTCACTGGTCACCCGTTCCTGTGAATAACGATTCATCAGGCTCTTCAGGTCCACATTGATGGGTACCCCGATCACCTTGGTCTCGCCCGGCTCAATGCGAATGGGGATATCCATTTTTCCTTTCACGAATTCCATCTCATTGATCTGGATGGCGTAATCGAGGGCATCGAGAAAGGCGGCAGAGGTGTTTGGGTTGGTGACATCCATATTGAGGGTCATGCTGAAGGGGATGGTTTGCATGCCCGATCCTCCGGAGAGGATGGTGGCAATGGTTGCCAGGTTGGAGAGCGAGATACCGGAGGTGTCGCCCAGGCTGAGTCCTGCGAGCTGGATATTGTTGAGCGACCGGTAACGGTACTCACTTTGGGAGAGACGATAGGTTCCGCCAATTTTGTTCATGATGTCACAGCTTGTCAGCAGGATCATGGCACTGAGAATAAGAATTGTTTTCTTCATATTTGCAGTTGTTTTGTTACTTGATGGTGACCATGGTGGCTCCGTAGCCGTACTCCTGAAAGGAGGCATCCTGGTGATAACAAGTGGGGTATTTCATTTTTAACTCTTTCACGAGGGCATTTTTGAGCACGCCATCGCCTTTGCCGTGAATAAAAACGATCTTTTGGTTTTTGTTGCGCCGATTGTCGGTCATCACCTCGTTGAATCTGTTCAGCTGATATTCCAGCAGGTCGGTGTTGCTCATGCCGGCGGTGGTATCCAGCAGCTGATCGATATGCAGATCCACTTCGATGACCGCATTTTTTCCCTTCTTCTCTATGCCCTCTATCCGTGGCCGTCTATGTCTATCAGGGGTTTCTTTCTCCCTGATGGCTTTTTCCAGGTCACCCGCCGAGATCAGCAGCTCCCGTTCGGGCAGATCGTTGCGCATGAGGTAAAAAAGGAGCGCATCCTCGTCGAAATAGTCGTTTTCGCGGAAGCTGTGCAGCTTGTAGAACTTCACTGTATCGATGCGCAACTCTACCGAGCAGGGGTTCTTGAAACGGAACGGTTTGTTGTGCTTGAAGGCGATGAACTGCACGCACACTTTCTCCAAGTCATTGAGCTGTTCCTTGCCGAACTCTTCGAGGAACATCTTGGTGTTGGGTTCCACGCTGCCGCTGTAACGGCTTTTCCAGCTGTTGTTTTCCCGGCTCATATAGTTGAAGAAGAGCCAGTAGTTGCTGTCATTCACAAAATAACACTCATAGGGGGTAGAAGAGAGCGCTTTTACATTGGTGGGCAGATAGGCCAGACAGGCGGTGATCTGCTCTCCTTCGCGGGTCTCCTCCGGAATGTCCGTCTCGGTCACCCTGACCTCCGGCTTGTCGGAAGCTGCTTTCTCCTTTGCGGACACCTCTTCGGTTTCGGGGAGGTGTCCCATCTTTTCGTTGCCGGCAGCTTCCACCACCACACACTCGGTGATCAGCACCGGCACATCGAACCCGTGTTCGTCCTCTATCATTGCTAACTGTTTGTTGAGGAAGCCTTTCACGGTCCCGCCTCCCACGGTGTTGAGAAACCGTACCTTGTCGCCTACCGATAATTTGTTCATTCTTTCGATTTTCACTGTCACACCTAAGGTCAATTTTTTCCCGGGGAAATGTCTGATTGAGGTGTTTTATGTTTGTTCGCTTTTGCAAAGATGACTAATTTTGCAGAATAAATGCATTAATAAAACCGAAAAATCGTTTTTGCGATAATAAAAAATGAAAAAAGAGGAGATTGTTCACCTGCCCATATCCCGTTACGATTATCATCTTCCCGGCGAAAAGATCGCCAAATATCCACTTCCGCAAAGAGATGCTTCCAAACTATTGTTATACGGTGATTCGGGCATCCGCTCCGCTCTCTTCTCCGATCTTCCCGACTGGCTCCCGGAGGGGAGCCTGCTGCTGTTCAACAACACCCGGGTGATCCATGCCCGTCTGCTGTTCCGCAAACCCGGGGGAGCACAAATTGAGATCTTCTGTCTCTCGCCTTCCTGCCCGGCCGACTATGCGGTCAGCTTCCAGCAACGCCGCTTCTGTTCCTGGCACTGCATGATCGGCAATGCCAAAAGATGGAAAGAGGAGCCGCTGGTCATGAAGGTGCCGCTACAAGTGGGGGAGGTAAAGTTGCAGGCGGATAAGATTGTCCGGAACGGGCAGGAGACGGAGGTCCGTTTCACCTGGGATGATGACCGTTTTACCTTTTCCGAGCTGTTAGAGGCAGCCGGCAGGCTGCCCATCCCGCCCTACCTGAACCGTGCTGCCGAGGAGAGGGATGAAGTCACCTACCAGACCGTCTACTCCCGTATTGAGGGATCTGTAGCTGCTCCCACGGCGGGGCTGCACTTCACGCCGCAGGTGATGGAGCGACTTCAGAAGAAGGGGATTATTCGGGCGGAGGTGACGCTCCATGTGGGTGCCGGTACCTTCCGTCCGGTGAAAAGCGAGACCATTGCCGATCATGAGATGCATACCGAGGTGATCTCTGTAGAGAGAAAAACCATTGAGACACTGCTCCATCATCAGGGAAAACTGATCCTGGTGGGTACCACCTCCCTGCGCACGGTGGAGAGTCTCTACTATATCGGCAAAAAACTGCATGATGATCCCGGCCTGAAACCGCATGAGCTGACTGTGGGGCAGTGGGAGCCTTATGAAGAGGAGACACCGATCCCTCCTGCCCAGGCACTTCGTAGTATCCTCGACTACCTGGATCGTACCGGGGGGGATCGGCTGATGGCTGCCACGCAGATCATCATCGTGCCGGGTTATCTGTTTCATTTTCCCGATGCGCTGGTGACCAACTTTCACCAGCCGCAGAGCACGCTGCTGCTGCTCATCGCCGCCTTTGTGGGGGACGACTGGAAGAAGATCTATGAGTATGCGTTGCGGGAAGATTATCGCTTTCTGAGTTACGGTGACAGCTCTCTTTTGTGGAAAAAGTCGAAAGAAGCCTGTAAATAGGTTAAAAATGGTGCTGAACCAAAGCGCTATTAGCCATTTTTTTGTATCATTGCAAATCAAATAAAATCAAGTTCATTTATCTGTTTTGATTCCATAGCATTGGTAAAGAAGATAGCCCGCATACTCGCAATCATCGTTGTAAGTATCATATTGATCAATATCATACTGTACATCGCACTGAGTGTTCCTGCCCTTCAGAAAAGAGCGGCCGACATGGTTATCGACAAGCTGAAACCGATCATCGGCACGGAGGCATCGCTGGAGGGCATCCGGATAAAACTCTTCAATACGGTGGAGTTGAAAGGCCTTTTCGTGGAGGATCTGCAGCAGGATACCTTGTTCTATGCGGAGAAGATTGCCGTGCGCATCCATGCGCTGGAGCTGCTGAAGCACCGGGTCGCGGTACAAAAAGCGGGCCTGGAGAATTTTGTGGCCGATGTGCATCGTGTCTCTCCCGACGATCCCTTTAACTTCCAGTTTCTGATCGATGCGTTTGCCTCCGAGAAGGACACCACGGTGGTGAAAGAACCAAAATGGCGGATCACGGCGGAAGAGGTGGTGCTGAAGAACGGCACCCTGCGCTATCATGTCTGCTCCGCCCCGCAGACACCGGGACAGTTTAACGTGAACCACCTCGATGTGCACCATTTAAATTTTAAAGGGAAAGCTGATTTTCTCAGCTTAGAAAAGATGAAAGCGGAGATTGATCTGCTGGGATTCACCGAGGTGAATGCGGGACTTACCCTTTACCGTCTCCGTACTTCCGTTACAGGCAAAGGCCCCCGGATCGAAAGCGACGGGCTGCAGCTCCACCTCAACCACTCGGAGATTGCGGTTGCCGAGGCCTATTTTGACAGGGAGAGCAAGGCGTTTGGCATCCGGGTGGAGAGCGAACTGACCGATCCGAAAGATATCGCCCTGTTCACCTCCCGATTGGCTCACCTCAACAAACCACTCTCCTTTCGCGTCGATGCGGAAGGAGCATTGCCGCAGGCGACCCTGGATCAGTTCACCCTCCGCTACGGGGAGGATACGCGCGTCGATCTTACCGGCATGATTGCCGATTTCCGTCATTTAGAACAGAGCAACCTGCAGGTGGATATCCGCCATCTCGCTGTCTCGCAGGAGGATCTGCAGTCTTTTATCCGGATCGGTCCGGCAGACTATGCTTCACCCGATCAACTGCTGGCTCTCGGAGAGATGAACCTGCGGCTGCAGGCAAACGGGAAGCTGAGCAGCTTTCGCTACAAGGGTGCGGTGGTCACCGAACAGGGTGAGGTGAGCCTGAACGGCAGAGGGTCGATCCGGAATCAGTTCAAAGTGATGACTTTTGAAGGACCGGTGCAGGCGAACGATATTCGTCTGGCTGCCATTCTGGGTGAGGGGCCTTCTCTGGGCGATGCCTCTCTGCAGACCGATGTGAAGCTGTCGCTGCAGCATTCAGTCGTGAACGTCACTGCCGCAGGAAGCATCGGATCGGCTTACTATAAGGGTTGTCACTATACCGATCTCAATTTTGACGGAACCTACAGCGGCAACAATGTCACGGCACGGATCACCAGCGATACGGAAAGAAACAGGCTGGAGCTGACGGGGGATATCTCCTTTGGGGAGGGGATGAAGTTTGATGTGAAGGGAAGGGTAGAGCGGCTGGATCTGCACCCCTTTATGCTGATGAAGCACTGGAAGGACCCCTGGGTGAGCTTCACCATTGACGGGGATCTTGCGGGCCGCACGCTCGACGAGATGACCGGTACGCTGGTGATCGACAACCTTTCATTGGTGGACAGCAATTTTATCTACAATCCCGGTTCTATCTACCTGCAGGCGCTGGCTGACACCGGTGAGGGGAAGAAGTTGCAGATCTACTCCTCCTTCCTCGAGGCAGAGATGAGCGGCGATTATTACTTTTCCACCCTGGGGCGGGAGCTGATGCAGGCATTGCACCCACACCTCCCCTCGGTGATCCATGCACCGGCAACAATGTGTGACGGGAAAAATCATTTCCGGTTCAATCTGCTGATCAAGAACACGGAGGATCTCTCCTACGCTTTCGGCTTGCCGGCCTACAATGTGGAGCATGCCACCCTCACCGGTCGTGTGGATATGTCTTCCGATGAACCGGTGCAGATGGAGGGGCATCTGCCGCGGCTGATGATGGGTAACAACGATATCCGGGAGACGCAGCTTGCGCTGCAGAGTAACAGCTCATCCGGTATCGGTCTCGATCTGCTCACCTATCTCGTACAGGATAACGGATTCATCAACGTGCACCTCGTTACTGCTGCAGCATCGGATCAGGTATCCAACAGACTGCTCTATGAACTGCGGCAAGCCCAGACCAAATCGACCGGCGAGTTGAAGGTGACCATGGATTTTCTGCGTGATGCAGCCGGCCAACTTGCCTCCGATATCCGCATACACCCCACCAGTCTTGTCTTCAACGACAAGCGGGTGGAGTTCAATGATGCGGCTATCACCTACCGCAAGGATCGGATCACCGTTTCAAATTTCGGACTGAGGGAAGAGAACATGCTGCTGATGGGGATAGAGGGAGTGGCCTCCAAAAGTGAGGCCGACTTTATCCGGGTTTACTTCAATAATACGGAGTTGGCCAATATTCTGGCGGCATTCAATGTGTCGCAGTTTGCCGGTTCTATTAACGGAGACATCTACGTGCGACAAATGCTGGAAAGCCCGATGGTGCATACCGAGGATTTGCGGATCGAAGATATCGCGATCTACAACGATACCATCGGTACCTTCACCATCGAGGGTGACTGGGATAATCTCTACTCCGGCCTCGACTTGAACGCTTACCTTGTCAAAGAAGGGAAGCACCTCCTCGATATCGCGGGATACATTCCTTTGGGCAACAAGAGCCCGTTGCCGATGGATGTCCGTTTCCGGATCCAGGATTTCGACCTGAAAGCGATACAGCCGTTCACTACCCATCTCTTCAGCGAACTGTCGGGGCAGCTTAACTCACAGATCGCCATTACCGGTAAACCCTCTGCGCCGGTAACCCGTGGCTGGCTGGGAATCGATCAGGGAGAGATGAAGGTGGCTTTCACCAACGTCACCTATTTCGTGTCGGACACCATCGATATCAACCCCGACAATGTGGGGTTGCGCAACCTGGTGATCCGCGACCAAAACAACCGAACTGCCACGCTCAACCTCAACCTGTCGCACTCCAACTTCGGCGGGATGGCCTACAATGCCTCCCTACGAATGAACGATTTTATGCTGCTCAACAATGAGAACCGTACCGACCTGATGGCCTACGGCCACCTGCGCCTCACGGGTGAGCTCGCTGTTAACGGCTCTTCGGCAGGCATCTACGGTGAGGGCACCCTGACCAGTACCAGCCGCTCGAAGGTGACGGTAGTGCTGCCACAGACCGCTCGGGCCACGGCGTATAGCGGTGTGGTCTATATCAACACCCCTGAGGAGAACGACTCGCGCGCCTTCCTGAAAAAGAACAATGGGGAGAAGGAGAAGCCCTCATCCGGTCTCTCATCCGGCATTCCCATCGTGATCCGGACCGCGGTTAACCTCACGCCCATGCTGGAGGCGGCGGTGGTGCTCGATCCCACCACGGGCAATGCTCTGGAGGTGAGCGGTGAAGGGGAGGTGAATGTTGATTTCAACTCCAGATCCACCCCACTGGTGCGACTCTATGGCGACTATGTGATCAACAGCGGAAAGTTCCATTATAACCTGCAGAACCTTCGTACCATCGACTTCAATATTCGCGAAGGAAGTCGCCTCACCATGGAAGGTAATCCGCTCAATACCCAGTTTAATATCACCGCCTTTTTGCCGGTGAAAGCTGATCTGTCGGCACTCAGCCACACCTTCACCACGGAGTTGGCCAATACCCGTGTGCCGGTGAATGCACTGCTGCAAATACGGGGTGACTTGGAGGCGATGGACCTGCAGTATGACATCGAACTGCCTGAGAGCTCGAACGACATACAGCAGCGGGTAAACAGCTTTATCAACACCGAGGAGACCAAGATCCTGCAGTTTGCTTATTTGGCTACCACCGGCAGCTTTATCCCTTCAGAGGGATCGCCGGAGATGAATTTCGGGTCGTCGGTCTTCACCCGTTTTGCGTCCAACACGCTGGCACGCGGTCTGGATGCTCTCTTTGCCAACGCCCTGAGCGACAACTGGTCCGTAAGTACCAACTTAGAGTCGGTGGACGGCACCCTGGATAATGTGCGGATGGGGGTCGATGTTTCGACCCGTCTGCTCAACGACCGTCTGCGCATCACCACCAACCTCAGTTACGGTGACAACAGCATGCTTGCCTCCCAGCAAGCCTTTATGGGCGAGTTTGAG
>Ga0265294_10003470_pt1 | contig 20127 bp, 18 predicted proteins | sample MunlanPumphouse3_FD_192504 | JGI IMG/M metagenome (GOLD analysis project Ga0265294, IMG submission 192504) | Groundwater microbial communities from a municipal landfill in Southern Ontario, Canada - Pumphouse #3 | ecosystem: Environmental > Aquatic > Deep subsurface > Groundwater | place...
CCAGCCCTGCCCAGAAAAACCCAGAGCCACCCGGACGTGTCCGGAGCCGCCCGGGCTGCCCCACCGATTACAAACGCGCGGTTGACGGCGGCGGCGGAATTGTGTATAGTTCAATTATACATAAATGAAAGAGGCTTGAGATGAACGCGACGGTGGTGGATTTGCGGTACCGCATGAACGATGTGCTTAAGGCGCTCGACCGGAAGGAAAGCGTCAACGTTCTGTACCGCGGCAAGGTGAAGGGTATCCTTTATCCGGCCGTGGAGGCGTCGGCCGGCAAGGTGGCCGAGCACCCTTTTTTCGGTGTCCGTGAAGCCGGCCCCGGCGTGGAGGAGCAGATGACGGCCTTGCGCGGGGGGCGTTGCCGTGATCTTTGACACCGATGTTTTTATCTGGATCCAGCGCGGCAACCGGAAAGCCGCGCGCCTTGTTGAAGAAGAAACGGAGCGCGTGTTGTCGCTGCAAACGTATCTGGAGTTGCTGCAAGGCGCGGAGAACCGCAGGCAGCAGGAGATCACGAGATCCTTCCTGAAGGATTTCGGGTTCCGCACCTTGCCGATCACAGAGAACATCGGGCACCGGGCGGCCGTGTATATCGAGACGTATGCGCTGTCGCACGGGTTGCGGGCGGGCGACGCGTTGGTGGCGGCTACGGCCGCCGAGTGCGGGCTGACGCTCTGCACGGGCAACGCCAAGCATTTCAGGAACATTCCGGGAGTCCGTCTCCATGTGTTCGCTCCCCTGCCCGCATAGGAAATCCGGGCACAGCGGTGCGTCTAACCGAAAAACCGAAAAAACAGAAAACTTGCCCGTTGACAGTCCGCATGCGATCGGTTAATCTTAAAAACCATTTTTCGCGAAGAAGGAAGAGACAGGTTAACCATGACGAAGACGTTTGTACCGAAGGATCCGGGCACGGCCCGCAGTTGGCAACTGGTGGACGCGACCGACAAGCCGCTGGGGCGGCTCGCTGTGAGCATCGCGAACACCTTGCGCGGCAAGAACCGTCCCACGTTTGATCCGAGCGTGGACACGGGCGATTTTGTGATCGTGGTCAATGCGGAGAAGGTCCGTTTGACTGGGCGCAAACTCGATCAGAAGGAATATCAGCGCTATTCCGGTTACCGCGGCGGGTTGAAGCGCTTCTCCGCGCGGACCATGCTGGAACAGCACCCTGACCGCGTGATTCTGGAGGCGGTCTGGGGTATGCTGCCGAAGAACACGCTGAGCCGCAAGCTGATGACCCGGGTGCGGGTCTATCGCGGTGCGGAGCACCCGCATGCGGCGCAGATGCCTGTAGCGGCGGCGTTCTAACATTCCAATCATTCCAACGAGAAGGTTGACGAAGATGGCGAAAGAAATTGCAGCAGGCACCGGCCGCCGGAAGACAGCAGTCGCACGCGTGCGTCTGGTTCCGGGATCGGGCAAGTGGTCCGTGAACGACGTGGCGATCGAGAACTACATTCACAGCGATGCGTTGCGCCAGTATCTGGGCCAGCCGCTCGCTCTGACCGGGATGGAAGGCAAGTACGACGTGTTGATTTCGGCCAAAGGCGGCGGGATCAGCGGTCAGTCGGGCGCGATTCGTCACGGTCTTTCCCGCGCGTTGGTTGCTTCCGACGCGAATCTGCGTGAGGTGCTCAAGAAGGCGGGATGCCTGACGCGCGATTCCCGCATGAAGGAGCGCAAAAAGCCGGGTCAGCCTGGCGCCCGCAAGCGCTTCCAATTCTCGAAGCGCTAATCGTTTGATTCTTCACATCCCATCGAATGTGCGGGCGCCTCTCGCGGGTGTCCGCATTTTGTGTTTATCAGGTCAGTGATCTTATGCCATTAGGTTTACTCAAGAAGCTTGCAGGCAAGTTGCTGGGCAGTGCCCCGGCGACCAAGAAAACCGAGCCTGCCACGGGCAAGGCCGGATCCGCGCGGAGTCGCGCGGCGACTCCGCAGCGCGGGAAAGGCCAGCCGGGGGCGGCGGGCCCGGGACGCAGCGCGCCGCCGGAAGGCGGAAGGCGCTCAGAGCGGCCGCCGCGGGGCGAGGGCGGGCGGCGGCGTGAGCCGGGCGCGGCGCGTGGCGACGCGTCCCGCGCGCGGCGCGATGAGCCGCGCGGCGAGCGCAAGGCGGCACCGGCCGCGACAGCGCCGGCAGCGCGCGCAGTCGCGCGCCCGAACTCCAAAGAGCGGCGCGGCCGCGATGCCGAGCGCGGCGGGCGTATGAACACCGACCCCAAGGCCCACCGTCCCGGAGGCGCGTTGGCTGAAGCCGATGTTGCCCAGCGGCTGGCCGAGCACGCGGCCTGGTCGCTGGACCAGTATCCGGTGGAGCCGGCCGAGGACAAGAAGCGCTTCCACGATTTTGACCTGCCGTCTGAACTGCTGCACGCGGTCTGCGACATGGGCTTCAAATACTGCACGCCCATCCAGGCGCTCAGTCTGGAGCACGCGCTGGCCGGCAAGAATGTCGCCGGCAAGGCGCAGACCGGCACCGGTAAGACGGCGGCCTTTCTGGTCGCGATCCTCACGCGCTATCTGCGCACGCCCGAGGCGCGCCACGAAAAAGGCGGCACGCCCCGCGCGCTGGTGATCGCGCCGACGCGCGAGCTGGTGATCCAGATCTGCAAGGACGCCGCGACGATCGGCAAATACTGTAACCTGCGCTCGCTGGCCGTCTATGGCGGCATGGACTACGAACGCCAGAAGCGCGAGGTGACCGACGCGCCGGTCGATCTGCTGGTGGCCACGCCCGGACGCCTGCTCGATTTCGTGCGCTCGCGCGTCGTAGACTTGTCGAAAGTTGATACGCTCGTCATCGACGAGGCGGACCGCATGCTGGACATGGGGTTCATTCCGGATGTGCGGTCGATCGTGAACCGCCTGCCGCCCAAAGAGAAGCGCAGCACCATGCTGTACAGCGCGACGCTGGACGATGCGGTGATGCGCCTGGCATCGCAGTGGATGGAGGCGCCGGTCAAGGTCGAGGTGGAGTCGGAGCATGTCACCACCAAGATGGTCAAGCAGATCGTCTACGTGGTCACCGCTAACGAGAAGTTCACGGTGCTCTACAACCTGATCCAGCAGTATCCGGATTCGCGCATGCTGATCTTCTGCAACCGGCGCAACACCACCGAAGATGTGGCCGAGAGTCTCGCGCGCCGCGGGATCCGCTGCGAGATGCTGAGCGGCGATGTGAACCAGAACCGCCGCCTGCGCGTGCTGGAAGATTTCCGCGAGGGGAAGATCCGCACGGTGGTGGCGACCGATGTCGCGGGGCGCGGCCTGCATGTCGATGACATCGGCTTTGTGGTCAATTTTGACTTTCCGTACGAGCCGGAGGATTATGTGCACCGCATCGGCCGCACGGGGCGCGCGGGCCATACCGGCACTGCGATCTCGTTTGCGGACGAAGATGAATCGTTCATTATTCCGGACATCGAGAAGTTTATCGGCGAGGAGCTGAAGTGCACGGTGATCCTCCATGACGACCCGCTGCTGGCCAAGCTGCCGCCCAAGCCGCCGCGGCATGATGGCGGCGGAGCGCGCGCGGAGCAGCCGCACGGGGAGCAGCCGCACGGGGAGCGCCGTCAGGGATCGGCTCGCCCGCCGCGTCATACGGCCTCCGCCGCCGCGCCGCGCGGCACGGAGACCGTCGTGCAGGAAACGGCGGAACGTGCTCAGAAAACGGAGCAGCCTGAGCCCAAACAGGCGGAACCCGAGCCTGCCGCTGTGCTGCGTCCTGAGGCGCCTGAGGCGCCGCCCCGCGCAACGAAGCCAGCGGCGGCGGCGCCTGCGCCGCGGCGGGCGCCTGCGGCGGCCCCGGCGCAGCCGGCTACGGCAACGCCTGCGGCTGCGACAACGCCGCGACGCGTGGCGCGTTTCTCCGAGGAGTGGGTGCCGGGCGAATAAGAACGTTTTGGTTGAGGGAACAGGATGCATGCGTGGATGCGGACGACGGACCGTCTGCGGGCCGCGCGTGAAAGGAGACGGGGTATGATGCGTGTGACAAGATGGCTGGGGTTGGCGATGTGCGTGGCGACCGGCGTGGCGCACGCCGAGATGGTCAGCGTGGTGCAGATCACCGACATGCGCGGACTGACCGCGTTTGAGGTGATGTCGCGCGAGGAGTACGCTGCGATCCAGAAAGAAATCAAGGAGGAGATGGCGGTTTATCAGGCGGCGGCGGCCGACGCCAAGAAGGAGTGGGACGCGAACAAGGAGAACAAACTCCCGTTCCAAGGCAATCGCATCAAGCCGCGTTCTGCGAAAAAGGTCGGGGCCGACTTCAGCGACCGCGAGAAGGCGGACAAGCGCAAGGCGCAGTTGGAGGAGCGCGCGGCAGAGAAGCAGCTTGAGGAGATGGAGAAGGAGAGCAAGAAGAAAAAGGGCAAGGAGTCTGAGGACGACATCGCCAAAGAGGAGGCCCGCGTGAAGGCGTATGATGATGCGTTCGCCATGATCAGCAAGCGCATGGGCGACAAGCTCGGCCGTCCGGTGCCCAGTATCGGTTTTGCTTTTGAGGCCGCGCCGGAAAAGGGGGGCGACGCCAAGAAGGATGACAAGAAAGCCGACAAGAAAGATGAGAAAAAGGCTGGCGGGCACTGATGACGCAGGAGCGCCGCATGGCTAAGAAGCGAATCATCGTGAATGCGCCGTGTCCGCCATCGGTGACGTTGCCGGTCCTTGCCGCGTGGTCGATTAAACGGCCAAGCGTTGAGGTGGAGGCCTTTCTGTCGCGACCGGCTTTCGCGCCGGAGGCTGAGGCTGCCGCCGCCGAGGTGCTGGCGGACGTGCGCGCGCGCGGCAACGCGGCGGTGCTCGCGGCGGCCAAGCGTTTCGACCGTGCCGTGCTGACGGCCGGGGCGCTGCGGGTGTCAGCCGCAGAACTGTCTGCGGCGGCCAAGGCGGTGCCGGCGAGCGTAAAGCGTGCCGTCAAGGACGCCCATGCGCGCGTGCGGCGGTTCGCCGAGGCGGGCCTGCGCGAGCCTTGGCACCTGCGTACGCCGCAAGGCGGATATGCCGGCGAGTTCTATTCGCCGATGGACCGCGTGGGCGTGTATGTGCCGGGCGGCACCGCGCCGCTCGCCTCCACGGCGGTGATGACCGTGACGCTGGCCCGGGTGGCCGGTGTGCGTGAGATTGTCGCCTGCACGCCGTGCGGCCCGGACAAACAGGTGAATCCGGTTCTGCTCTATGCGCTCAAAATCGCCGGCGCGACGGAGATCTACAGGGTGGGCGGCATCCAGTCGATCGGCCTGATGGCGTTTGGCACGGAGAGCGTGCGGCCGGTGCAGAAGATCGCAGGCCCCGGCAACGCTTACGTGACCGCCGCCAAGCGCCAAGTCTATGGCTACGTGGCGATCGATCAGGTGGCCGGCCCGAGCGAAATCGCGGTGCTGGCGGACGATTCGGTAAATCCGGCATGGGTGGCGGCCGATCTGCTCTCGCAGGCCGAACACGGCAGCGGGCACGAGAAGGCGCTGCTGGTCACCCACTCGCAGGCGGTTGCGGAGGCGGTGTGTGACGAGATCGTCTGGCAGACGCCGAGGCTGTCGCGCGCCGACACGGTCGAACGCGTGCTGCAGCGGCAGGGTATTCTGCTGGCGGTCGTGCCGGATCTCAAGCAGGGTATGGAACTGATCAACCGCTTTGCGCCGGAACATTTCGAGATCCTGACGCGCGACGCGCGGTCCTGGATCAACGACGTGCGCGCGGCGGGCGCGGTCTTCGTGGGGCCTTGGACGCCTGAGTCGGCCGGCGATTTCGTGGCCGGCCCCAGCCATGTGCTGCCGACCGGCGGCGCGGCACGGATGTTCAACGGTCTGACGGCCGACGACTTCAGGCGCCGTCACAGCTTCGTTGAGTTTACCGAGGCCGATCTGGCCGAGACCCGCGCGTCGATTGAGACCTTTGCCGCTGTCGAAGGGCTCGATGCGCATGGCCGGTCAGCTTCGATCCGTTTCGAGTGACCCGCGCACGATCCACGATCCCTTCACTGATATCCGACTGACATTCCGGCTGGAATTCGTGGGGCTTGGAGTGTATGATGGCACCTAGTTTTAAAGATGCCGGGGAAGGGCGCGCGATCGCTGCCCGGGGCCGGTGCGAGGTGAATCCGTTTCCGTTCACGGCGGAAACCAGATAGGAGCAGGGTGTCCATGAGCAAAAAGAGCATTGAGACGACATTTAAACTCGCGTGCGAACGGTATGCGGAGCTGGGTGTCGATGCGGAAGCGGCCCTCAAGAAATTGGGGAAGATCCCGGTCTCGCTGCACTGCTGGCAGGGCGACGACGTGCGTGGCTTCGAGAGTCCTGACGGTGATCTCACGGGCGGCATCCAGGCCACCGGCAATTATCCGGGACGTGCCCGTTCTCCGCAGGAACTGCGCAGCGACATCGAGTTCGTGCTCTCGCTGGTCGGCGGTTCGCATCGCGTGAATGTGCACGCCTGTTATGCCGAGTTCGGAAAAGGCAAGAAAGCCGACCGCGACGCCCTTCAGCCAGAACACTTCAAGGGCTGGATCGACTGGGCTAAGAAGAACCGGCTGGGCATGGATTTCAACCCGACCCTCTTCTCGCACCCGATGTTCAACGGCTTCTCGCTCTCCAGCCGCGACAAGAAAATCCGCAACTTCTGGATACGCCACACCATCGCCACCCGTCGCATCGCGGCGGCCATCGGCAAGGCGCTGGGCTCGCCCTGCGTCAATAACGTCTGGATCCCGGACGGCTACAAGGATATTCCGGCCGACCGCGAGACGCCCCGCAAGATTCTGAATGACGCGCTGGATGCCTGTTTCGCGGAAGCGCTGAATCCCAAGCACATGCTGGACGCCGTCGAATCCAAGCTCTTCGGCATCGGTGCCGAGAGCTACACGGTCGGCTCGCACGAGTTTTACATGGGATACGCCGTCAAGAATCAGAAGCTGCTGACGCTGGATGCCGGCCACTTCCATCCGACGGAAACGATCTCCGACAAGCTCTCCTCGTGCCTGCTGTTCGTGCCGGAAATCCTGCTCCACGTCAGCCGCGGCGTGCGCTGGGACAGCGACCATGTGGTGATCGTGAACGATGACCTGATCGCCATCGCCCAAGAGCTGGTGCGTCTCAACCAGTTTAAGCGTGTGCATATCGGGCTGGACTATTTCGATGCCAGCATCAACCGCATCGCGGCGTGGGTGATCGGCGTGCGCGCCATGCAGAAGGCGCTGCTCTATGCCATGCTCGAGCCGATCAAGCTGATGACCGACGCCGAGAAGGGCGACGATCTCACGTCGCGCCTGGCCTGGACGGAGACGGCCAAGGTGCTGCCGTTCGGCGCGATCTGGGACAAGTTCTGCGCGGACGAAGATGTGCCGCTGGACACCGCGTGGCTGAAAGAGGTCAAGACCTACGAGGCCAACGTGTTGGCAAAACGGTAACAGCCGCAGCCCCGCGGGGAACGCGTCACGCCTTCCCCGCGGGCATGATCACCTTTCCGGATCAGACGAACCATGATGAACCTGTTAGAAACCATCACTCAGTTGTCCCACGAGTTCGGCGGCTGCGAGTATGTCAAGGCCGGCGGTGGCAACACCTCCTGCAAGACCGCTGACACACTGTGGGTCAAGCCGTCCGGCACCACACTGGCCACGCTGACGCCGCAGGGTTTCGTGGCGATGGATCGCGCGCGACTGGCGGATCTCTATACCGCGCAGACGCCGGACGATGCGGCGGCGCGCGAGGAGCTGGTGAAGAATATGATGGCGGCTGCGGTCAAGCCTGAGACGCCGGGCCGTGCTTCGGTCGAGGCGCCGCTGCACGATTCGCTGGCCGCGCGCTTTGTGGTGCACACTCATCCCGCGGCGGTCAATGGACTGACCTGCGCCGTGGGCGGCCGCGCGGCCGCCGCGCGTCTTTTTCCGGACGCGCTGTGGGTGCCCTATACCGATCCGGGGTACACGCTCTGCATGGCGGTGCGCGAGGCGATCCGCGCCTATCGCGCGCAGCAGGGCTGCGAGCCTGCATTGATTTTTCTTGAGAACCACGGCGTCTTTGTCTCCGGCGACACGGCGGAGGCGGTGCGCGCGGCCTATGCGCGCGTGATGCAGACGCTGGCGGACGCCTACGCGGCGGTGGGCGTCGATGACGCCGTGCCAGAGAGCCCGGCACCGGAGGCCGCACAGGTTGCGGCGTGGCACAGCGTGCTGGCTGAGGCGCTGGGAGCGGATGCCGGCGCGGTGGCGGCTGCCGGTCGGTTCGAGGTCGGCGACGGGCCGATTTCGCCGGATCACATTGTGTATGCGAAGTCGTACCCGTACGAAGGCGTGCTGACGGTCGATAACCTGCGCGCGTTCCAGCGGGTGCGCGGTTATGCGCCGCGCGTGGTCGTGACGGATGGCGCGGTGCTGGGCGTCGGCGCGAGCGACAAGGTCGCGCGTCTGGCGCTGGAGTTGGCGCGCGACGGGGCCGGCGTGAAACGGCTGGCGCGCGCGTTCGGCGGCGTGCGGTATTTGGGCGACCGCGCGCGTGCGTTCATCGAGAATTGGGAGGTTGAATCGTACCGGGCGAAACAGGTCTAGAACGGCCCCGTCCAGTGTGTTTGAACCGGCAGGTCAAGGTGTGCGCGATCTGGGGGGAACGCGCGTGCTGAGTGGTGAGTTTATGGGGGGAAGCGTGTGTATGCGGATGGCAGGAAACAACCTGCGTGAGCGTGCTATGCGGCGATTGCTCGCGGCTGGCTGCGCCGTTGCGGCGTTGGCTGTGATGGTGGCCGGGTGCATGACGCCCGAGAAGGCCTACCGCGAAAGCAACGAAACCGGCGTGAGCCTGGCGACGGCGTTCTGGCAGCGGCAGAGCGGTAGCACCCGGGAGTTTGACGTTCACCGTCCGGCAGATGCCCTGACGTTGCGCATCGCGCTGCTGGCTGTCGTGCGGGGCGAGCAGGGTGTGGTGTTTCCTGTGATTCCGCACGCAGCCCCGCTCGCGGTTTCGAACGGCGTGTTGACGCTCTCGTTATCGGACGCCATGTGCGTGGCTGCACGCAATGATCGCGCCTACCAGAATATGAAAGAGGCGGTGTTTACCTCCGCGCTCGATCTCGATTATCAGCAGTATCAGTTCGAGACCACCTTTAGCGGCATGATGCTGGGGGTGCTCTCCGGTGACCCGGCGGCTGAGAAGGCCAGTGGGCGAACGGCGGGTGGCATCGCGCGCAAGCTGGAAAACGGCGCGGAGATCGCGGGCAGTCTGGCGCTTGATGTCGTCAGCCTGCTGCGTGACGATTGGCGGTCGCTCGGGCTGCAGGGTGACCTGACCATGACGCTGCCGCTCATGCGCGGCGCCGGTCGCGATATCGTGCGCGAGCCGCTGACACAGGCGGAGCGGAACCTGCTCTACGCGATCCGCGCGTTTGAGCATTACCGGCAAACGTATGCGGTCTCGGTGGCGGTCGCCTACTTCGATGTGCTCGAGTATGTGCAGCGGGTGCAGAATGCGGTGGACAATGAGCGCAATCTGGCCGAGAACAGCCGCCGTGCCGAGATGATGTTTGAAGCCGGACGCATGCAGCGCATTCAGGTCGATCAGGCGCGCTCGGACCTGCTGGCGGCCAACAAGAGCGTGATCGACGCGCGCAAGAGTTATGAAGTCAGACTCGACACCTTGAAAATGCGGCTCGGTCTGCCGCCGGAGGCACGCGTTGAGGTGGACCTGGCGGAGGTCGAGCGGCTGGAGCGGAAAATGGCGCGTTGGGCGCAGGCCAGCGACAACGCGGTGGCGGCCTATCCGGATGAGGCGGAGTCTTGCCGTATCGCGCTGTCCGAACGGCATGACCTGTTTGTCACGCGCTGCCGGGTCGAAGATTCGGCGCGCGCCGTAAAAATCGCGGCAGATGCGTTGCGCGCGGATGTCACGCTCACGGGCGGCGCGAGTCTGGACCGGGCGCGCGCGACCGGTGAAAACGGGTTTAACGGCGAGGAGGCTTGGGATGCCGGTGTGCGCGCCGACTGGCCTTGGAACCGCCGGCGGGAGCGCAATGCGTTTCGCAAGCAGTTGATCGCCCTGGAGCAGGCCAAGCGGGCGCTGGAAGAGCGCGAGGACGCCGTCAAACAGGCGGTGCGCAGCGGATTGCGCAATCTGGTCGCGGCGCGGGCCTCTTACGTGAATCAGGTCGAGGCGGTCAAAGTGGCGCGCCTGCGCGTAGAAAGCAACGCGCTCTTTTTGCAATCGGGACGAGCGTCCATGCGCGACGTGCTTGAGGCGCAGGAAAACTTGCTGGCTGCGCGCAACGCGCTGTGCAAGGTTTTGATCGATTGGCAGGTGAGCGATCTCGAGCTGCTGCGCGACATGGGGGTGCTGAAGATTTCGGAGGCCGGCATGTGGCTCGAGACCAATGGGGAAGATCATGGTTAAGAAGCATTCAAAGAAGAAACTCATTATCGGCGCGCTTGTGGCGGTTCTGGCTGTAACGGCCTGGCTGCTCACGCGCAAGGGCGGTACGGCGGGCGAACAGGTGCCTGTCTTTGCCGTGCAGCGGGGGCCGCTGACGATTGCCGTGACGTCCGGCGGCTCGATTCAAAGCCGTGACAAGGTGGTGATTTCCAGCGAGCTTGAGGGGAACAACACCGTGATTTGGGTGATCACCGAGGGCGTCAATGTGCAGCCCGGCGACCTGTTGTTGGAGTTTGACGCCAGCGACTTGGTTGAAAAAAGAAACGAACAGGAAATCGCGGTCGCGAATGCAGAAGCGAATTTGATCATTGCCGAGGAAAAGCTCGGGATTACCGAGGGCGATTGTGAGGCGGCGCTGCTGGACCGCGAGGTGGATCAGATGCTGGCGAAAATGGCCCTTGAAAAGTATCAGAAGGGCGACTACCCGCAACAGGTGCGGCAGTATGATGCGGATATTGCCCTTGCCGATGAGGAGCTGAAGCGCGCCGTCGAGAAGCTGGAGTGGTCAGAACGTTTGGCCAAGGAGGGCTTCCTGACGCGAACGGAACTGCAGGCCGACGAACTGGCACTGCAGCGCAAGCAACTCGACCTCGAGATGTCGATGACCAAGATCAATGTGTTGACCAACTACACGGTGCTGCAGCAGCGGTCGACCTTAGAAAGCTCGCGCCGCAGAGCGGAGCGCGCGCTGGCGCGTGTCAAATGGCAGAATAAGGCGTCCCTGCGCCAGGTGGAAACGGAGGTGAACGCCCGGACCCGCGAACGCGACCGCGCCACCAACCGGCTGGAAGAGCTCAATTTCCAGATCTCCAAAAGCAAGATCTACGCGCCGACCAACGGCATGATTCTTTATGCGTCGACGGTACAGATCGCCAGCCGCAAGTGGTGGATCAAGCCTCTGGAAGTCGGCTCTATGGCAGTGGAGCGCCAGGAGCTGATCTATATCCCGCTTGAATCAGGCATGGTGGTGGAGGTCATGATTCCCGAGGCGAGCCTCAACAAGATCGACACCGGCATGCCCGCGCGCGTGAAGGTCGATGCCTTTCCGGGACGGGTTTTCGATGGGCGTCTGGTCAAGATCGGCATCTTGCCGGACGGACAGAGCGCGCAGTTGAATCCCGACCTCAAGCTCTACAAGTGCGAGATCGAGTGTGACTTCAAGGATGTCACGATCCGCCCCGGCATGAGCTGTGACGTCGAGTTGATCAAGGAGGCCTATGAAGACGCTCTGTATGTGCCGGTGCAGTGTGTGGTGCGTGTGGAAGGCGTGCCGCGCGTCTATGTCAATGACGACGGCGAGTGGGTGCCGCGTATCGTGCGCGTCGGGCTCGATAACAACCGCATGATTCATGTGCTTGAGGGCGTGCGCGCCGGTGAAGAAGTGATGCTAGCACCGCCCGTGAAAGAGCAGAAGCAGGAGGAGGTCAAGGAGATCGAGCGCCCCAAGGAACCGCCTCGCGGCAACGGCGCGCGCCCCGACGGCGGAACGCCGCGCAAGCCGAAAACCGCAGCCGCCAAGCCCGCCGCCGGCCGTGTCCGCGAGCCCGGCGCACGTAAAACGCCGCCCGGCGGAGGTGCCCGTCAGGGATGATCGTCCACACCACAGAACGTGAACGGCCGCGCGCGGACGAGGTGGTGCGACTGGATGAGGTCAAGCGCCACTACCGCGTCGGCGACGAGACGGTGCGTGCCCTCGACGGGGTCTCGTTCTCGATTCGCACAGGCTCCTACTGGGCGATCATGGGGCCCAGCGGTTCGGGCAAAAGCACGATGCTCAATATTCTCGGTTGCCTCGACCGGCCTTCGAGCGGGGCCTACTGGCTGAACGGCGTGAATGTTGCGGAGATGGACGACAACGAATTAAGTGACCACCGCCTGCGCAATCTCGGGTTTGTCTTCCAGAGTTTCAATCTGATCCCTCAGCTTACGGTCAGCGAGAACATCGAGGTGCCGATGCTCTATCTGGGCATGCCGCAAATCGAGCGCCGCCAGAAGGCGGAAAGGCTCGCCGAACGCGTAGGCATCTCCCACCGTCTGCGCCATCTGCCATCGGAACTCTCCGGCGGCCAGCGGCAGCGTGTCGCGGTGGCGCGTGCGCTGGCCAACGATCCGGCTGTGCTGCTGGCCGATGAGCCCACCGGCAATCTGGACAGCGCGACCAGCGTGCAAATCATGGCGCTCTTCCAAGAGTTGTATGAGCAGGGCAAGACCGTGATTCTTGTGACGCACGAGCCTGACATCGCAGAATACGCGAAGGCCAAGATCGTGCTGAAGGACGGCGTGATACTCTCCTGCGAGGAGGGCCGGTTGTGAATCAGGTGTTCTACTTCTGGCCGTTTGTCAAGTTGGGCCTCACAGATGTCTGGCGCCACAAGACACGCTCGTTCCTGACGATGCTCGGCATGGTGTTCGGCGTCGGCAGCGTGATCGCCATGCTGGCCGTGGGCGAGGGGGCCAGCCAACAGGCGCTGGAATCCATCAAGCGCCTCGGCAGCGAAAACATCATGGTGATGTCGGTCAAGCCGACCGATGAGGAGGGCTCGAATACCGGTTCGCAGCGCGGCCGATTGGCGGTCTATGGCCTGCTGTATGACGATGAGGCGCGCATCCGCGAGACCGTGCCCGGCGTGGTGCTCACCGTCCCGGCGCGCATGACCCGCCGCGTGGCGCGCCTCAACGAGCGCCAGCTTGAAATGCGGGTCGTGGAGACCGTGCCCGAATGGTTTGCAGTGGTGCAGCGGCCGGTGCTGGCCGGGCGTACCCTCGCGCCGAACGACCTGCAGATGCGCGCCAATGTCTGCGTGCTGACCGAGCATGGTGTGCGCCGTCTGCTTGCGGCTGAGCATATGGTCGGCCAGCGTATCCGTATCTCATCGGGCGTGTTCGAGGTGATCGGCATCGTGAAGAACGAGACGGGCGGCACGGTGCGCGCGCCCGACAGCGAGGCCGACGCCTACATCCCGCTCACGACCGGCACCAAGCTCTTTGGCGAGGCCAACATCCGTTACTCCGCCGGAGGCATGGAAGGTGAAAAGGTTGAACTCAGCCAGATCATCGTACGCATGGCCGAAACCGCCTTCGTGGAGCCGGCCAGCAAAGCGATCGAAACCGTACTGGCGCGCTTCCACAAGAAGAAGGATTACCGCATCGATGTGCCGCTGACCCTGTTGCGCGAGGCCGAACGCACCAAGCGCACCTACAACATCGTGCTGGGCGCGATCGCCGGGATCAGCCTGCTGGTGGGCGGCATCGGCATCATGAACATCATGCTGGCCTCGGTCACGGAACGGACCAAAGAGATCGGCATCCGGCGCGCGATCGGCGCGCGCCGCAGCCGCATTGTCGTGCAGTTCCTGATCAACACCTGCGTGCTGTCGATCGGCGGCGGCGTGGTGGGCCTGCTGGTGGGCGTCGCGATTCCGCTGCTGATCACGGCATTCACCGGGATGCCGACCGTGGTGCGGCCCTACAGCCTGCTGCTCGCCTTCGGCATCAGCGCCGGCATCGGCATCGTTTTCGGCCTCTACCCCGCGATGCGCGCCGCGTCGCTCGACCCGATCGACGCCCTGCGCCACGAGTGAGGCCGCCGCGCGGCTGCGCCGCGATTGATCAGTGTGGAACTCGGCGTAAGCGACGAAGTGTTTTTCTGTACCGGTCCAATTCGAGATATTCGTGGTTAGAAACTTGAAGTTTAGGTAAGAAACGCATGAACTTCGCGCATCCCTGCCACTAACCGATTCCCCTTTGCCGCCAGTTTCGCGTTGTGAATGCGGCGAGCCGTTTGGTATCATCCTGTCGCTTTTGCCCCTGTAGCTCAGTTGGATAGAGCAACGGATTTCTAATCCGTGGGTCGCAGGTTCAAGTCCTGCCAGGGGCGCCATTCAAAAACCCGTGAAACGATGAAGAAGTTTCTGATTCTGGGAGCGGTGCTGCTGGCCGGCTTCCTGTACTACGGCGAGTGGAGTGGGGTGCATGCGCCGGAAGCCGCCGGGGAAGCCACCGTAGCCGCGGCGACGTCGTCCGACGCAGTCTTTGCCGACGCCTTTGCCAACCGCAGGAGTAACCTCCAGGTCTCGGGCGAGGGCACCGTGACAAAGCTGCTGCCGGACGACAACAATGGCAGCAGACATCAGAAGTTCATCGTCAGGCTGGCGTCTGGCCAGACGCTGCTGGTCGCGCACAACATCGACATCGCGCCCCGGATCCAGTCGCTCCGCTCCGGCGACCGGGTGCAGTTCTCGGGCGAGTACGAGTGGAGCGACAGGGGCGGGATCATCCACTGGACGCACAGGACCGCTTCGGGGCCGCACCCGGGGGGCTGGCTGAAGCACGGGGGGCGGACATACCAGTGAGCGACGAACCCAGCCGGCCAGACAGCGACACGTCGCCTGTGTTCGTGTGCCCGTCATGCGGGCGTACGCTGTACGACCGACGCCGGCCGGATTGCGGCTACTGCGGGGCCGCCATGCCTGAAGGCCTAAGGCTGACAGTGGCTCAGGCCGAGGCTCTTAAAAAGGAGCGGAGGCAGAAGGGCCGCGACATGGAGAGGTTCACGCGAATGCTCGACAGTTGCTGCGACCACGCGAAAGGGCACGGTCTGTAGGTCAGTGAAGGAGCGTAATTATGGCATTTTTTGGGAATCTGCTGTGGTTCGTTTTTGGCGGAGGATTCTTCGCCTGGGTGACTTGGATGCTTCTGGGCCTGCTTCTCTGCTGCACCGTCGTCGGCATACCGTTCGGCATGGCCGCGTTCCGGATCGCAGGATTCGCGGCCTTCCCCTTCGGGAGGGAGCTTGTCGACGCCCAGTTGCTGGGTGAAAAGAGAATTTGCGGAACCGGCCTTGCCAATGTCCTCTGGATCATATTGGCGGGCCTGTGGCTGGCGATCGCGCATGTGCTTGCCGCCATCAGTTGTTTCCTGGCCTTCATCCTGGTGTTCCCGGTCTTTTTCGGTTTTGCCCATGTCAAACTCGCCGGCGTTTGTTTCGCGCCTCTCGGAAAAAGGCCGGTCAGCAGGGAAGTGGCCGAAGAGGCTCGGATGCGAGGGGCGAGGGCGGAGATTAATCAAAGACTGCGGAAGTAGGCTGAAGAGAAGCGCCTCCTCCTTCCGTAGCGAATCAACATTCACGTTTGCCGAAATCGTTACGAAGGATCACGCCCCGCAGCGGGTTCACATATTCCCGCCACGCGTTATCTTTGCTCGTGTAGACAGTCAGCGCGGTGACATAAATATGTGCGCAACCCCCTTGACACGCAACGGGAGTCAATTTATCCTACTCGCATTCGGATGGTGCCCGGTATCGCAAGAGTACCCTGAAAGCGGTCAAATCAGCCATGATGGCATCTCTCCCCTGTGAGATCAAAGATGCAATGGTCCTTATGCCTATCTGCGTGCAGGGGAGCGAGTTGGGAACGCTCCTTGGGAAGGATCTGTTATGGCATGGATGGATGCAGAGTTTTGTGAGTCGCGCTGTCCGGTGTGCACACGCGCACGCCGAGGGAACCGGCTGGCCAAGCTGTTGCAGAAACTGGAGATGGCACTGACCGGCGGCGGCTGCCCGGCGGGCCGGGCACGGCAGCGTAAATACGGTGTGCGTCCGGATGAGCCGTTGCCTTCCGGCGGTCACGAAGTTCGTCTTTAGCGCCACTGCCGCCTGCGCAGCACCTCCAGTTTCGAGGGAGCCTGAAGCCCTAGAGGATCAGGCGTGCGCGCGCAGCCGTTCCGCGATCGCGGGACAGGTCGGGGCAGCCAGCAGCAGCGAGAAGTCAAGACCCTCTTCGATCGCACGCCGCGCCGGCGTGGCCAGATCGGCATGGCCGACGAGCAGCGCGCCGACCATGCGGTTGTCGCGGAAGACAAAGGCGCAGTAGCGGTCGGGCTGATTCTCCTCCAGCAGCAGATCCCCGCCGTCTTCAGGCTGAAAGCGTCCGATGCTGGTGAGATCAAGGCCGACGGCCTTGATGGTGTTGCTGCGTGGGAAGCCTCCGAAGTGCGCATCGCCGCCGACGGCATTGCGCCCGGCGATCGTGCCTTGCGTCTGCGAGGCGGCCCACGTCCCGTAAAGCTGGCCGTTGAATTCGGCCGCGTCACCGGCGGCATACACGCCGTCGGCTGAGGTGGCGAGCACGCTGTCGACGATGACGCCGGTGTTGACCGCGAGTCCGGCCCGACGCGCCAGCGCGGTGTTCGGACGCACGCCGGTGGCGAGCACCGCGAGGCGCGCGTGCAGGCGGCGGCCGTCGAGCAGCCGCACGGCCTCCAGCGCGGTCCCGCCTTCAAGAGCCTGAGTGCGCGCCTGCTTGAGGACCGTAACGCCAAGCCCGTTCAGGTGGCGTTCCAGGTGCGCCGCGGCGGCTGCGTTGAGCTGGCGCGGCATGAGCCAGTCATGGCCTTCGAGCAGGGTGACGGCCGCGCCGCGCCGGGCTAGCGCGGCGGCGGTCTCGATGCCCAGCACGCCGCCGCCGATGCAGACGCAGGGCGTGGCGGGCGTGAGGCGGGCAAGCAGGCCGTCCGCATCGGCGGCGGTGCGCAGGCTGAAGACGCCGTCGAGCTCGATGCCGGGCAGCGGCGGCACATGCGGGTGTGACCCTGCGGTGAGGATCAGGCGGTCGTACGGCAGCGTGGCGCCGTCGGCGAGCGACACCGTGCGCGCGTCGGTGTCGAACTGCGCGACCTGCTCGCCGCGCAGCAGGCGGACGCGCTGTTCGGCGTACCACGCTTCGGGGTGGATGGGCAGGGCGTCGCGCGTGATCTCGCCGGCCAGATAGCGGGTGAGGTTGAGGCGGTAGTAGGGCAGTTCCGGCTCGGAGGAGACCAGCGTGATTTCGGCGCCGGGCGCCGCGCCGCGCGCGGCTTCGGCGGCGGCGACGCCGGCGATGCCGCTGCCGACGATCACCAGGCGCACGGCTGTGTCGACCGGCGCGGCGGTCATGGCCGGCGCGGCGGCTTCGATCGCTTGGAAGCACTCGGGTTCCGCGCCGCAGACCGGGCAGGGGTCGGGAGGTTCCGCCCCTTCGTGAACATAGTTACAGAGCAAGCAACGCCAGCGCGCCGGCGCAAGGCATGAAGCGTCATCCGCGGCAGGTGCCGCGTAGGCCTCAAAGTCTTCCGGCCCGGTTCCGCAGACCGGGCAGCAGCCGGGCGGCTCGCTGCCGGCATGGACGTAACCGCACAGGACGCAGCGCCATTGGCGCACGGGAGGTTGCTCGCTCATGGTGGGCTCGGCTTAAGCGATCTCGTCCCACTTGACCGACCCGCAGACCGGGCAGGCGTCGGGATGCCCGTCGGCGACCGTGTGACCGCACACCGGGCAGACAAAAAATTTCTGCGCGGCAATATCCTGGCCCTGCTGCGCCGCGCCCAGCGCCGCAGTGTACAGGTCAAAGTGGGTCTTCTCAACGGTCATTGCGAAGGCAAGCGTGCGCTCAGCCGCCTTGTCGCCTTCCTGCTTGGCCTGCTCAACGTAGGGCGGGTACATCTTGGTAAACTCGAAGTCCTCGCCGCAGGCGGCGTCTTTGAGGTTCGTCACGGTGTCGGCGATGCCGCCCATGGCGCGCAGGTGATTCAGCGCGTGGACGGTCTCGGCGTGGGCCGCCGCGCGGAAAAGCTTGGCGATGCCGGGGAGTTTCTCCTGGTCCGCCTTTTTGGCGTACGCGAGATATTTTCGGTTCGCCTGGCTCTCGCCCGCGAATGCGTCCTTCAGGTTCTCTTGAGTGCTCATTGTGAACGGAATCCTTTCTTAAGGTTGGTTGTTATAGCGTATCGGATCGGCGCTTTCCACGCAAGTGATAAATAGGAATAATTACGAAAGTCACAAGCGTTCGCCGCCGCGCAGTTCGTCGGCTTTCTCGATGATGAAGTCGGCGAGGGCGGAGGCGATGTCGGCGTGCTGGAGGGCGTAGAGGATGTTGGTCTTGATGAAGTCGAGCGTGTTGCCGGCGTCGTGGCGGCGCGCCCGCACGCGGCAGCCGTGCATGGGGCGTCCGTCGGCGATGCGCGCGCGCAGCGCGTCGGTGATCTGGATCTCGCCGTTTTTTCCGGGCGGGGCGGCGTCGATGAAGCTGAAGATGTCGGGCGTGAGGATATAGCGGCTGGCGACGACAAGGTTAGAGGGGGCGTCAGCGGGCGCGGGTTTTTCAACCATGTCGCGCACGCGGTAGGTGCGGTCGTCGAGCGCGTCGCCGTCGATGACCCCGTAGCGGCTGACGCGCTCGGGCGGCACCTCCTCCAGCGCGACGACGCAGCCGCCGAAACGGTCATGCACGTCCATGAGCTGGCGCGTAGCCGGCACGCCGTCGAGGCTCTGCATCAGGGTGTCGCCGAGCAGCACCGCGAAGGGCTCATCGCCGACGTGGTGGCGCGCGCAGCGGATGGCGTCGCCGAGGCCGAGCATCTTGCGCTGCCAGACGAAGTGGATGTTGGCCAGTTCGGAAATGGCGCGGATGCTGGCCAGTTCCTTGAGCTTTCCTTTGGCCTCCAGTTCCAGCTCGAGTTCGAAGCTGCGGTCGAAGTGTTCCTCCAGGGTACGCTTGCCCTTGCCGATCACCATCAGGATGTCGGTGATGCCCGAGGCCACAGCCTCTTCCACCACGTACTGGATGACGGGCGTGTCGACGATCGGCAGCATCTCTTTGGGCGACGCTTTGGTGGCGGGCAGGAAGCGCGTGCCGAATCCGGCAGCGGGAATGACAGCTTTGGTGATCATGGGAAACGCTCAACTTTCAACTTTCAACGCTCAACGCTGAACGATCAGACAAGGGCCGGCTTGAAGACTCGGATGCTTTGGGACGCGAAGGCCTCGGTCAGCCGCTCGAACATGGCCTCGTCGGTGTAGGTGCCGATGATGGCGCCGCCGGAGCCGGTGAATTTGGCGGAGGCACCGGCCGCGCGCGCGGTCTCGACCATGCGCAGGTTGCCTTCGCTGAGGGTGAAGATCTGGCGGCGGCGGTCGAAGTTGTCGTTCATGAGCGCGGCGAGCGCGGTCCAGTCGCCGTCCGCCAGCGCGGTGCGCGCCTGCAGGGTGAGATCGGCCCAGAAGGCCATGGCGTCGACGACCTCCTTCTCGCCGCGGTCAAAGCGGTCGCGGATGTTGTTGTGGAAGACTTCGGAGCCCTCCGAGAGGTCGGTGCGGTAGGCGATATAGAGCGGCGGCAGGCTGGGCAGGCGCAGCGGCTCGTAGCGGCCGAAGCCCTGCTTGTCGAGCAGCACCCTGTCGAAGTCCATGAAGACGACGCCCTGGTAGACCTGCGCCACGCGGTCTTGCAGGCCGGCGGCGATGTTCAACTCGCGGTTCTCGACCGCGCGGATCAGGTTGGCGAGCTGGGGCTTGGGGATGGTGACCCCGTAGAAGGCCAGCAGGGCGCGCAGCGTCGCCGTGATGATGGCGCTGGAGCCGGCCAGGCCCACGAGGTTCGGGATGTCGGTGTCGTAGCGGACCGTGAAGTTGCGGCGGTGCAGCTCGATCTCATGCTCCTGGCAGTAGCCGTAGAAACACTTGATGGCCGACTTGAGCAGGCGGATGCCGCCGTAGTAGCCGAAGAGCCGCACGTCGTCGTACAGCGCCTCGATGCTGTCGAAGACCGAGCCGTCGCGGCGGCAGGGCACGATCTCGAGTTCAGGCGACTCGTACAATGTGACGCGCGCGGAGAAATTCGAGAAGGTGAAGGCGATGGTTTTCCCGAAATAACCGTCGGAAGGATTCCCGAT
>Ga0265294_10003471_pt1 | contig 20123 bp, 15 predicted proteins | sample MunlanPumphouse3_FD_192504 | JGI IMG/M metagenome (GOLD analysis project Ga0265294, IMG submission 192504) | Groundwater microbial communities from a municipal landfill in Southern Ontario, Canada - Pumphouse #3 | ecosystem: Environmental > Aquatic > Deep subsurface > Groundwater | place...
CAAAAGTATCAAGGGAAAACTCTCATTGTTTATTTTGGAACATACTTCAGAAGAAGATAACAGTTTTATATTAAAACGGAATCGCACACAAATGGCTGAGTATTTTGGCGTTCAACGCCCATCGCTTGCGCGTACGATAAGCGAGTTGGTTGAAAGAGAGATTATTTCTATTGATAAGCGGAAGATAACGGTGTTAAATAGGGAGGAGTTGAGAAAAGTGTTGTGAGGGTTGGGGTGTGGGGTATGTGTTTTGTGGGATGGGGCATGTGTATTTGTTGGTGTGGGATGTTAGGTATTGAGTTCGCATTAATTGAAAGTTGAAAACTTCATTAATTGAAAAATGAAAATGGCGTTGATATGATTTTCTTTATCTGAAACCGCAAACCTCACACCCCATACCACAAAACACATACCCCCTTGCTCCCTAAACATTAAACCTAAAATGCATCACATCTCCATCCTGCACCACATATTCCTTACCTTCTACACTCATTTTACCCGCTTCTTTACAAGCATTTTCTGAGCCGTAGCTAATAAAATCTTCATATTTTATTACTTCTGCACGGATAAAGCCTTTTTCGAAATCGGTATGAATCACGCCTGCACATTGAGGAGCTTTCCAACCATCTTCAAACGTCCAAGCACGCACTTCAAGAGGTCCTGCGGTGAAGAACGTTTTTAGATTAAGCAATTGATAAGCCGATTTGATAAGTCGATTTACCCCCGATTCTTCCAATCCAATTTCAGAGAGAAATTCCTGGCGTTCTTCATAAGTATCCAGTTCCGCGATTTCTGATTCGGTCTTTGCCGCTACAACTAATATCTCTGCATTTTCATTTTTCACAGCTTTGCGCAGTTGCTCTACATATTTATTACCGGTTACAGCACTGGCTTCATCCACGTTGCAAACGTACATCACGGGCTTTAAAGTAAGCAGGTACAATTCGTTGGCTATTTTGATATCCTCTTTGCTTTCAAACTCCACAGTACGTGCAGATTCACCTTTTATCAATGCTTCGCGAATTTTAGTATAAACATCAAAAGCTCTTTTCGCTTCTTTATCTTGTGCAGTTTTGGCAATTTTTTCAACACGACCAATACGTGCATCTATAGTTTCTAAATCCTTTAGCTGCAACTCAATGTCGATAATCTCTTTGTCTCTTACAGGATTGATACTGCCATCAACGTGCGTTACGTTTTCATCGTCAAAGCAACGTAACACGTGCAACACAGCATCTGTTTCACGAATATTGGCAAGAAACCTGTTCCCTAATCCTTCTCCTTTGCTGGCACCTTTCACCAAACCCGCAATGTCCACAATTTCAACTGTAGTGGGATGTATCCTTTGTGGTTTAACCAATTCCGCCAATTTATTGATTCGTTCGTCAGGAACAGTAATTACTCCAACATTGGGTTCTATGGTGCAGAATGGAAAGTTAGCCGCCTGTGCTCTTGCATTCGATAAACAATTGAAAAGGGTTGACTTTCCCACATTAGGAAGTCCAACAATACCGCACTGTAATGCCATTTTTTTACGTTTTTATTTTTTGAGTGTGCAAAGGTAGTAAAATTTAAGCAAATAAATAAAGTGGGGTAGGGAGGGAGACCGCCAATTTAGATATTGTATCAGCGCATGGCGATATGCTCTCAAATAAATAGACATAGATTTTTAATTCAGTCGTAGCAATGCTACACCTCTACTTCATTTTTCGTTCTATAACAACGACTTCTTTAATTGTCCCATAAGTCTCATATCCATACGTCTACAATGTAATGTCACATGATAATGATAATGCTTATCTTCTTTAATCTCAAAGACTATTTCGATGTAAGCATAAAAAAAACAAACTGTTAAAACTGAAAATAGAGTTTAATAACTGTCAAAATTCTCCTTAAACCTTACCTACATCTCCTCAAAATTCAAAACCATTTCATTAAATGGATTGCTTAAAGCGCTCTTTTATACAGCTATTATCTTAAATAAGTTCTAAAACCTTTAAACTAATCCTCCAATTGTAGTTACAAGTGAAATAAAAATAATATATTTACAAAAGAGTTCATATTCATACATAATTCTCGAAGCTTACGCATGCAATATTTTTTTTACATAGCTGTTTTTAATGCATTCTTTTTCACGCTGCTACTCTTTCAGAAGAAATCAAGGATGATTCACGACAATATACTTATTGTTTGGCTAATCTATCTTGGCCTTTTTATTGGTAGCTATTCGTTGTATTCTCACGAATTATTTACTCATTTTAATTTACTCTCCGCCAGTTTCATTTCGCTATTTATGTTACAGGGAGTCTTTCTTTATTTATATGCATCACGGTTAGTTTCTAAACGTTATCGTTTTAATAAAAAAATGTTGTTGCATCTACTCCCTTTTGTAGCATTTAATATTTACCTTTTAGGGGCATCGTTCTTTCCTGATGTTGCCAATGAGATAAGATTGGAGAACGTACACACAAATGTGCATCATCCACTATTATTTCAGTTTTTCCTGATTATAACATTGCTATCCGGACCGTTTTACTTTGTGCTTACTCTAAGGCTATTTAAGAAGCACGACATCAATGTCTTTAACAATTTTTCTTCGATCGAGACAATTAACCTCAAATGGTTACGTAAACTGGTGATTATATTTGGAGTTGTTTGGACTGCATTAATTATTATTACGGTAATTCACCATGTGTTTAATCTGTTCTCAATGGTTTTTTGTACAGACAGTCTATTCTTAACTCTGTCGGTGTTTGTAATTCTAATTGGTTATTTTGGATTAAAACAGAAAGTTATTTTCGAGAATGAATTTGAGGAACAACCAGTTTTGGCCGAAGAGAAGATGAAATATTCAAGCTCTACTCTAAAAGAAGATGAAGCCTCTGAGTATGCCAAACGGTTAATCGATTATATGCATTTAGAAAAGCCCTATTTGAATCCGGAGTTAACCTTGACTCATCTCGCATCAGAAATAGATATCTCAACTCATCATTTATCACAAATCATTAATGAACAATTTAAACTGAATTTTTTTGAATACATTAATCAGTTCAGGGTTGAAGAAGTGAAATCACGAATTAACGACCCAAAATTTGAACACTATTCCTTGCTTGGGATTGCTCTTGATTCAGGTTTCAACTCCAAGTCATCTTTCAACCGAATATTTAAAAAGTTTACTAACCAAACACCTTCTCAATTCAAATCGGCATTAATCGATAAATAATACTGCATCCCAATTAATTTTCAAGTCCTATCCTATAAAGTACTCCCAGTATAAGACTTATAACACGTCTCACTTTATAAAGTGAGGCGATTGCCCCATGTCTATACACTACATTTGCCCATGAAAATTATTTACAAACAAAAATTATGGAGGAACAATTATGAAGTCTAAATACTCAGAGTATTTAAAAGAAACAATGGAAAGGATAGGGAACTATGGAAAAGCAAATCCTGAATTAATGGGTGCATTTTCCAAGTTACATAAAGAGGGTATAAGAGCGGGGGTATTATCTACAAAGGATAAAGCGCTTGAAGAAGTAAAACAAAAGGAATTTATCATTAACAATTAAAACACTAAACATTATGAAATTAAAAGAGAAATTAACACAGAACACTCTTTCTAAAGGTAGAAAGCAAACAAGAGTTATCAATGCAAAAGTATTTGCACTTGCACTTTTTGCAATACTATTAATGAGCACGCAAAGTGCATTTGCACATTGTGATTCGTATGATGGACCGGTAATAAAAGATGCTTTAAAAGCATTGGAGCAACAAAACGTAGAACTTGTATTAAAATGGGTAGAACCAAAGTATGATGAAATCATTACTGAAAAATTCAATCAAACTTTAAAACTTAAAGGAAGTAACAAAGAAGTAAATAAAATTTTAGAAACTCACTTTTTGGAAACATTGGTTCGTCTTCATAGAGAAGGTGAAGGAGCTCCCTTTACAGGATTGAAACCTGTTGGTTCAATGACTCCAATGGTGGAAATGGCTGATAATTCATTGGATAAAAATGATATTGATCATTTGGTTGAAAAAGTAAATAATCATCTCGGAGAAGTACTTAAAGAAAAGTTTACTAAAGCAATGAAGCTAAGTAAAACAAAAGACAACTCTGTGGAACAGGGAAGAGCTTATGTAGAAGCTTACGTACAATATACACATACTCTTGAAGCTCTTGAGAATTTAATACATGAACCAATTTCTCATTCGGGGGAAGGCAGCCATGCAGGTCACTAATCATTTTCGATTGTAAATATAAATAATCTTTGTAAGAAAACGGCAAAAACTTCGAAAGCTACCGATGGATTAGGCATTGTCTTTGCCTTTTTCTTATCAAAGACTCAATAAACAATCGTTTTCTGGCAGACACTAAATAATGAGGAGCCAAATGATCAAATGTTTAATAAAATCATAAAATAAAATTAAGATATGAAAACTATAAAATTTCAATTAGAAACCCTCACATGCCCAAGTTGCATTGCTAAAATAGAGGGTGCTCTAAACAAAGAACACGGTGTGGAAGAAGCAAAAGTGCTATTCAACTCCAGTAAAGTAAAAGTAAAATATGACAGCGAAGAAGTCTCATCCGATCAATTAGAAAAATTGATTGAAAAAGTTGGATTTCCTGTTCTCTCATCGTAAATCATTAAAAAACAAGTTAGGTTATGAAAGCTAAACAAATAAACAAAATAATGTACAGTGCCGCACTCTTACTTATGGGCGCACTCATTACCTATTTATTTAATTGGAATGAAGCAGTATTAAATACTCTTTTAATTGTAGCAACTTTAGTGGCCGGTTATCCTACTTTTATAAAAGCCTGGAAAGCCTCACTCATGAAATTATTTAGCATAGAACTCCTTGTAACAATTGCCGTTATAGGTGCTTTAATTATTGGGGAATACGTTGAATCAGCAGCAGTAACCTTCTTGTTCCTTTTTGGTGCATTCCTGGAGGGACGTTCGTTAGAAAAATCACGTTCTTCTCTTAAATCGCTGATGGAAATGGCACCACTGGAAGCCAATGTGCTACGCGATGGAATACGATCGGTAATAAAAGCCGAGGATGTTGTAAAAAATGACTTGGTCATTATTCAAACGGGAGAGAAGATACCTATTGATGGGCGAATAATCTCAGGAAGAGGTTCTGTGAATGAATCCACAATTACAGGAGAGTCAGTTCCTGTAAGTAAGGATGAGAACGATCAGGTATTTAGCGGAAGCATATTAGAGGGCGGATATCTTGAAGTGATTGCAGAAAAGGTTGGAGAGGATACCACATTTTCTAAAATAATTGAATTGGTAGAAGAAGCACAAGAAGGAAAAGCAAAGACGCAGCGATTTTTGGAAAAGTTTGCTGCAATTTATACTCCGGGAATTATGGCTCTTTCACTTTTAGTTTGGATTGTTACCCAGGATGTTCATTTAGCGCTTACATTTTTAGTAATTGCATGTCCCGGAGCTTTGGTAATTTCAGCACCTGTATCCATTGTTGCCGGTATTGGTAACGGAGCCAGGAATGGAATTTTGATTAAAGGTGGAGAGGTTATGGAAAATCTTTCAAAATTAAATGCCGTTGTTTTTGATAAAACGGGTACTTTAACGCAAGGGAGACCAGCTGTTACTACCATCAAATCATTTGGAATATCCGAGAATAAACTCTTAACGATGGCTGCTGAAGCTGAATTGATATCTGAACACCATCTTGGTAAAGCTATTGTAAAAGAGGCTGAAAGAAATGGATTAGAACTCGTTAATAAGCCTACGGATGTAAATGTATTAAAGGGTCGTGGAATTAAGGTAAATCTCAATGGAGATTCTCTATATCTTGGAAATCGCAAGGGACTTTTTGAAAACAACATTGATATTGATGCCAAGGTGAATTCTTATGCTGTTAAGCAAGAGGAAAGCGGAAATACAGCAGTTTTTGTTGCCAATAGAAACAGTGTGTTAGGAATCATTTCGATTGCTGATAAAGTGAGGAGTAAAGCAGCAAATACAATTCACGAATTAAAATCAGCCGGAATAAAACATACTGTAATGTTAACCGGTGATAATGAGCATACAGCAAATATTGTAGGCAAAAAGATAGGCATCCAGAAAGTTTTCGCTAATCTTCTTCCGGAAGATAAAGTAAATAAAGTGAAGGCTTGCATGGGGAAAGGTATTAAATTAGCCATGGTTGGCGATGGCGTAAACGATGCTCCTGCAATTGCAACAGCTGATGTTGGGATTGCAATGGGTGTTGCCGGAACCGATGTTGCTATGGAAACAGCAGATGTTGTTTTAATGGCCGATAATCTTGATAAATTAGTATATATGCTGAAGCTTTCAAAGGCGACTGTACGTAATATGAAACAAAACATGTTCCTGGCCATTGGAACAGTTGCACTATTATTGACAGGAGTGCTTACAAAAAATGTGAACTTGGCTTCAGGAATGCTTATTCACGAATTGAGCGTACTTGTGGTTATTTTAAATGCAATTCGTTTGGTTCAATATAAACCCAACACTATTTGGGAACGATTAGTTTTGCGTACACAGCAAGGAATGCGATTGATTAGCAGATCGATATCTGTTAATAGAAATAGCAGTAGCTTTGTTAATAAACGCCGAGCTTAGGGATTGTGCCGAAATAACTTGGCGCTTTAAACGTGCTCTTTTGCCCTTCAACTTTTCTGAAAATTCATTAAATAGCCCGCTATTCGCAGAATTTTCAAGTCGTTAACGAATAAAATAGCTTCGTTTCAAACAGTCAACTTATTTCATTACAAACCCTTAGCAAAAATCAATAGTTATATATTGCTCCCGGCAGTTACTTCGATAATATTAAAGTTTCCATTGCTATAGCAGTGGAGACTTTTTTAATTAAAGATGAAGTTGTATCTGAAAGAGATATTGTGAGAACGTTGATTAATAAGGTGAACATTCAATAAAACGTGTTGTATAGAGTGCGTTTCAATAATGCTCCAATATTACAAGGAGTTTCAAATACATTAAGTAGCTTCGGTTGCTGACGAACGCTTGCGTACGTCTTATGGAACCTGCGTAGATGACAAGTAGAGCTATTAAACATAAAGCAACATTTTAATGTTATATATGTATCTGAATGTTGCTTGTTATATCATTGATAACTCTAAAATATAGGGATATTTAAAGTTAATTTCTTCATCATGAAATTAAAATATAGTCCTAAAACAGCATTCACCATAATCGGCACCATAGGGTGATTTTTGTCAGATTAATTGTTGGATTGATTTTTCAATCCGAAGCACTACAAAAACACTTATTCTCTGAATGGGGATTCAATATTTTGAAACTCAAAAACTATAAATTATGTTTACCCCTTACACAAGTCGTAAAGTTTTGTTGATAGTGTTATTATTATTTTGTTCTAATTGGAACTTTGCCGGACCGCCGTTTAATACAGACGATCCACAAACTGTAGATTATAAACATTGGGAATTCTATGTTGCCTCAACAAACACATATCAATCCAAAACTTGGACAGGAACCAGCCCCCATTTTGAAGTGAATTATGGATTAATTCCCAATGTACAGATTCACCTTCTTTTACCAATAAATTATAATTATGTCCGAAATGAACGACCTGATTTTGGCTATGCCTACACAGAGTTTGGTGTGAAGTATCGTTTTATTCAAGAAACGACAGGTATGCCACAAATAGGCATTTTCCCAATTATCGAAATTCCGACTATAAAAAATAATCAGTTTAGTAATGGAAAGGCTCAAATATTCATTCCACTTTGGGCACAAAAAACATGGGGTAAATTAACTACTTACGGAGGTGGTGGATATTGGATTAACCCTGGTATAAACAATAAGGACTGGATTTTTTACGGATGGGAAATACAATACGACATTTCACCTGTTCTAACATTGGGAGGTGAACTTTATTATCATTCTGCCAATACCATAGATAGTGAGTCCGTAATAGGATTTAATTTAGGTGGTTATATCAATTTTACCGAGAAATTTCATTTACTTTATTCCATTGGTCACAGTTTAAAAAGCGATAGTTTTATTAGCTCATACGTTGGTTTATTATGGACAATCTAATAATCCAGGTATGTGATGGTAACAAATCCTCTTTTATCGATTTTAGAAGAGAGATTTCCATTTAAAATATACTTTTTTTCATCCTTTCGGATTATATATTTTCATTTTCATAAAGTTATTCTTCATCTAAAATTTGACGTATCATTTGATTTGTGAAGCCCCATTCGTTATCGTACCACGTCATCACTTTAAGTAAATCGCCATCTACTACGCGCGTCATACCCATATCTACTGTTGAAGCATACGGACTTTTGATAATGTCTGAAGAAACAAAAGGATCATCTGTTACGGCCAAAACTAATTTGTAGCGTTCTGATTCGGCTTCTTCTTTTAATATTGAATTTATTTCTTCTACAGTTACGGTGCGCTCAGTTACAAAAGTTAAATCTGAAATAGACCCTACAGGAATTGGAACTCGAAGTGCCACTCCATCAAACCGACCAGTTAATTCGGGCAATGCTTTAGTGGTTGCAATTGCCGCTCCTGTTGATGTGGGCACTATATTAGCTGCTCCTGCACGTCCTAATCTAAAATTCTTTTTTGAAGGAGCATCAACGAGAGCTTGTGTTGCAGTATAAGCATGAACTGTAGTCATTATTGCTTTTTTAATACCAACTCTACGGTCTAATATTTCAACTACAGGAGTAATATTATTGGTTGTGCAACTTGCACAAGAGAATACACTTGTTTTGCCATCTTTAGTGTTTACCCCATGAACTACAGTTGGAATATCTTTACTTTTGGTTGGCGCAGATATAACTACAGTTTTTGCTCCGGCAGTAATATGTTTTGCAGCATCTTCTTTTGTAGTAAATAGACCTGTGCTTTCAATAACTATCTCAATCTGATTCTCTTTCCAGGGTAATTCTTCAGGATTACGAACCGAATTATACTTAATCTTCTTTCCATCTACAATAATATTATTCTCATCAAATGTTACATCCTTTTCATATATTCCATAAACAGAATCATATTTAAGTAGATATGCTATGTTTTCAATGCTCACAATGTCATTGACTGCTATCAATTCCAACCCGGGTGTGTCTAAAATTACTTTTAGTGCTGCTCTACCAATACGTCCCATTCCATTAATTGCTATTTTTTTCATCATTTTCAATTTTAAATTTAACTTCTAATTTTTATCATACTTGAATTTAATTTTTAGATTATAAAAAACGCATGAATAATAAAATCCAAAGTTTAATTGGCGTATTCGATAACGTTCTTGGATAATTATTACAGCTACCTTATCCTCAATTATCAAGCATATATAATTAGAACATATTTATTTTATATTCGTTCGTAACAGACGGAATAATTATTAAATATTATGATGGAAAGTGACCGGTGTTTTTTTTGATAAATGTAGATTTAACTACAGAATTAGTAGCACGACCGGGAATCGAACCCGGATCTAAAGTTTAGGAAACTCCTATTCTATCCATTGAACTATCGCGCCAGCATATAAGATATAAGTGCAAAAGTAATCGATTTTTTTATCTTTTCAAACGGTTGTTTATATTATTACCCCTTTGAAGCATATAGTCCCTACTATTAATTTGATTTTAGCAATTTAATATCCAAACTTATTTGCTACTTTTGCATCGGAAATTTAATCGCACCAATTATTCATGAAACTTACTACAAACAATGGAAAAAATCGCTATCCTTTACGGAAGCTCCAGTGGAAGCACAGAATCAATTGCTAACAGAATGAAAGATAAATTTGATGGAGGAGCAGATCTGTTTGACGTTGGGAACGTATCTATCGATGAGATTCAACCATATAAGCACCTTATTTTGGCCACATCAACCACAGGTATGGGAGATTTACAAGACGACTGGGAAAGCTTTCTACCAACTTTTTCTTCGAAAATGGATTTCACCGGAAAAACCGTTGCCATATTTGGCTTAGGAGACAGCGCCTCGTTTTCAAGTAGTTTTGCTGAATCGATTTTTGTTTTACACGAAGAGTTGAAAGATAAAGTGAAAATTGTAGGTGCAGTTCCTGATGAAGGATATACGTACGATAATTCGTCGGCTGTTATTGATGGAAAATGGTTGGGTTTGCCCCTGGACGAAGACAATGAATACAACGAAACTGAGGATCGTATCACAAAATGGGCGGATCAGTTGAAAACCGAGTTTTTATAAAGAAAAAAAGTAACTCTATACAACGAAAAAAGTTCGAAGTTGATTTTCGAGCTTTTTTTATGTCAAATCCCGAAAAGAGGAACTCAATCACTCTTCATAAAATAGCTTTCTATCTCCTCTACCGAAGTATCTTTCAGCAATATTTTTTTATTCCTGTTCAAGAAGTACATCGTAGGTATTGTTTTGATGTCATAAACTCGTTTGTGGGTAATTGTCATGTCTTTATCGTATCCATGCACCCAATTTTTCTGAGGTATTTGCGGTAATAATTTTCGCCACTGTTCAACATCAGCATCGGGATAGATAGTTAAAACTGTGAGCATACTCCGATTGAAACTATTGCGAGAAAAAACTTCGTTTAGCATTTTAGAGTTTTCAATCTCATTTTTAATTTCCTCACAAACTTTACATTCGGGTTTGATGAACAAGAGTATCAAATAATCGCTCTTGTAAGCATGCATTCTTTTCCAAGTGCCATTGGGAAGAGTGTAAACAAAATCGGCAGCTTTTGTGCCAATTCTATTTTTATGAATCATCTCTTTCTGAAAATCATATTTTTCGTAATCCGTCTCAGACAACAATTGAGAGCTTAGCAAAGATTCAAGCACGGGTATATATAGTTCTTCGTTTCTGAAAGGAGAGTTTGCATCGTAATAATATTTTTGAAACAGAGACCCGAGATGAGCAAGCATTGTTGGGTTTTCGCGTGCTTTATATAACATTATCCGCACCGATCTACGTGCATTATTAAAAGGGATATAATTCAAAATATGAATGTAATCCACAAAACCTTGCTCTGTTATTTCGGGTTTCGAAATAAGTGATGTGTCATTAAACGGGAATTTATCCCAATAGTGTTTCGATAAATAGATAGCATGCTCCTGCCCGTCTTTTATCGATTCGGGTATATCCGGCATAGGAAAAGCAGAATTTGCACTTTGCACTAAAATGGGATTTTCTAACTCATCGAATGCCTTTGTATTGACTTTCGATGATCTGTATAATCCACACGAGCTTAAAGCAAGTATAAAAATCGAAAATAATATAGGTAGTGAGCGGTTAAGTTCCATAATTGTTCCTTTTCTGGAAATTGTAAAATAAAGATAATTGTTAAACACTCTAAAGATCTCTTTTTAATCCTTTTAAAGGTCGGAAAGAGAGTCAATAACAGTCAATCCCCCAAATGTATAAATTAATTATGGAATAAATGCAAGAAAATCAAAATAAATCAATAGAACAAAATTTATGTGTAAATAGTCATTATAAGAAAACTGTAAACAGTGCATTTCGACAAGCTCAATGTAACACGTTATTCTCGTTTTTGAAATGCTATTTATAAAGTCATTTTTTTTCATTAGATTTGTAGTTCAAATTATAAACTATTATGGACAATTATATTGTTTCGGCACGAAAATACCGTCCTGCAACCTTTAAATCGGTTATTGGACAAAAGGCTTTGACAACTACGTTGAAAAATGCCATTTCGAACAACAAGCTTGCACATGCCTATCTGTTTTGTGGACCACGTGGAGTGGGCAAGACGACTTGTGCGCGTATTTTTGCGAAAACAATAAATTGTTTCAACATAACACCCGATCAGGAAGCTTGCAATGAGTGCGAATCGTGCGTTGCATTCAACGAAAACCGTTCGTACAACATTCACGAAATGGATGCTGCATCAAACAACTCGGTGGAAGACATCCGAGACTTGATTGACAAAGTTCGGATTCCACCTCAAATTGGGAAATACAAAGTTTATATTATTGATGAGGTTCACATGCTTTCGGCACAGGCTTTTAACTCATTTTTGAAAACATTGGAAGAGCCGCCCAAACATGCCATATTTATTTTGGCAACAACCGAAAAGCATAAAATAATACCCACCATACTTTCGCGCTGCCAGGTGTACGATTTCAATCGGATTAATTTAGCCGACATTGTGGAATATTTAACGTTTGTGGCCAAACAAGAAAATGTGATGGTTGAACAAGAGGCGCTGAATATTATTGCTCAAAAAGCAGATGGAGGAATGCGCGATGCCTTATCCATTTTTGATCAAACCGTGAGCTACACATCTGGGAATGTAACCTATCAAGCCGTTATTGAGAATTTAAATGTGCTCGATTACGAATATTATTTTAAACTCACCGATGCAATTTTGGAAGGAAGCGTTGTGGATAGTTTATTGATTATAAACGAAATATTGGGCTACGGTTTCGATGGACAACATATTATTTCCGGACTGGCATCGCATTTCCGGAATTTGATGATCAGCAAAGATCCTCGTTCGGTTATGCTTTTTGAAGTAGGCCCATCCATCAAAAAACGATACATTGATACTGCAGAAAAATGCTCAAACGAATTTTTATACAAAGCCATCGAAATTGCTAATGAGTGTGATTTGAATTACCGAATAAGTCAAAGTAAACGCTTGTTGTTAGAATTGGCTTTTATCAAAATGTGTCAACTTTCAGACGGAGTGGGAGAGAGCAGTGCCAAAAAGGATTCGATAAAAGAGATAGATGCTTCACAAACTGCCAGGACATACGCTCCGAAAAAAGCCGAAGAGAAAAAAGTAGAGAAACAGCAAGAAGCGAAAAAACCGGATGTAAAAAAAGAAAGCTACACGGAAGACAAGCTAACCGAGCGCGATCCGCATTACGCAGAAGTTGAGCGCACAGAAAAAAGAGAGACTCCTGCTGAAAAAGAGGAGGAGAAAGAGAAGAAACCGGAAAGAAAAATATCGTCAACAGGCAGAAAACCAAAAACATTCTCAATTGCTAACCACGGCGTTTCCATTAGTTCGGTTGACGAAGAGGAAAAAGAAGAGGAAAACGACGATCCGGTATCGGATGAAACTAACAGACGAGATAATACTTATACTCAGGAAGCTCTTACAGAAGCTTGGGAAAGCTATGCCGAAAACTTATTGGAAGAGAAGTGGTTGAAGAACACCATGAAAATCTATCTGCCAAAAAAGGTAAGTGATTACTTGTTTGAAGTAACCGTTAATACTGAAATAAACAAACAATATTTAGACGAAAATGTGCGAGCGATATTGGATTGGTTGCACGAGAAATTGCAAAACGACTTTATTGAAATGAAAATTTTAATTTCGGAAACGGTTGTTAATAAAAAAGCATTTACTTCTAACGAGATTTTCCAAGAAATGGTGGAACAAAACCCGGCTTTGAAGAAACTTTCGGATGAATTGGGGCTGGAGATAAAATAAGTTGAGAATGAAGAGTTAAGAACTAAGAACTAAGAACTAAGAGTTAAAAGTGATAAGTGATAAGTAGTAAGTGGTAAGTGAAATGAGATGCGCGATACAGGATGCGAGGGCTAAATCTAATTGCGAATTCTATTTGTTTTTTCGTGATTTAGGTTTTGTGTGTTTCTGTTGCTTAGAATCCAATTACGTGTCCGATTTACGATTAACAAATCCCCGAATATCTAACATCCAACACCGAATACCGATTCCCGAATTCCCATGTTCCGAATCTCGAGTTTCGAGTTTCGATTTCTGTGCTTATAGAAATTTTCGCTTACGCGACATTCACCATGTAATCAACTGTTTCTCTGGGCTTTAAATCTGTCAATTAGTTTTTCTGCAGATTTATCAATTTCTTATTTATATCGTTTATAACCAAACTGGCCAACATAAATCCAAATATTCCCGTGATATGTAACATGGTTCCATTTGTGTGCGGTTTGTAATAACTGATGATGCCGCCTTCTTCCTTCTCTTCCAACTCGCTGTTTTCTCCTTTGTTTTGCAAAAGCTCTTCGCTATAAACACACTGAAACTTTCTGGACGGGCTTTCTCCCTTCCGAAATTTTTGCCGCAAAGCGGCAGATAACTTACAGCCTTTTATTTTCCAAAATTCTGTGATATGAATCCGCAACGGATCCATTTTAAGGCCGGCACCCATTGAAGCAAAAACCTGAGCATCCGTTTTGCAAGATTCAATGAGTAAATGTGCTTTGTATGACAACGTATCAATGGCATCTACGATATAATGATAATTATCTAAATGAAACGTAGCGGAATTCTCTTCCGTATATATCTGAGCAATGGTCTCTATCTCTGCATCGGGATTGATTTCTAACAATCGTTTCTTCAGCACTTCTACTTTTAATTCTCCAAGGGTTGATGTTGTTGCAGGAAGTTGACGATTTATGTTGGAGATATTCACACGATCGGGATCTACAATTGTAAGGTGTTTAATTCCGCTTCTTATCAATGCCTCGGCGCACCAGCTGCCAACACCACCTACTCCAAACAATATGACACGTTGCGAAGCAATAAGTTCCAAAGCATCTTTTCCAAGTAATAGCTCTACGCGGGAGAAAAAGTTTTCAGTTGGTTCGTGACCCGGATTTTGATTGTGTTTTATCTTTTGATTTTGATTGTGCATGCCATTTTTGTTGTGAATTGTGGTTTTATAATAGACAAAAAATAAGATTTATAAAGATACATGACAATGCGTCTCTACGATTCATATTCGCTCAGTTCCAGCCAGCGCATGGTTTTTTTATCGATAAGCGCAATGAGCGCAGTAATTCTGTTTGAAACATCAACCAATTCATCGGGAGGCAATTTTCCGGAGGATAATTTATCGGTAAGATCATCTTTTTCTTGTTCTAAATCGGCTATCTCTTGCTCCAATCCTTCAAATTCTTTTTTTTCTTTGAACGTGAGTTTGGTTTTAATTTCCGGTTTTGTTGCTTGGGGCTTAATTTGAGATTCAACTTTTGCAACAGCAGCTTTTGCCTCTTCATTTATTTTCTTGTCCTCTTCAAGTCGCCATTCACGATAGTGCGTATAATTTCCGGGAAAATTTCGAATAGCCGCGTCGCCTTCAAAGACCAGCAGATGATCAACCACCTTATCCATAAAATATCTATCGTGAGAAATCACGATAACGCAACCTTTGAAATTGATCAAATATTCTTCCAGAATATTCAGCGTTACAATGTCTAAATCGTTGGTCGGTTCGTCCAAGATCAAAAAGTTTGGATTTTTTATAAGTACGGTGCAAAGGTATAAGCGTCTCTTCTCGCCACCGCTTAATTTAAAAACGTAATCGTGCTGCTTTTCAGGTGCAAAAAGGAAGTGTTGCAAAAATTGCGATGCAGTCAATCGGCTTCCATTGCCCAAATCTATAACCTCTGCAATGTTTTGCACCACGTCAATCACTTTCAGTTGCTCATCAAACTGCAAACCATCCTGGCTGTAATAACCAAATTTGACGGTTTCACCAATTTCAAAATAACCCGTGTCGGGTTTTACTTCGCCCAACAGCATTTTAATGAAAGTTGATTTTCCGGTTCCGTTTTTCCCAACAATGCCCATCTTCTCGTATCGGGTGAAGATGTAACTAAAATCTTCAGTGATTTTTATATCTCCAAAACTCTTTGAAACATTTTTAGCTTCAAAAATCTTTTTACCAATGTAGGAACCTTTGGCTGCTAATTGAATGTTGCCGTCTTGGCGGGTTTGTTTGGTTTTTTCTTCCAACGAATAGAAGTCACCAATCCTCGATTTCGATTTTGTGCCACGTGCACGTGGTTGGGTGCGCATCCAATCCAACTCTTTGCGATAAAGATTTTTCGCTTTACTTAATTCTGATCCCTGTGTTTGAATTCGCTCCTCCTGTTTTTCAAGGAAATAAGAGTAATTTCCTTTGTATTGATAAAGTTGTTTTTCGTCAATCTCGATAATTTGTGTACAAACACGGTCAAGAAAATACCGATCGTGGGTAACCATTAACAAAGTCGCATTCGATCTATCTAAAAAATCTTCTAACCACTCCACCATTTCAAGATCTAAATGGTTTGTAGGCTCGTCTAATAGGATAATATCGGGTTCCGATATCAACGCATTTGCTAATGCGACGCGCTTGATTTCTCCACCGGACAACTCTCCCGTTTTCTGATTTAGTTGAGTGATGTTCAAACGATTTAGAATCTGCTTTATACGCTGTTCGTAATCCCACGCTTGCAATAAATCCATTTGCGAAAGCACCTCATCCAACTGATCGTGATTTTTGGAAGCCATTACCTCTTCGTATCGAGCAATGAGTTTCACCATTTCGTTTTGCGAGGCAAAACAAGCTTCCAGAACTGTTTGTTCCGGATCAAACTCGGGGGATTGAGGAAGATAAGCTAATCGAATATCGTTTCTGAAAACAATTCTGCCCGAATCGTAAGACTCTTTCCCGGCAATAATATTGAGCAAAGTTGTCTTGCCTGTTCCGTTTCGTGCTATCAATCCAATGCGGTCGCCTTGAACAATTCCGTAGGAAATATCATGAAACAGGAGTTTATCGCCAAACGATTTGGTTAGCGAGTCAATTTGTAAAATAGGATTTGCCATCGATCTGATTATTTTGTGCAAAAATAGTCAAAAAAACAGTCGGTTGCTAAAACTTCCATACCATATAAGTGAATATATCTGTTCTCTTGCTACCATTTATCTGTTCTGTGCCTGAGCTGATAACGTCGCGATCGAAGTAGCGGGTTTGTGATGTTTTCACAGAAAAAGATAGATTCGATAAGATGTTCCAGCGCATGGAAAGAGCCACTCGAAACCCTTCTCCATAGAAAGAAGGCATGTAGAAAGTGCTTAAAATATTGCGTTCGTAAGAATAGAGTCGTGAATTGTAAGTATCAGTTTTGAAATATCCAAAAAATGCGTCACCATGTATTTTTTTGTGCCCTCGATGGCCTACATTCTGAGAAATCATGTAACCAAATTCATGTGGGAAATAACGCACTTGATAGTTCGCAAAGTCTATTGTTGTTCTAGAATACCAACCGCTTCTAAGCGTATTGGCGTAACGCAATCTCAATTTATTGGTCATGTAGGGAAGCACGGCTGTAGATTCATCATCAGGATATTTGGTGTTTTTTTCTTTGCGTTTGAATTTATAGCGCACTTCAAAAAATTCATCGCGCGAAAAATTATAGGTTAGCAATCCGTAAAGATCGAGTGCCGATGAAGGTTCGTTTATGTTGTATTTTGGTTTTGGGAACCGCACCACATCACCATACATGGAAACAGTAACTCTGGCCAGCGGATAAAATGTAGTTCCCAAATATAATCCCCGCTCATTTTGAACACCACCACCTTCTGCAAATGCCTTAGCATACATTGCGTGATATGTAGCAGGATAATCGCGGTACAACAGGGTGAAGGAGGCCAAAGAAGATGGATAATATTGCAAAATATGAATATGTGCCAACGATCCATTTTTGGAACGAGCAGTTTCTCCGGCGAAATTAAATTTTGAGAATCGATATGAATAATCTATTCCAAAGTTAGTGCTCTCTTTGCCGCGCCAATAATTCTCGTTGTAGTATCGGAGTGTTGGATTATACATTCTGTCAAAGCCGTGATACAAACCGCTCATTCCCACTTGAAAACGATTTAAACGATAATTCAAGTTCATTCCCGTCACCTGCTCGCGTGTATTGTTGCGTTTCGTAAAATCTAATGGCACACGATGATATCCATCTGTTTTGAATGAAGTTATCTCCTCGTCAGAAGAGAGATTTGCATCTATTAGCTGATTGGAATAGAACATCGTGACATCCACATTTTTTATTTCTACGACCGCCGATGCTCCTCTAAAATAACCGCTTTCAGCGGTTGAAAAATGGCGTTTCGGCATTTGTGTTTGTCTGACAATGTTATTGGTAACAAAAGCTTTGCCCATCATAAAATCGTTATTCAAAACCAGACCTTGACCAAAAGACAATCGGTAATCACCCAGCGCCAAAGCTTTTAATTTCCCCACATTGCGTACAATCAAATGGAATCCGTAATGATCGTATCCCTTTTTGTAGTCCGATTTCCAAAAGGGTTCTCCGGCATCTTTTTCTCCCACAACGCCGGCTTGTATTTTATCGCGATAAGCAAATGAATATTTCAAAGAGTGATAAAAATCTTCGCCAACATATTTCCGATTGGGATATTTCGATAATATTGAATCCGAAAACTCTCCATATCCGGCACGCTTTGTAAGCGTTTTGTCTAATCTCATTTGCACATTGTGCCGCCCATATTTAACCATCTCTGCAACATTCATTGATTCTTTCTTTCCGGAAACAAATTCTCCTACATAAAAAAAGGGAAGAATCAACTCAACGGTTGCAATGTCCAGCATATAGACATTTCGGAGTTCAAATACTGTATAAATGGGTCTGTTTTTCTCAAGAAAATCGGCAATTGCAGAAGCTTGATTGAAAGAGAGCAGCGGAAAACGCTCCAATTCATCGCGCGTTATAGAGTTTAAATTCATTGGATTTTGTTCGCGAAAGCTGAGCTCTTCGAACATGGTTTCAATGGACGCTTCGTCCACACCTTCTTCAGCTAATTGCTCAATATGGGTACGCCAATCATTTGTTTGCCCATCAATAGAGGATAGCGTGCTAAATAGAAAAAGGATTAATACAAAGGAATGAAAACGGTTCATCTTTTTGAAAATTATTTTACAGGGTAAAATAAAATAGTTGGTTCACCCGAAAAGAGTACTTTCAAAAGCTACAACCAACTCAAAAAAAGTATCAGATTTAATTTTGCCAGCTTCATGGATCTGCTTTTAAAAAAAATCGTTCTCGCAAAAATATTCTAATCTGCGGTAGGGTAGGTAGCATCATTTTTTTATTGAATACTTAAATCCCTTTTCAGCAGAAAAGTGTTTCCGGTCATAAAAAACAAACATAACAAAATTAAATAAAATAAACAATCCATTTCGAAAGAAAATTATCAAAAACAGATAGGATCTTTCTTCCTGTTTCATTATGTTTGTACTTCATCTTAATTGTAAAAAAGCATGTCAAACATTTTTCTGTATGGAGAAAAAGAAATCGATTATTTGAAGAGAGTTGACCCCGCTCTGGGAGCAATTATCGATAAAATAGGGCCTATTGAACGCCCGGTGATTCCGGATTTATTTACTGCATTGGTTCATTCAATTGTAGGACAACAAATTTCATCCAAAGCAATGAATACAGTTTGGAGGCGTTTCGAGGAGCGATTTCCTCAAATCACACCAACAACATTGAACAAGGCATCGGTAGAAGAAATTCAACAGATTGGTATGTCAATGCGCAAAGCAACGTATATCAAAGAGGCGACATCAAAAATACTTTTGGGAGAATTAAATATCGATGAACTCTACACACTCTCTGAGGAAGAAGTAATCGAGAAGTTAACTGCACTCCATGGCATTGGTGTTTGGACAGCAGAAATGATACTAATTTTTTGTATGCAACGTCCAAATATAATGAGTTATGGTGATTTCGCTATTCGTAAAGGATTACGGATATTGTACCAACTTGAAAAATTAGATAAGGAACAGTTTAACAATTACAAACGCAGATATTCTCCTTATGCCTCAGTTGCCTCTTTGTATATTTGGGCTGTTGCTTCCGGGAAATCCGGTTTAAAAGAAGACGAAAACAGATAAAAATGATGCGAATTTTTTTGATATGCCTCTTCTCTGTTTTTCTTTTTGATGCTTGCAATCAAAAAGAGGATCGTCATAAAAATGAAACATTTAATCGGGATCAAATTAACGATGTTGAAAAATGGGTTGAACCGGACACGATAATAATAGATAGCAAATTATCATTTGAAGAAGCTATCGAAGGATCCAATGCTCCACAAGCGGTTATCGATGAATTGGAATTGATGGACGTAAACTATATTTCCACAGATGGAAAACTTCACATGGGACAAATCTTAACCAATAAAAAATTGGCTCCTGATCTGAAAGAACTTTTCCAATTTATGTTGGAACAAGATTTTGTAATCGAAAAAGCAATTCCCATTGTAGCTTACAACTGGAGCGACAGTCTATCCATGGCCGACAA
>Ga0265294_10003474_pt1 | contig 20100 bp, 13 predicted proteins | sample MunlanPumphouse3_FD_192504 | JGI IMG/M metagenome (GOLD analysis project Ga0265294, IMG submission 192504) | Groundwater microbial communities from a municipal landfill in Southern Ontario, Canada - Pumphouse #3 | ecosystem: Environmental > Aquatic > Deep subsurface > Groundwater | place...
GGTGCGCGAACTGGCGGACGGCCGCCTGATTCTGGGACTCTACAAGCAGACATCGACAGACGCGTGGGGCGCGGTGACGATCAGTGAGAATGGCGGCATGACCTGGAGTGCGCCGGTGATCATTCCGAACGGCGGCTTGCGGTATGAGGCGGAGACCGATGTGATCGAGTTGAAGGACGGGGCGCTGTTCGCCGCGCTGCGCGGCCAGAACCACTCGGGCTGGTCGGTCAGCCGGGACCGGGGGCTGACTTGGTCGACCGCCGCGCTGTTCGGCTTTCCGGGCCACTGTCACTATCTGCACCGCACACCGGATGACATCCTCGTGATGGCGCACCGCCTGCCGGACACGAGTCTGCACGTCAGTCTGGACGAGGGACAGACCTGGAGCACCAATATTGTGGTCGACACGGTCACCGGCGCCTATCCCAGCATGGTGACGCTGAAAGACAGCTCGACGCTGATCGTGTATTACGAAGAGGGGACAGGTTCGAGCGTCCGCGCGAAGCGGTTCCGGGTGACGCCCGCGGGCTTTCAGTGGCTTTCGCCGGCATCCGGCTGGCCGACGGTCCGGGCGTATTTGAACGCGAACGGGGGACGATGGACCAACACGGCCGATTGGGCGGACGGGATCCTGCCGGGTCCCGGCGAGATCGCGGATCTGTCGCTGGCGACTGGCGAATTGATGTTGACGGGAGATGTGACGGTCGGCGAGATTCATTACAACCCGGTGTTCAGCGGCACTACCAACAGGCTCACGATCCTGTCTGACACAGGTGCGCAGCAGTGAAAGAAAGGAGATGGTTGGCGATTGGCAGTGCCCGGTTAGAAATAACGCAGAGGCGCGGAGACGCTGAGGCTTTTTTAAGGCGTGGACCGTTTTTTCACCACGGCGACACGAAGTTTTTTAAGAGGGTGTGGACTGGCGCCGCAGGTCGATGGTCGCGGGTCGCCTGTCGTTTTAAAACCACGAAAGACATGAAGATTCATGAAGGGGGAAAGAAAGGCATGACGAAGGAAAAGAGAATGGCGGGCGGTTTTGTGGTGGCGGGGGGCTTGGTTTGCTTGTGTCTGTCTGCGCGCGTAGGGCGCGGGGCTGAGGAGCGGCAGGTAGAGATCGATCTTCGTGACGCAAAAGCTTTGGAGCAGTGGCATTCGGGAGACAACCGGGCGCGTGTGGCGGGAGGCGAGCTGGTTCTGGACGGGAGGCAGACACCGTGCCGCGTTTTCTTAAAAGAGCCCGCGTTCGGCAATGTCACACTGTCGGCGTCGTACCGCGTGGAGAAAAACGCGGGCGTGATGGCGGTCGGTTTTGTGCTGGGTTCGACCGATTCTGCGACGTCGACGTACGTCCATTTCGATTCCCGGTCGGCGATCCTGTGCCGCGGGGATGGCGAGACCCCCTGGCAAGAGGTCAAGCGGGCCGGCAAACCGCAGGCTCCCGACACCTGGCACACCGCGCGCGTCGAGCGCAGAGGAACGCACGTGCGTGTGTTCTTCAACGACGCGCTGCTGTTTGACGTGGCGTGCGCCGGCAAGCCCGGGCGGGTCGGGTTCTACGCGAGCCAGACCGTCGCGCATCTGCGCGACATCACGGTGCAGGGGGAACCCGCCGAGTTGGCGGCTCCTTGGCGGAAGATCGTGGAGGTGAAGAACTGGATACATGTCTGTGCCGATGCGGGCGCGGGCGCCTACGAGGCTTTCCCGGATGTGTGCCGGCTTGCGGATGGACGGCTGCTGGCGGTTTTTTACGCCGGCTACGGCCATGTGGCCATGCCCAACGACGCTTTGCCGAAAGGCGGCAGGATTAGCGGCTGCTATTCCGCGGACGAGGGACGGACCTGGTCTGAACCGTTTATTCTGTTTGACGGCCCGTACGACGACCGTGATCCGTCGGTCACACTCTTGAAAGACGGCCGGATCGCTTGTGTCTTTTTCACGTTGAAACCTAAACCGGACGGGGCCAAGGGGTTTGACGGCTTGGGTTCCTTCATCGTGACCAGCTCGGACGGCGGCAGGACCTGGGAACGGGAGCCGCGTCAGATCGCGAAAGCGTATTACTGCTCCTCTCCGATTCGTGAACTGTCTGACGGGAGGCTCGCGCTGGGCCTCTACAAGCAGGATGCTTCAGGGGCGTGCGGCGCGGTGACGTTCAGCGGCGACGGCGGCGCATCGTGGTCGGTGCCGGCCGATATACCGACCGGCGGCCTGCGGTATGAGGCGGAGACCGATGTGATTGAACTGAAAGACGGGGCGCTGTTCGCGGCGCTGCGCGGCCAAAAGCATTCCGGCTGGTCGGTCAGTAAGGACGGCGGGAAAAGTTGGACGACGGCCGAGCTTTTCGGTTTCCCCGGGCATTGCCATTATCTGCACCGTGCGCCGGGCGATATCATCCTGATGGCGCACCGCCTGCCGGCCACGAGCCTGCACTACAGTCTGGACGAGTGCAAAACCTGGAGCGCCAATGTGCCGGTCGACTCGGTCGGCGGTGCGTACCCCAGCATGGTGACGCTCAAGGACGGTTCGATCCTGATCGTGTACTACGAGGAGGGCCACGGTTCGAGCATCCGCGCCAAGCGCTTCCGCGCGACGCCTCAAGGGATCGAATGGTTGACGCTGGAGACGCCAGAGGGCACCGGTAAGCACTCGGCGGAATAAAAAGCGGGATTTGGTTTCAAAAAAAGGAAAACGGTATGAGTCTGTGTCGGATGCGTCCCAGCCGGACGTTGGCGAAGCTGCGTGCGGGCGGAATCGCGAGTTGTTTCAAACTGAACCTAGCCGATGCGCGCGCGGCGGAAATCGCCGCGCTGGCGGGCTTTGATTGTTTGTGGACGGACCGTGAACATGTGCCGAATGACCTGTCGGCGGTCGAGGCCTGCATCTGGGCGGCCAAAGCGCATGACACCGATGTGATCGTGCGCGTGTCGCGCGGCGGCTACAGCGATTACATCCGGCCGCTTGAGTTGGATGCGGCCGGCATCATGGTGCCGCATGTCATGAGCTTGGCGGATGCGCAGAACGTGGTGCGCATGACCCGCTTTCATCCGGTCGGACGGCGACCGGTCGACGGCGGGAATGCGGACGGCGCCTATTGCGGGGTGGCATTCAACGACTATCTGCTGCAGGCGAATGAACAGCGGATGGTCATTGTCCAGATCGAAGACCCGGAGCCGCTGGACGATCTCGATGCGATTGCGGCGCTGGACGGCATCGACATGCTCTTTTTCGGGCCGGGCGATTTCAGCCAGGGGATCGGTGCGCCAGGCGAATGGACGCACCCGCGGCTGCTGGAGGCTCGGCGGCGTGTGGCGGAGGCGGCGCTCGCGCATGGCAAATTCGCGGGCACGGTGGCCGGGCCTGATCAAATCGATGCGTGGGTGGACATGGGGTACCGCTTTCTTTCGGTGGGCGCGGATGTGGTCGGGCTGTCGCAGTATTGCGGCACGCTGATGGCCGCGTTTGCGAAGCATCCGGAACCCGGTGGCGTCCGCGTGTATGGCGGCTGCGAGAAGGCCCGTTAAATACAACGTTATTACAATTGCTTTTTTGTGAACGTAAGACAGCGGGGAAACTGGTATGTTAGGTACGCTTAACGTATCAAGGGGGCTTATGTCAAAAAAGGGTTTCAGCCTGTCAGGCGCGTTGATGGTGACGGGAGTTTTATTGTTGTTCGCGCCGGGCGCGACACGCGGCAGCCCGCCGGTCACGCTGGAATGGTCTGAAGGGTTCGGCCTGCCGCAGCAGCCGTCTGGCCGTCCAGCGATCGGTGTGGGTGCGCCGTTTTACGGGGAGCATAACGGCGTCGCTCTGCTGGCGGGCGGCTCAAACTTTCCGGAAGCGCCGCTGCTGGTGGGCGGCCCCAAACGGTACTGCGCCGATATCGTCGCGTTGTCCGCAGGCAGCACGAACTGGGTGGCCGCCGGACGGTTGTCGCAGCCGATCGCGGAGGGCGTGTCGGCCACAACCAGCAAGGGTGTCGTGTGCGTCGGCGGCGCGGCGGACGGCGAGACCTCCACGCGCGCGTTTCTGCTGGCTTGGGACGGCGCACGCGGGCAGGCGGCGGAGCGCGCGCTGCCGGATTTCCCCTGCCGAACGCGGCTGGGCGCGGCGGCGGCGCGCGAGGCCCTGGTGTTTGTGGCAGGCGGCGAAGGGACTGACGCGCTGTCCAGCGACGTATGGCGGCTGGACCTCGACGCGCCGGAAAAGGGCTGGCGCGCGCTGCCCCCGCTGCCGGGCGTCAAGGGGCGCATGCAGGCACAGGCCTTTGTTCAGAACGGCGACCAGAAACGGACGTACCTGTTTGTGGTCGGCGGGTATGCCAAGCACGCGGATGGCGGATGGGTGGCGCTGACGGACGGGTACTCGTATGACCTGGCGCAACAGGATGACACCGGGGGCTGGCGGCAGATCTCGGCGGCGGCGCCCATCGCGGACAGGCCGTCTGCGTCCCCGGCGGCGGCCTGGCCGCTGATCGGCGCGAAGTGCGTGGCGGCCGGCGATCAGCACGTCCTCTTCTTCGGCGGGCTGGACGCCGCGTATTTCGACGACAACCAGCGCAAGATGGCGTTGCTCACGGGCACGGCGCGCGAGGCGCAGCGGATCGCCTATCAATCCGCCGTGCCCACGACCTGGAACCGCAATGTGCTGGTCTATCACACCGTGACCGACCGCTGGTTTGAACTGGGCGAGGTGCCGTTTCCGCCGACTGTGGCGGGCGCGGCGATCAGACGCGCGAACGGGGACATCCTGCTGGCGTCGGGCGAGGTGCAGCCCGGCGTCCGCACGCCGCTGTGCGCAGTCGGACGGTTTGTCGCGCGCCGTAGGTTCCACCCTGTCAACTGGGCGGTCATGGGCGGATATTTCTGTGGGTTGGCCGTGATGGGCGGGTGGTTCATGCGCAAGAAAAAGAGCGCCGACGATTACTTCAAGGGAGGGGGGCGCATTCCGTGGTGGGCGGCGGGCATCAGCATCTTCGCGGCGATGTTCAGTTCGATCACGTTTCTGGCGGTGCCGGCGCTGGCCTACATGTCGGACTGGCGCTACGCCCCCAAATGCGCCTGCATCGCCTTGATCCCGCCGCTGGTGATCGGCTGCTATCTACCGTTCTTCCGCAAATTGAATCTCACCTGCGCCTACGAGTATCTCGAACTGCGCTTCAATCTCGCGTGCCGCCTGTTCGCGAGCCTGGCCTTCAATCTGTTCATGGTGGCGCGCGTGGCGGTCGTGGCCTATTTGCCCGCGCTGGCGGTCTCTGCCGCGACCGGTGCCGATGTCAATGCGTGCATCGTGGCGGTCTGTCTGCTGACGATCGTGTACTGCGCGTTCGGCGGCATCGAAGCCGTGATCTGGAGCGACGTGGTACAGGGGGCGGTGCTGCTGGGCGGTGCGCTGTTGATCCTTGTGCTGCTGGCGGCCGGCAGCGACGGCGGTGTCGCGGGCGTGGCCGCGGCGGCCGGCGGAGCCGGCAAGCTCCGCATGATCGACGCCGCGTTCGATTTCTCTCGCCCGGTGATCTGGGTCGTGCTGATCGGGGGGCTGGCGGAGTGCCTGATCTCCTACACCAGCGATCAGTGCGTGATCCAGCGCTACATGACCACCCGCGACGTGCGCGCGGCCGGCCGCAGCCTCTGGCTCAATGTGCCGCTGGGCATCGGCACCGGCGCGATTTTCTTCAGCATCGGCACCGCCTTGTTCACCTATTACCGGTCCCATCCTGAACGCCTCGCGGTGACCATGCCCAAAGCGGATTCCATCCTGCCGATGTTCATGACCCACGAGCTGCCGGTCGGAGCGGCCGGCCTTGTGCTGGCCGGCCTTTTCGCCGCGACGATCACCACGCTGGCGGCCAATCTGAATTCATCGGCGACGGCGATCACCGGCGATTGGTTCGTCAGGCTGCGGCGCGGCGCGACCGGCGACCGCGCGCAGGTGCGCATTGCGCAAGGCTGCACCGTGGCGGTCGGTCTGGCCGGCATGGCGGGCGCACTGATCTTGGCCAATATCGACATTCGTGCGGTCTATGACCAGTTCCTGAAATTCATCGGCATTCTGACCAGCGGCTTGGCGTGCCTCTTTATGCTGGGCATTTTCGCGCCGCGCGTCGGCGCGGCGGCCGCGCTGTGCGGCCTGGCGGCGAACTACGTGGTGTGCATCGGGCTGGACGCAGCCCCCCTGCCCTGGAAACCGCACCTGCTCCTTTATGGCGCGATCGGCATCGTCACCTGTCTGGTGGTCGCGCTGGCGGTGAGTGTGGTGTTCCCCAACAAGAAAACCGGGATCGAGGGGCTGGTGTGGCGGGGGCAGAAATTAGGATTTAGGAGTTAGGAGTGGAGAAGGTATGACCGCATTCGTGAGAGACGCGGATAACATCCGGCTGGGTGTGATCGGGATGACCGAAGGCAACGGGCACCCCTATTCGTGGAGCGCGATCTTGAACGGTTATGACCGCACGCGCATGACGGCGGAGTGCCCTTTCCCGGGCATTCCGGGCTATCTGAACCTCCAGCCGCCCGAAGCGTTCGGGATCGCGGGCGCACGCGTCACGCATGTGTTCTGCGACGCGCGCAGCGACGCGGAGCATGTGGCGGCGCTGTCGCAGATTCCGCACGTCGCGGAGACGCCGGAAGCGCTGATCGGCGCGGTCGACGCGGTGCTGATCGCGACCGACATCGGCGGCGAGCATGTGAGGCGCGCGCGTCCCTTTGTGGAGGCGGGTGTTCCGCTCTTCATTGACAAACCGCTGTGCGACAACGCCGCGGATTTGGCCCAATTCCAGCGCTGGGTGGCGGACGGCGCTGCGATCCTGTCGTCAAGTTCCACGCGCTATGCTGCTGAGTACGCGCCGTATCAGGCCCCCAACGCGCCTTTGGGCGCGTGGCGGTTCATCGCCATGCCCATGGCGAAAAAGTGGGAGACCTACGGCATTCACGCGCTCGAGGCGGTCTACAGCATCACCGGCCCCGGCTATGTGTCCGTGCGCAACACCGGTTCGCCTGAGCGCAATGTGGTGCACCTGAAGCACAACAGCGGCGCGGATGCGGTGATCGCGTGCGGCACCGGCATCGTCTACGGCGGCGCCATGACGCTGTGCGGCGCGTCCGGCAACGCGACGGTCGTGACGAAAGACACGTTCGCGTCCTTCAAGGCGCAGCTCGCGGCGTTCATCGGGTATCTGCGGAGCGGCGTCCGCCCGTATCCGTTCAGCCACACCGAGGAGTTGATGCGGCTGGTGATCGCGGGGATCGAGAGCCGTGCGCGCGGCGGAAGTGAGGTCATGGTATGAATGTGCTGGAAAGTTTTTCGCTGAAGGGCAAGGTGGCGCTGCTGACAGGCGGCGCGGGGCTGTACGGGCGCCAGCTCGCGGAGGCGCTGGCGGAGGCGGGCGCCGTGACGGTGATCGCGTCGCGGAACGTCGCCGAGTTGGAGAAGGTGGCGGAGGCGCTGCGCGCCGGAGGCGGCGAGGTGACGGCGCTGCCGCTGGACCTGGAGGACGAAACGTCAATTCGCGCGCTGATCGCGGAGATCGAGCGGCGCTGGGGCCGATTGGATGTGCTGGTCAACAACGCGGTGACGCGCTGCGCGTGCGCGAGCTGGGATCAGCCGATGGCGGCGTTCGACCAGAGCCTGCATGTCAACGCATCGGCGCTCTTCTGTCTGACGCGCCTGGCGGCCGAGCTGATGAAGCGGCATCAGACCGGTTCGATCATCAACATCGGCTCATACATGGGGCTGCGCGGGCCTGATCCGCTGAATTACGTCGGCACCGACATGATGAAGACGCCCTCGCCGATCTACTTTTTTGAAAAGGGCGGCATGGTCAATTTCACCCGGTTCGCCGCGAGTGTGTTGGGGCCGTTCGGCATCCGTGTTAATGCACTCCATCCGGGCGGTTTCCTGAACCGTCAGCCCGAGGCGTTTATCAAGAACTACAGCGCCAACACGATGCTGGGGCGGCTGGCCAATGACAGCGACCTGAAAGGCGCGGTGGTGTTTCTGGCGTCCGGCGCCTCCGGCTATTTGACCGGTGCGAACATTCCCGTGGACGGGGGTTACACGGCGAAGTAGGGGCTGAATGTGGCGGTGGCGGCGCGGGCGCGCCGCCCTGAAGCGGAGATTCTCATCGCGGACGGGGCCGTCCGCGCCCCCGACGCTCCGCGCAAAACACGCGATCGACTCGCCCCCCCGGACACCAACCGATTACGACAACCGATTACGATGCGGTTGCACCGACGCGGCGCAGCGGGTACAATGGCAGGCACAGTGGGGGGCACGGATGAGCACAGCGACGACCAGCGACAAACTGCCTGACGTGCCGCCGGTCAACAACTGGCGGACGACGGATCAGGACGAGATCAACCGGCGCAGGGTGCGCGCGGCAAAGGAGCCGATGCAGATCCGCAACCTGACGCCCGAGCATCCGGTCTTTTCGAACTTCAGCGTGGCGTCGGCCAGCGGCCAGACCTATCACGTGGAACTGCGTAGCCTCACGCCTTTGGTCAGCGCCTGTACCTGTGTGGATTTCCGGGTCAACGGGCTCGGCACCTGCAAACATGTGGAGAGCGTGTTGCGCGGCTTGCGCAGTGATCCCCTTGCGCTGGGGCTGGCCGAGGAGTGGGGGTCTGCGCGCATGGATCTTGTGCCCGACACGGCTACCGGGCGTCTGATGGTGGAGCGCAATCTGAATCTGCTGCCTTCAGCGCTGCGCGGATTGTTCGATGTCACAGGCCTGGCCCTGCCGGAGTACAGCGAACAGGAGATCCTGACGGCTTTTGAAAAGGCCGGCCGTCCCGCCCTGCGCGTCTCGCAAGAGGTTGCCGCCTGGAGTGCCCAGCGCCAGCGTAACGACGAGCGTGTCAGGCGGCGGCGCGACTATGAGCAACAGGTCCGCAGCGGCCGCTATCCCGCACAGGAGACCAAACTGCCGCTGTTGCCGTATCAGCGCGAAGGCATGTTGCATCTCGCCTTTACCGAACGTGCGATGCTGGCCGACGAGATGGGCCTTGGCAAAACCGCACAGGCCGTGGCCGCCGCGTCGCTGCTCCACCGGATGGGGCACGTCCAGCGCGTGCTGGTCATCGCGCCTGCCTCGTTGAAGGCCGAGTGGGAAGAGCAGGTCCGGCTTTTTACCGACCTCACCTACCTGCCTGTGTTCGGCGATCGCGCCGCGCGCAAGGCGGCGTATGAGCGGCCGGCCTTTTTCACGCTGACCAACTACGAGCAGGTCGTGCGCGACACCACGCTGATCAACGCTGTGCTGAAGCCCGACTGCGTGATCTTGGACGAGGCGCAGCGCATCAAGAACTGGGACACCCAGACTGCTCAAGCCGTGAAAAAGCTCCAGAGCCGCTATGCGTTTGTGTTGACCGGCACGCCGCTGGAGAACCGCATCGACGAGATCTATTCGCTGATGTCGATGCTGGATCCGCAGGTGCTGGGGCCGCTCTTCCGTTTCAATCGCGACTTCTACGTGCTCAACGCGAACGGCCGTCCGGAGGGGTACAAAAATCTTCAGCTCCTGCGCGAGCGCATTCAGCCGTTTCTGTTACGCCGCCGCAAGGCCGATGTCGAGAAGGAACTGCCGGACCGGACAGACCGCACGGTGTTTGTGGCGATGGAGCCGGAGCAGCGCGCACGATACGCGGCGCATGAGGAACGCGTGGCGCGGCTGGTGGCGCAGGCGCGCGCGCGGTCGCTTTCAAAGCCCGAATCCGACCGATTGCAGCGCGAGCTGTCGATGATGCGCATGCTGTGCGACACGCCGTATATCTTGGATGAGGCCTGCCGTGTCTGTCCGAAACTCGACGAGGTTCAGAACGTGCTGGAGAGTGCGCTTTCCACGCCCGGCGTGAAAGTGCTGGTCTTCTCGGAATGGGAGCGCATGCTACAGCTTGTGCAGGCTCGCTGCGGGCAGATGGGCGTGTCAACGGCCTGGCACACCGGGGCGGTGCCGCAGCAGCGCCGCCGGCAAGAGATTCAGCGGTTTAAGAATGAAGCGGCTTGCCGCGTTTTTCTCTCCACCGATACCGGCGGACTGGGCCTGAATCTGCAGCAGGCGAGTGTCGTGATCAATTGCGACCTGCCCTGGAATCCCGCGCGCTTGGAGCAGCGGGTGGCGCGGGCCTGGCGCAAACACCAGATGCGCAGCGTGACGGTGGTCAATCTGGTTACCGAAGACAGTATTGAAGCGCGCATGATCGAGACGCTGGCCCGCAAGCGGGTTCTGATGGGCGGCGTCCTGGATGGCGATGCCGCGCTCGACGAACAGCCGATCGGCACGGGTCGGCAGGCCTTTCTGCGGCAGCTCGTGTCGATGGTGCCTGTGCCGCCGCAGGCGTCGCGAGCGGTGGCGCTGCCGTCGGCCGAAGCGCTGCGCGCGGTTGATCCTGAACTGGGCTTTGCGGCGGTGCTCGTCGAGCGGCTGGGCGATGCCCTCTGGCTCTGTGAGAGTTGCCGGCCGACCTCGCAGTCGCGGCCGGTGTTGTGGCTGGTTGCGGATGGCGATCTGCTCTCGGTCGCGGCCTGCGCCGAGCGGGTACGCACAGACTGGTTCGGCGCTGTCGACGCGCGCCAGGTGCCGGTGTTGGAGGTGGTGGGACGCGCCGCGCACGAGGCGGTCACGCGGCTGCTGGCCCGCGGTGTGCTGGCGCGCGCGGGCGGCGAGACGCGCCTGCTCTATTCGCGGGCCGGCGGTTTGACACAGCCCCGTTTGGCGCCGGAAAGCGGGAAGGCGCAGGCCCAGATGCTGCGGCGCGAGGCGTTACTGGCCTATCGACGGGCGCGTCAGTCGATCGCGGCACTCGCCTTTGACGCGGCGCGCGAGCCGCTCGAGCAGGCGGTGCTGCTGCTGGCACGGGCCTATGCGCTGCACCATGGGCTCGGCCAGCCGGAGTCGGTGCGGCAAGCGCTTGCGGACGGTTTTTCCGTGCTGTGGGGAGACGCGCGGCCGGTGCTGGGTGAATTGCTTGAAGAGGGGGGCTCGCCGGTGACGGTGTCGCGCGCCCTGATGCCGAAGTTCGGCGTGTGATGTCAGTGAGACAGCCGGTTGACCATCTCCAGCACGATGCGCCCGGTGGTCAGCAGGCTCTCGGCCGAGAGTTTGTCGAGCGTGTCCGCCGGCGTGTGCCAGTAGTCGTTCAATCCCGGAGCGCTGCCGAACTCGAAATCGATCAGGTTGACCGCAGGGAATCCGAGGTCGAGAAAGGCTTGGTGGTCATCGTAAACGATGCCGTCAAACAGGCCGATACGGTCACGGTCGCCGGTGGCCTCGGCCGCTTTCAGGGCCAGCAGGCGCAAGGCGCCGGTGCCGTTGCGCGGCACCGTGAGTTTGAGGTCGCGGTCGCCGACCATGTCCATCAGGATCACGGCTTTGACGGATCGGCCCTCCGCTTTCATCTGCCGGGCGAGTCGCCGGCTGCCGTGGAAGCCGTCGCGGTCGCTGTAGGCGAGCATGCACTCCTCGCCGTCCATGAAGCCGCAGAGGATGGTGTGGGGCAGCGGCCCCGCCGCGCGCAGGATCGCGGCCAGCTCGATCAGCAGGCCCGTGGAAGAGCCGCTATCGTTCGCGCCCTGAAAGCCCTCGCTGATGCCGCCCATCGTGTCGAAGTGCGAGAGCAGGACGATCCAGCCGTCGCCGGTGCCGGGGAGAGTCGCGAGCACATTGAAAAACGGTTTCGGGCCGCGCGGCGTGGGGTCCGTGAAGCGGTCGATGCGCGCGTCGACGCCGCGTTCGGCCAAACGGTCAAGAATCCAACGCGCCGCCTTTTCCGCGCCGGGCGTGCCGGCGTCACGCGGCGTGCACTGTTCCACCAAGCCGGTGACATGCGCCAAGGCTTGCGTCGCCTGCGAGGCTGAGAAGGAAAGCGCGGAACGCGCCGGCATGGCCGCAGCAGCGGGCGGCTTGTCGCCGCACCCCACGAACGCGAGCAAAAACACGCCGCACATCCACCGCAACTTTCTCATCTTTTTCCGATTGCGCATGGCGCGTTTCACAGTCCGCGGTTCCGCATGCCGGGAAAAACGAGCGTCCGCTCGTCTGGGGGCAAGCGGACGCTTGCCCCTCCCGCGTTCAGTCCAGCGTGATGCCGAGCAGGTTCAGGAGGCGGTCGAGGTCGTCGTTGTCGTAGAAGTCGACCTCCAGCACGCCCTTGGTGTGTTTGCCGTTGGCATGCGTGACGCCGGGCGTCAGGCGCACGGCGGTGCCGAAGTGTTTGTGCAGGCGGTCGGTCAGGTCACGCACGTAGCTCTCGGGCAGGTCGGGTTTGCCGGGGCGGCGCGACTCCAAGCCGGCGGCGTCGGCCTTGCGCCGCTGGATCAGTTTTTCCAGCGTGCGGACGGTCAGCTCTTCGGTGACGCACTTGCGTCCGAGAAGGGTCTGCTCGGTGATGTCGGTCAGCCCCAGCAGCACCTTGGCGTGCCCGGTGGAGAGCAGGCCGCTGCCGACGAGCTGCTTGACCTCATCCGGCAGCTCGAGCAGGCGCAGGGCGTTGGCGACGCTGGCGCGCGCCTTGCCGACACGGTCGGCGACATCCTGCTGCGTGAGGTTGAAAGTTTCCGCGAGCGTGCGGTAGCCTTCGGCCTCCTCGATGACGTTCAGGTCCTGGCGCTGGATGTTCTCGATGATCGCCATTTCGGCGGCGCGGCGGTCCTCGGCATCCACGAGGATGATCGGCACCTTGGCGATGCCGGCCTCGATCGCGGCGCGCAGGCGACGCTCGCCCGCGATCAGCTCGAAGCGGCTGTCGCCATTCTTGCGGCAGATCAGAGGCTGGATCACGCCGTTGGCGCGGATCGATTCCGCGAGCTCGCGCAACGCCTCTTCGTCGAACGTCTGGCGCGGCTGCCAGGGCGAGCGCATGATCTCGCCGGTCGGGACCTCGTGCACCCACTGCTGCGTCGGCAGACCTGCCGGCGCGGCCGGTGCGGCGCTGGGCATAGGCGCCGTGGCGGCCGGTGCGGGCGGGGGGACGGCGGCCGCCGGATGCGGGGCTGAGGCCGGGTGGCTGATCAGCGCGCCGAGGCCGCGCCCGAGCCCCGGCTTGTGGTGCCGGTGGGGAGCGGACGGCGCGGCGGTGCGGGCGGGGGCGGCGTTGGGTGCCGCTTTTTTGGGAGCCGGTTTTTTCGAGCTGCTCATGGATAGATCCCCGGACGGTTGAGGCCTGCGGTTTCGGACAGACCGAACATGAGGTTCATGTTCTGGAGCGCCGAGCCGGCTTGGCCCTTCATCAGGTTGTCGATATGGGCGACAATGCGCAGGCGGTTGACGCGGCTGTCCACGCTGACCACCAGGTTGCAGAAATTGGTGCCGCGCACGTGGAGCGTGCCGATGGCGGCCCGGCTGTCGAAAACGCGCACGAAGGGACTGTCCTTGAAAAAATCGCGGTAGAGCGCGACCAGCTCGGCTTCGTCTGCGGGACGGGAGAGGGTGCCGTAGAGCGTCGAGAGGATGCCGCGGCAGACCGGCACGACCTGGGCGGTGAAGGTGATCTTGACCTCGCCGCCGGCAAGCAGGCCCAACTCGCGCTCGACCTCGCAGACGTGCTGGTGGCCGGCCAGCTTGTAGGCGTTCATCTGCTCGTAGCGGGCCGGATAATGGAACGCGGCGTTCACCTTCTTGCCGGCGCCGGAGACGCCGGTCTTGCAATCGCAGATGATGCTGGCCGGTTCGAGCAGGCCGTGCCGCACGGCCGGTGCCAGCCCCAGGATGCAACTGCATGCGAAGCAGCCGGGATTGCCCACGATGTCCGCGTGGCGGATCGCGTCGCGGTGCAGCTCGGCCAGCCCGTAGGCGTTGCGGCCCAGCAGTTCTGGAGCCGCATGCGCAGGAGCCTTGCCGATGCGCGTGGCGTAGTCGGCATAGGCGTCCGCCGTGGTGAACCGGAAGTCCCCGCTGTAGTCGATGATCTTCGCGCCGCGGGCCAGCTCCTTGCCGGCAGCCGACATGCCGACCTTGTCCGGGGTCGCGAAAACGACGAGATCAGCCGGCTCCTCCGCGCGCGGATCGTCCGCCGCCAGGACCGGCAGGTCGCAGAACCCCGCGAGATGCGGGTAGACGGCGGAGATCGGAAGACCGACATCCTCGCGAGCAACCAGCGTGACCAGTTGGGCCTCGGGATGCTGGAGCAGCAGCTCGGTGATGCCGACGCCGCCGTAGCCTGTCGCGCCCACCACTTTGACTCGGATCATAAAAAGCCTTTCGTCACAGAAATAGGGAGCACTAAGATTACCAAAAAAAAGCCGGTCATACAAAAGGTGTCTTTGAGGAATTGACCAACGGTGATATGATGCGACCTGTTTCTGGAAATCCCGCGCCGTGGATGCGGGAAGCGAGGCGAGAAGGTATGCGCATAGAGTCTTGTGATTACTTCGTGGTGGGCAGCGGCATTGCCGGGCTGATGAGCGCGCTCTATCTGGCGCGCAGCGGGCGCGTGCTGCTGGTGACCAAGAAGCGGCTCGACGACTGCAACACCAACCGCGCGCAGGGCGGTATCGCCTGCGTCATGGAGGCCGGCGACAGCTTTGAGCAGCACGTGGCCGACACGTTGGTCGCCGGGGCGGGGCTCTGCCGCGAGGAGATCGTGCGCGAGATCGTGGCCGGCGGCCCGGCTCGCATCGCCGAGTTGGAAGCGCTGGGCGTGCGGTTTAATCCGCGCGCGGACGGCGCACCCGGCTATGACCTCGGGCGCGAGGGCGGTCACTCGCAGCGCCGCGTGCTGCACGCCGGCGACATCACCGGCCAGCGCGTGGAATCGGTGCTGGTCGAGCGGGTGCGCCAGCATCCCAACATTCAGACACTCGAGTACACGATGGTGATCGACCTGATCACCACGCGCTGGCTCAAGACGCCGGGCGAGAACCGCTGCGTCGGCGCGTACGTGCTCGACCAGCCGACCGGCGAGATCTATGCGGTGCGCTCGCCCCACACGGTGCTGGCGACCGGCGGCTGCGGCAAGGTGTACCTGTACACCTGCAATCCCGACATCGCCACTGGTGACGGCGTGGCGCTGGCCTGGCGAGCGGGCGCCGAGATCGCGAACATGGAGTTCATCCAATTCCATCCGACCTGCCTCTTCCACCCGCAGGCCAAGCGCTTTCTCATCAGCGAGGCAGTGCGCGGCGAAGGGGCGGAACTGACCGATGCCGAGGGCCGCCCCTTCATGAAGAAGTACGATCCGCGCGGCGCGCTCGCGCCCCGCGATGTCGTGGCGCGCGCGATCGACTCGGAAATGAAGCGCACAGGATCGCCCTACTGCTGCCTGGACATCCGTCACAAGTCCGAGGCCTACCTCAAGGAGCGCTTCCCCAACATCTACGAGACCTGTCTCAGCTTTGGCATCGACATGGCGCACGACCTGATTCCGATCGTGCCCTCGGCCCACTACTGCTGCGGCGGCATCCGCGCCGCAGTCGACGGCGTGACGTCTCTGCCCGGCCTTTACGCCGTCGGCGAGACCGCCTGCACGGGCCTGCACGGCGCCAACCGCCTGGCCAGCAACTCGCTGCTGGAAGCCCTGGTGTGCGCCTATCAGACTGCTGGCCGGATCGTGGCCCATCCGACTCAAGTGCCCGACCCGTTGCGCATCCCGGACTGGGAGTACGGCACGGCGGTGGCGAGCGACGAGGCGGTGATGGTGGCGCACAACTGGATGGAGGTCCGTACCTGCATGTGGGACTATGTCGGCATCGTGCGCACTGACAAGCGCCTGGAACGCGCGCTGCGTCGCATCCGCAACCTGCGCCGCGAAATCCGCGAGTATTACTTCGACTACCTGGTCACGGCCGACACGCTGGAACTGCGTAACCTCGCGCTCGTCGCCGAACTGATCGTGCGCAGTGCGATGCGCCGCAAAGAGAGCCGCGGCCTACACTACACGCTCGACCATTCCGAGATGCGCCGCATCGCGCGCGACACGGTCCTGCCGGGACGGAACGCGGGGAATTAGGCGCCTCATGATGTGTGGCGCGATGTGCTGAGGAGGCCGTATGGCGATGAATCTCGAACACAATGGAGCGATGAGCTTTTCACGGATCATGTTGGGGACGGTGCAGTTCGGCCTGGAGTACGGGATCGCGAATGAGTCGGGCAAGCCCGCGTTTGAACGTGTCTGCGAAATCGTGAAGGCGGCCTTCGAGGGCGGCGTGACCGCGCTGGATACCGCCGCCGCGTATGGAACGAGCGAGGAGGTGCTGGGCGCCGCGCTGGAGCGGCTCGGGCTGCGCGAGGCGATGACGGTGGTCAGCAAAGTCCCGCCGATTCCGGACGGCACCGATGCCGAGGCGGAACGCTTCATTGAACGCTCCATCCGCGAATCGCTGCGGCGCCTGCGCCTCGACCGTCTGGCCGTCTGCCTGCTGCACCGCGAGGAAGACCTCCGCCATCTGCCGCTCCTGGAAAAGATGGTCGGGCGCGGGCTGACGGGCGGGGCGGGGGTGTCGCTGGACAGCAACCGTTTTCTGGCGGAGGCGGCGGCCGTGCGCTACCTTCAGCTTCCCTGCAACCTGTTGGACCGCCGCTTCGATGCCTTCTGGCCCGTGGCGATGCAGAAGAGGATTCACGTGTTCGCCCGGAGCGTCTATCTGCAGGGGCTGCTGCTGATGCCGGAAGCGCGCATCCGCCCGAATCTGTCTGCCGTCATTCCGGTCCGGCGCGGCCTGGAGGCGGTGGCGCGCGAGGCCGGCGGCACGATGGCTGAACTCTGCATGCGCTACGTGCTGTCCAACCCGGCGGTCGCGAGCGTGCTGACCGGCGTGGACACGCCGGAGCAGATGCGCGAGAACCTGCGCGTGGCTGCCTTGGGGCCGCTGCCGGCGGCGGTGTTCGACCGCGTGCAGGCGTGCGTCCCCGATCTGCCGGAGCCGCTGGTCCGCCCGGCGCTGTGGGGCCGATGATCACGCCCCCGGAATATGCCGCTTGCGGTATTTGAGCGGCGAGAGTCCCATCAGCCGGGTGAAGGTCCTGGAGAAGTGGCTCTGGTCATAAAAGCCGACTTCGCCGGCGATGCCGGTCACGCTGTGATCGGTTTCCGTGAGCAGCCGGCAGGCCGCGTTGATCCGCACCCGCATCAGGTACTGGCAGAGCGAGGTGTTGAAGAACCGGTGGAAGCGCCGGTTGAACTGGCGGTGCGACAGACCCACCATCGTCGCGATGTCGTGCGTGTTGAGGGCTTCTTGATAGTGTTCGTGGATGTGCTGCATGGCTTTTGAAAACGGGCCGTAGGACTGGGGGGCCGCGCGCGTTTCGTCCACGGAGCGGTAAACGCCCGCGACGCCGATGATCGTCCCTTGGCGGTCTTTCAACGGGAACTTGCTGCCGATGATCAGTCGGTTCGATCCCTCTTCTTCCGGGGCGGGCGCGACGACGTTGATGGTGGGGATGCCTGTCCGCATGATCTGTCGGTCGCGCGCGACGTAGAGGTCCGCCCGGTCCCGCGGGAAGAAGTCGTAATCCGTCTTCCCGATGACCTGCAGCTCTGACGCCGCGTGGCAGATCTCATTGTGGCGCCGGTTCGACATGACAAACCGGCTTTGGCTGTCCTTGACGTAGAACGCCACGTCCGGCAGCAGATCCATCAACTGCTCAAACGTCTCGATGCCGCCGAGCCGCTTCAAGAAGGCATGTTTAAACTGTCGCGCTTTCATGGTCATAAAATACATAAAAAAGGCCCCTGATTACAAGCACGCCAACGCGATTCAGGCTACATTACGGCCAACCACAGGGGAAAGGAGCCACATCTCATGAAGAAAAGCGCAGAGACGCACGGCCGGGATTCAGGGGAATTTTTCTCACGGCGCGCATTCGTGTCCCGCAGCACGGCGGCCTTATCGGGCCTAATCGCGGCGCCGCATTGGGTTCGCGGCGCAGCGGCCAACGGCAAGATCGCCGTGGGGCTGGTCGGCTGCGGTTCACGCGGCGCCTGGATCGGCGGCCTTTTCAAGGAGCACGGCGGATATGAGGTGACGGCTTGCGCCGACTATTTCCAGGACAAGGTCGATGCGTTCGGCGAGAAGCACGGCATCGCCGCCGCGCGGCGGTTCACGGGGTTGAACGGATATCAGCGGCTGCTCGAATGCAAGGATCTCGACGCCGTCATCATCAAGTCGCCGCCCTGTTTCCACCCGCAGCAGATCGCCGCCGCCGTGGATGCCGGCAAACATGTCTACACGGCCAAGCCGGTGTCCGTCGACGTCCCGGGATGCCGGACCGTTGCCGAGTCGGGCAAGAAGGCCACGAAGAACAAGCAGGTCATATTCGTGGATTTTCAGCACCGCACCGACCCCTTCTTCCAGGAGACGGTGAAGCGGCTGCATGAGGGTGCGCTGGGACGGATCACCTTCGGCGAGGTCTTCAATCATTCGGGGGAGTTCGGTGCCAAGGCGGGACCGGACACGCCCGAGACGCGCCTCAAAAACTGGCTGTGCTACAAGGCGCTGTCCGGTGACTATATGGTGGAGATCAACATCCACACGATCGACATGATGCACTGGATGTTCCAGAAGCCGCCGCTGAGCGCGATCGGCTCAGGGGGCCGCACGGAAAAAAACCCGGTCGGCGACAACTGGGATCATTTCGGCATCCTCTATCAGTATGCTGACAACGTACCCGTGACATTCACGTCCAAGCGCTATAACGATGGCGTCGGCGAGCTGGATAAACATCAGATCGTTGAACTCTACGGCACAGACGGCCGGCTGCAGACGAGATACGGCGGCAAGTGCATGATCCTCGGCAAGCATTTGTATAAAGGCGGCAAAACGACGACGCTGTACAGGGACGGAGCCGTCTCGAATATCGCCACCTTCCACACGCTGATCACCTCGGGCGATTACAGGAATTCAACGGTCGAGTACGGCGTCGAGAGCAACCTGATCGCCATCATGGGGCGCAAGGCTGGCTACGAACAGAGGCTGGTTACGTGGGAGGAGATTCTGAAATCGGACGAAGTCATGGATCCGCAACTGGACGGCCTCAAAGCCTGATAAGGAGTAACGATGGCGGACGGTAAACTCAGAGTGGCCGTGGTCGGATGCGGCATGATTGCCAACTCGGCGCATATCCCGGCCTGGCAGTCACAGCGGGGGGCGGAGGTTGTCGGGGTCATGGACACGGACCTCGGCCGCGCGCGGGCGACGGCCGGCAAGCACGCGGTCCCCGGCGTGTTTGATGACGTTGACAAAATGTTGAACGAACTGGCCCCCGATGTCGTGTCGGTCTGTACGCCGGCCGGCTGCCACAAGGCGCATGCCGAGGCGGCGCTCCGCGCCGGCGCGCATGTGCTCTGTGAAAAGCCGTTGGCGATCACCAGCCGCGAGGCGGCGGACATCTTCCGGGCGGCGGAAGAGGCGGGCCGGCATCTGCTGGTGGGGCAGTCGATGCGCTTTTACAACCAGGTTGCTGCGGCGAAGGCGTTTGCCGCGGACGGGCAGCTCGGCGAACTCTACTGCGCGGATGCGGCACGGCTTCGCCGGCGCGGCATTCCGACCCACGGTTCGTTCCACATCAAGAAACTGTCGGGCGGCGGCGTGCTGGTTGACCTCGGGGCGCACATGCTGGACATGGTGCTCTGGATCATGGGGAGTCCCAAGGTCGTGGCGGTCTCCGGCGCGACGTACTCTAAAATCGGTACGCGCAACGAAAACCTGATCACCTCATCCGTCGAGAGCGGCGCCTTTGCCGGCGGCGTATCGAGTGCCTCATACAATCCTGCCACGTTCGACGTGGAGGATTTTGCCAGCGCGTTTCTGAGGCTCGACAACGGCGGAACCATTCACCTCAAGGTCTGCTGGGCGGCGAATGTCCCCGACAGTGCCGGAGGCGTGATGATCATGGGCACAGAGGGCGGGCTGTCGTTTGATCCGCGCGTGCTGGACCTTCGCGTCATCCGGAACATGGGCCGGTACCAGGTCGACGTGACGCCGAAAATCCTGCCTCCCGAGCCGAATCATCCTTTTTACGCGCACTGGAACGAGGTGGCGCATTTCATGCGGGTGATCAAGGGCGAGGAGGAGATCTGCGTGAAAAAAGAAGAGGCGCTGAACGTCGTGCGCGCACTGGAGGCCATCTACCGGTCGGCCGAAGAGGGGCGCGAAGTCCGGCTTGATGAAACGGTT
>Ga0265294_10003475_pt1 | contig 20096 bp, 14 predicted proteins | sample MunlanPumphouse3_FD_192504 | JGI IMG/M metagenome (GOLD analysis project Ga0265294, IMG submission 192504) | Groundwater microbial communities from a municipal landfill in Southern Ontario, Canada - Pumphouse #3 | ecosystem: Environmental > Aquatic > Deep subsurface > Groundwater | place...
ATGAGTATGGTAGCCATAATGAATTAAAACGTGAGTTTCAAGCAGATACTCTAACTTATAATCGTAAATTAGAACAAATAGAGGCGATTCATAAAGTTGTTGCCAATGAATATAAAGAGAATATCATTGCGAATGCCGGCTATATGGAGTATAATCGTAATACCGGTTATGGCTACATGAAAAATAACCCAATTATTGAGAATAAAAAAGACTCCCTACTCATCTCTTCGGAGAAGATGGAGTACTTTGCCGATTTCAATAAAGTTGTGGCTATGTTCAATGTGCATACAGGACTGCCTGATGCTGATATTTACAGTAGCTTCTTAATCTATTATAATGATGAAGGAAAGGCTGTCTTTACCGGAGAACCTCGCATAAAGACTGATTTCGGGGTCGGACATGCTGAATCATTTAATGTCCTCTTTGTCGATAATCAGATTAACCAAATTGAGTTCATTAATGAGTGCCGTCTGGACTTCTCTTTTGAAGAAACTGAAGAATATACTAATTGGATGACTGCTGAAAGAATCGATATCTTCTTTGAGGATAAAAAGCCAAACTTAATGGTTGCTGAGAATAATGTAGTTTATGAAATTATTACAGAAGAGGAAAAAACTAAATCTAAAGAGTACTCACGCAACAACTCTACTTCTAGACATCTGGAGATAACATTCACCGAAGATAATAGAATTGAAGAGATCAGACAAGATGGTAATATCAATGGTTCTTATGTTTTTAAAAGTGCTAAAAGGGGTACTAAGAAAATAAAAGAGTAGTTTTTTCAAGAATTATATTTACCTGACTTCATTCATCAAAACTATTTCGCTTTGACTGTTACTCTCCGCAGAGGTCGGCTATTTGCAAGAAGATAGAGGTTTATAATTCGGTACGATAATCTCCCTATTTTCATTATTTATTTGCAGTTAGGCGATGCTAAAATAAGATTTTTCGATTTGTGGAAAAAAAATTGCACAATTTCTCTTGACAAGTTACTCAAAACTCATTAATATATCTATATGGATAAAATAAAAAATCATATCGAAGCAAAGAATTTAGTTAAGATATATGGCAAGAGAAGAGTCGTCAATGATTTGAGCTTAAATATATCACAAGGGGAAGTCGTGGGTATTTTAGGACCTAACGGTGCCGGAAAAACTACCACTTTCTACATGATACTCGGCTTAACCAAACCCAATAAAGGTAAAGTTCTCTTCAATGATATTGATATCACTCACAAGCCAATGTTCAAGAGAGCTCAGCTCGGAATAGGTTATCTGGCTCAAGCTCCGTCAATCTTTCATAAATTAACTGTAGAACAGAATATTATGGCTATTCTGGAAACTGTTGATACCCCTAAACATGATCGGAAAAAACTCTTAGAAGAGTATTTAGACGAACTCAACTTAACAAAAGTAGCAAAGCAGAAAGCTTACACTCTCTCTGGTGGCGAACGCCGTAAGTTAGAGATTACCCGCTCTTTAGTAACCAACCCCTCTTTCCTCTTTATGGACGAACCATTTGCCGGCGTGGACCCAATCTCCATCAATGATATTCAAGATATTATCCTCAAACTCAAAGCTAAAAATATTGGTATTATGATTACTGATCATAACGTTACTGAAACCCTCAAGATTGTTGATAGAGCTTATATCATCTTTGAAGGGCAGATTATGGTTACAGGTAATTCTGAAGAGTTAATCAATAACCCCAAAGCCCGTGAACTCTATCTTGGCGATAGGTTTCAGAGCGACACTCCGGTCAGATAAATAATGTTAGATCAAATCTTAACGATAAAGCAAAAGCAGGAGATGGCACTTAAGCCTAAGATGCTGCAATCTCTGCAAATGCTCACACTTCCTTTAATGGAGTTGGAGCTTCATCTTAAACAGGAAATCATCAAAAACCCTCTTTTAGAAATGCGAGATATTGATGACGCCGATAGTGAAGATGATATCCCTAAAGATGAAGATACAACTGTAGAAGCAGATTTAGGGGAAGAAAATAGCGAGGTTGAGAAAACTTTAGAAGAAGCTCAAGAACTAACCGAGATTTTAGACTCTTGGAATGAGTTTCATCAAATGACCAGCGGTAATCGTGACTATTCTTCAAATAAAGATGATGACGATGGTTCATTATATGAAAAATACTTAAAAGCTCCGGAAGATAAAATGGCTGAATATCTGCTCCAGCTCTACTCTTATCCCATGAGTGAAGAGGAATATGAATTCGCTACCTATTTAATAGACGCGGTTGATCAATATGGTTTCCTTCCCGGTGAAGAAATTATTAAGGAAGTAGCTGATATTTTCGAGCTCAGTCTGAAAAGAGCAGAAGAAATTCATGAGATTATTATGAGTTTGGAACCACAAGGTTTTACAGCATGCAACATCTCACAATGCCTTATCTCGCAATTAGATGATGAACAAAGAGAGAATAAAATACTGGTGAGCATCATAGCAGATGACTTTGATGATTTAATTCATAGAAGACATCAGAAACTAGCAGCGAAATACCAAGTTTCTAACGAATATATCTCTTTTATTCGCGAGCAAATCTCAAAATTAGACCCCAAACCGGGCTTAAGATTATTAGATAGTAGTGAAAAATATATTACTCCGGATATTATAGTTAAAGAGATTGGTGATGATTTTCAAGTGATTATCAATGATTCTTACTCTCCTAATTTGGTAATTAATTCACGTTATAGAAAGCTTCTTGGCTCTTCTAATGTAGATAGAGAAACTGTTCATTTTGTACGTGATAAGATAAATTCGGCAAAATTCTTAATTAAGTCTATGTATATGCGAGTTAGAACTTTAGAGAGAGTTATGAATTCTATTATTAAACATCAATATGATTTCTTTTATAACCGCACAGGTGTCTTGGCACCGCTTAATTACTCTTCAATTGCTGAAGATATTGGGGTAAGTGAATCTACGATTTCGCGTGTTGTGAAAGACAAATATGCCGATACTCCTTTTGGGGTATTTCCTCTGAAAAAATTCTTCACCTCTACCGCCGGTATTGACAGTAATTTTGAATCAATATCGCGCCAGAAGGTCAAAACTTATATTATTAAATATGTTGATGCTGAAGATAAAGCAAACCCATTAACAGATCAAGAGATGGTTAAAACGTTGAAACAAGATGGGTTAAGTGTGTCCCGCCGTATCGTCGCTAAATATAGAGACGAGCTGAATATTCTAAACAGTAGATTAAGGAGAAGCTAATGAAGCACTTTAAAGTAGCCATAATCGGTGGTGGTCCCGGAGGATATGTAACCGCCTTAAGATTAAAACAATACAAGATTGATACTGTTGTCTTTGAAAAAGAGAGATTAGGTGGAGTTTGTTTGAATTGGGGCTGTATTCCCACTAAAACTTTAGTTAAAACTGCCGAACTTTTCACCGAGATTAAAGAAGCTAAAGAGTTTGGAATCAATACTGAAAATACTAATATTGATTTTGCCCAAATTTATAAGAGAAAAGATGAAGTTGTGGAGAAATTAGTGAGTGGTATTGAATTCATGTTCAAGAAGTTAGAGATTCCACTCATTCAGGAACGCGTAAGCAAGATTAGTAAGCAAGATGGAATGTTTACCATCACTTCTGCTACTGAATCTGTTACTGCAGATTATGTGATTCTGGCAACCGGTTCTAAACCCACAGAATTGCCTTTTATGAAGTTCGATCATAAGAAGATAATCTCTTCAAGAGACATTCTTAAATTAGAAAAACTACCCAAGACTCTGGCAATTGTCGGAGGTGGTGTAATAGGCTGTGAATTTGCTTCTATCTTCCAACAATTAGGTACAGAAGTAACCATTATAGAGTTCTTACCACGCCTCTTAACTTTGGAAGATGAAGAGATCTCTAAAAGAGTCGCAATGGCTTTTAAAAGAAATAAAATGAAACTTATCTTGGGTAAGGGCGTTGAGAGTTATGAAGAGACCGAAGACGGAGTCAAATTAAACATAGCAGGTGGTAAGAGTGTAGAAGCTGAACAAGTGTTAGTAAGCGTTGGACGCTCTCCCGGCTGTGATATTGATTTTGGTGATCTTGAATTAACTCGTAATCGTGGCTCCATCCAAGTTGATGAATATATGCGAACCGGAGTGGAAAATCTCTTTGCTATCGGTGATTTAAACGGCAAGCAACAATTGGCTCATACAGCTTCCAAGCAGGGTCTCATGGTGGCTAGCCTCATCAAAAGCGAAGTAGAAGATAATCCTCAAGATATCGAGCCTATCATCTATGAGAATGTTCCCCGCTGCACTTTCACAAATCCGGAAGTTGCTTCTGTGGGCTTAACAGAAGAGCAGGCTAAAGCCAAGTATGGCGAGATATTAGTTGGAAAGTTCCCATACTCTGCCAGCGGAAAAGCTATGGGCATGGGAAGCACCTTTGGTTTTGCTAAAACTATTGCCGAAACCAAGACAGGAAAAATAGTTGGGATGCATATTGTCGGATTACAGGCAGCAGAATTGATTGCTCAAGGTGCCATTCTGATAGGCAAAGATGCTGACATTCATGATGTTGAGAAAATAGTCTTTGCCCACCCTACTCTTTCCGAAATTGTGATGGAGTCAATTGAAGACACAATTTCCTTGTCAGTTCACAAAATTTGATTATACTATAAAGATAAATTAGAGGTTGGTAATGTCGATGAACAAACTTAGAAAACCTGAATGGTTGAAGGCTAACAGATTAGGTAATGAACAAGCGAATGTAATTAGGCACTATTTGTCTAAATTTGGTCTCCATACTGTTTGTAATTCAGCTCGTTGCCCAAATCAAGGTGAATGTTTTGAACGCGGTACAGCTACATTCATGATTCTTGGAGAAGTATGCACCCGTAATTGTAGATTCTGTGCTATTGATAAAAAGAACGCCTTGCTTCCTCCCGATCCTTTAGAACCTTCCCACATTGCAGAATTATCTAAGGAACTTAAGCTTAAGCATGTTGTGATTACAACCGTTACCAGAGATGACTTACCCGATGGCGGTGCATCTCATTTCGTAAAAGTTATTCAGGAAATTAGGCAGCAATGCCCCAGTAATGTTACTACCGAGACCCTGATTTCTGATTTAGAAGGTAATTGGGAAGCTTTAGCGGAGATTGTTAAGGCAAAGCCGACTGTCTTAAATCATAATGTCGAAACTATTGCCCGACTTTATCCTGAAGTAAGACCTATGGCTAATTACCAGAGATCACTGAGCTTACTTAAGAAAGTCAAAGAATTAGACCCTAACATTATTACCAAAAGTGGATTTATGGTTGGCTTGGGAGAAACCGTAGAAGAGATTAAGAGATTACTAGATGACCTTTATGCTCATCAGGTTCAAGTCGTTACTATCGGTCAATATCTCCAGCCAAGTCGTGAGCATATACCTGTGAAAGAGTATGTGCATCCTGATATTTTTGATGAATATAGAAGATATGGTGAAGAACTTGGATTCTTGTTTGTAGAATCCGGACCATTGGTCAGAAGCTCTTACCATGCCGAAAGAATACAACAATATATAACTAAGTAGGAGGCTTTATGCATATTACAATAACTGCCCGTCATTTCGAACTAACTAATGCAATTAGAGACTATGTTGAAGAAAGTTTGGTTAAACTCAAGAGATATTTTGACCAAATAATTACTATTCATGTTACTTTATCTGTAGAGTCGAGTCGAAACCAATGTGAGATCTCTATGCAAGCGTCAAAATTTTCCTTGCAAAGTACGAACGAGGCGATGGATATGTATCTTGCTATTGATGATGCTATCGAAAAAATGGAAGCTCAAATTAAGAAACTTAAAGACAAAGTTACAGAGCATCAAAAGAAAGGATTAAAAGAACATTTTGACCCTTATTTTACCAGAACCGAAACTTATTTGAAAAGTGACGAAAGTACACATCATGAACTAGTGAAAACCAAAAGAGTTGTTACAGATACACTGACAGTTGATGAAGCTATTGCAAGATTTGAAACACAAAAGAATGAGTATTTTATCTTTAAGAATGTAGAAAGCGACAGAATTAATGTCCTTGTGAAAAAAGATGGAACTCACTATAAACTTCTTCAACCTTAATATTTAACTATAAAGGGTGTACTTTCATAGTGCACCCTTATTAATAATGGTATCTAGCACATGAAAGAAATAACACTGAAAGATTTTTTTGACAAGAATAAGAATAGATTCGCGTTAAGTCTGATTACTGATGAGAAGACGCTTAATAATAGTATTACTTCGCCTCATATTAATCGACCCGGGCTTGCTTTGGCAGGATTTTTAAGTAGATTCTCTGCTGATAGAATTCAAGTTCTGGGAGAAACAGAGATTAGATATCTCCAATCGCTTAAAGAAGATGAAGTTTACGAACGCGTGAAGAGTATGTTTACTTATCGAATCCCTTGTCTAATTGTTACTAAAGGGCTGACCCTACCTTATATAGTAGAGTATTTAGCCAATGAAATGAGTATTACTGTTTTCTCAACCCGCCTCTCAACTGTTAATCTCTATCAAACTTTATCCAAGTACCTGAATACGTTATTTGCCCCTGAAATGACAATTCATGCTACTTTAATTGAAGTTTACGGGATAGGCATAATGTTGACAGGTAAGAGTGGTATAGGCAAAAGCGAGTGTGCTTTGGATTTAGTACATCGCGGACATAGCTTAGTTTCGGATGATACCGTTAAAATAACGGCTATTGACGATAACTTATTAGGTTACCCGGCAAAAGATTTTGGACACTTTATGGAGATTAGAGGCGTAGGACTGGTTAATGTCGAAAGAATGTTTGGTATCCAACGCGTAAGGCAACATCTAAAAATAGATATGCAAATCGAACTGATGCCTTGGCGTGAAAACATGGATTACGAGAGGATTGGCTTAATCAATAACTTTGTTGAACATCTTGGTATCAACATCCCTATTACTTACCTTCCGGTCTCTCCCGGTAAAAATGTTTCTGTGATTGTTGAAGTTGCAGCTATGAATTTCATTCTTAAAAACTATGGCTACGATGCAGCAGAAGATTACACGAACAAGATTCAAGAAGAGATCAAACGCAAATCCTTACTGCGTAAAATTAATATCAGTCAAAGTCATAGTAATAGCTAAATAGGGGATAAACAAGATGATAGAGAAAACTATAGAGGTTGTAAATAAGCTTGGTGTTCATGCGCGTCCATCAGCAATGTTGGTAAAAACAGCTACTAAATTTCGCTCCGAGTTTCATATTGAGAAAGAGGGAATGAAAGTTAACGGGAAAAGTATCATGGGCGTTATGATGTTAGCTGCAGAATGTGGTTCTGAACTAAACATAATTATAGATGGTCCGGATGAAGAATATTTATTAAAAGAGATAGAAAAACTGTTTAAAGAGAAGTTTGGTGAAATAGAATGAAAATATTAAAAGGATTAGCTATAGCTCCGGGAATTGCCATTGGCAATGCTAGAATTATTAAACAAAGAAGATTAGAGATTAAGAAAAGGGATATTTCGGCTTCAGAAATTAAAGCTGAGATTGATAAATTTGAGAAAGTCATTGATGAGGTAATCAAAGATACTGATAATCTTATTGAAGAGTACTCGGTTAATAAAGCTAACCAAGATATTTTCGAATCCCATAAGATGATTCTGCAAGATCCCGAAATGAAGAAAGAGGTCATTAAACTTATTCAAGATAATTTATTCGGCTTAGAGCAGGCGATTCATCTTCACTTTGTAAAAGTTGCCAACTATTTTGAAAGCTTAGACAACGACTCCTTTGCTCAAAAAGCTATTGATTATACTGATGTAAGTAATAGAATCCTCAATATTCTAATAGGACGTAAAGGGTTCAAACAGAATGTCTTCAAGAGTGATGATATTCCTCTCTTTTATTCAACTACCCCCAGTCAGATTATTAATTTGGCTCGTGAAGGTGTCCAAGGTTTCTATCTGGAGAAAGGTTCAGAGACTTCCCATAATGCAATTATTGCGCGTTCCTTCGAACTTACCTGTATAGTCGGTATTTCTGATGTTTTTTCCCAAATAGAAAACAACGACCTCATCATCTTAGATGGTAATGAAGGTAAAATAATCGTAAATCCGGAACCGGAACAACTTCAGAAATATAAAGAGAAATTAGAGAAGTTTAATAAGTATAAAAAAGAGCTACTAACCCTTATTGATATCAAACCGGATAAGCTTTTTAACAGAGAAATTAATCTGGAAGTCAATATTGAAGTACCGGACGAAGTTGACCATTCTACTACTCTAGCTCCTGATGGAATCGGTCTATTCAGAACTGAATTCCTCTTTATGGATAGAGATTCTTTACCTACTGAAGAAGAGCAATTTCAAATTTATAAGACAATGGCTGAAAAAATGAAGGGTAAACCTGTCATTATCAGAACCTTTGACCTTGGTGGAGATAAGTTCTCTAACATCGTTGCTTATGCTAAAGAAGAGAATCCCTTCCTAGGAAATAGAGGACTCCGCTTCTCGCTAAGCCATCCAAATATCTTTAGAGCTCAAATTAATGCTATTCTTAGAGCCAGCGTGTTTGGTAATGTTAAGATTATGTTTCCTATGGTGATGGGCACAAAAGATTATCTGAAAGCCAAAACTTTTGTCAAAAAAGTAATGAGTAATCTTATTACTAAAGGTTACGAAGTTGATGAGAATATTGAAATAGGGGTGATGATTGAAATCCCTTCAGCTGCTATTTGTAGCGACCAATTAGCCCAAGTAGTTGATTTCTTCAGTATTGGTACTAATGACTTAATTCAATACACTCTGTCGGTTGACAGAACTAACGAACACTTGACCGGCTACTACATCCCTCATCATCCGGCGATAATTCAGCTGATGAAACTAACTGCTCAAGCTGCTTTGAAACACAATATACCCATCGCAGTTTGTGGAGCAATGGCTTCTACACCAAAATATATTCCTCTGCTCTTAGCCTTAGGTATCAACACTTTCAGTATTGCCCCAAGTGCTTTCTTAGATGTTAAGAAACGCGTTTTAGAGGTGAAGGAAGAAGATATCCAACGCTTAAGGGATTTTGATTTTGACACTGATATTGATACTATTGATCAAATGCTAAAAGAGGTAACACCATGAGTTTAAGATTTAACTTTACTAATTTATTCAAGAGTGATTTAATCAAGACAGGTCTCAACAGAGATTTAACAAAATATCAAGCAATGGTGGATAAAGCTCACCAAACTATTTTGCAACAAAGAGAAGCTAATATATTGGGATTCTTTGATTTACCTGAGAAGAATACCGAAAGAATCAACACCTACATTAACAGTATTAAAGATGATTTTGATAGTATTGTGGTGATCGGGATTGGTGGTTCTGCTCTGGGCAACAAAGCTCTCTATTCTGCACTTAAGACAGAAAAAGGTCTGACCAAGAAACTTTTTGTGGCTGATAATGTTGACCCTACTCTAATCTACGATATTTTAGCCCAAATAGAATTGAAAAGAACGCTCTTCAATGTGGTAACAAAATCTGGAACAACTGCTGAAACAATGTCGGTCTATCTCCTTATCTTACAAATTCTTAAAGAAGCTTTCCCTAATGATTATAAGAAACATATTGTGATAACTACTGATAAAGAGAAAGGTTTCCTAAGAGAGATTATTCGCAAAGAAGGGTATTATGATTTTGAAGTACCTGATAATGTCGGGGGCAGATTCTCTGTCCTAACAGATGTTGGACTTCTCTCTTCTGCTTTTGTAGGTGTCAATATTGACCAATTACTTACTGGTGCAGGCACGATGAGAGACTTATGTGCTACTTCTGATATTGAACAGAACCCGGCGTATCTCCTCGGCTTAACTCACTATCTCTACCTAAAAGAAGGCAGAAATATTGCTGTTATGATGCCCTATGCCAATGCTCTTTATGATATGGCTGATTGGTATCGTCAACTCTGGGCTGAAAGTCTAGGAAAAAAATATAACCTCAATAATGAAGAAGTTTTTGTCGGACAAACCCCTGTTAAAGCTTTGGGTACCACAGATCAACACTCGCAAGTTCAGCTCTACCGCGAAGGTCCTAACGATAAAGTCATAACTTTTTTAGAAGTCGAAACTTTTAAATATGACTATACTATCCCTAATTTATACCCTGATCGCGATGAAGTTAATTATCTGGGTGGGCAGACACTCTCTAAGTTATTGAATACCGAACGCTTGGCAACAGAAATAGCACTTTCTAAATCAGACCGTGCCAACTGTAATATCCAATTCCCTAAGATTAATGAAAAGAACTTAGGTGAATTTATCATGCTTTACGAGATTGCAACTGTCTTCACAGGTGCTTTATTAGAGATTAATCCTTTAGATCAACCGGGTGTGGAAGAAGGGAAAATCGCAACTTACGCTTTAATGGGAAAAAGAGGATATAATCAGGTAAGAGCAGAGCTTGAAGAGATTTTTTAAGAGTTTCTCTAATTCCGCTTTTACTTCTTTTCCTTGGGACTCCCTTGATTTGCTCGTATAGTTATCGAGATTGATACGAGTAACACGCCTATAACCCTAGGGGACGGCTCTTAATTCCCCTCTAAGGAGGGAGTCTATCCTCCGAAGCTTTAGCGAAGGTGGATGCCGGTACTCCGGCGGGGTGGTTCTTCACTGGGAACGCACTCATCTTGAGTGCATCATTGCCAAAGCAATGAAAGTCTTAATTCCCCTCAAGGGGATTTAGGGGCTTCTTAAATTCCCCTCTTCCCTTGCGAAGCAAGGTCTCTGGAGAGGGGTGGCAGCTTTGCTGACGGGGTGTGGTTCTTAATTCCCCTCAAGGGGATTTAGGGACTTCATAAATAAATAGACATACTTTAAAAATAGGAATAATTATGGAATTAGAAAGATTAATTGATAACTTTAGGGATAAATTCTATCTACCTAATATAGTTGAAAAACTAGCAGCTTACAACTTGTCCACCAATGAATTAATTAAGATTGTCAGACCTATAACTAAAACAGAAATCAGTAAATTAGAGAGTTTGGGTAACCGCTGTTCTGACTGGTCAAAAGTATTTGTAGAACCTGAATTCACAGCTGAGTTTATTCATAACAACAACTTCTCCGGTAGAATCTTCTTAGGTAATTACTCCGGCGAGAAAATAAAAGTCTATAATAACTATAGTCATCATAACGGTATCTATAACTCAAACTTACATGAAGTCTATATCGATTCGGAATGCTTAATTAAAGATAATCGACTCATCAATAGATATTACATTAGTGAGAACTCTGTAATCGTTGGAAACGACCTAATCTCAGCCGATAAAACTAATAACTTTGGTAATGGAACAATTATCTCCGTAGGTTCTGAAGTCGGAGGAAGAGATATTCCCCTCTATGCAGAACAAGATATTAACTACATTAGTGAACTGATTACCGGTAAAAAAGAAGAGAGTACTTACAATAAATATCACGAATTAGTGAAAGCTTATGCAGAAAGTGTCAGCTCACATTTCGGGATTATTTCTCAGAATGCCAGAGTCATTAATAATAGGAAAATAATAAATACTTTTATCGGAATAAGTGCAGAAATAGACAACACTATCAAAATAGAAAACAGCACTATTCTCTCTGATAAAAAAGAGATATCCAGAATCAAAGATGGCGTTATTATGGAAAATTCTCTCTGCCAATGGGCTACAAATGTTGAGTCCATGGCACTTGTTCAGAATTCTTTACTCAGTGAATACTCAGGCGTGGAAAGACACGGTAAAGTTAGAAATAGCATTATCGGACCCAACACTATAATTGGCGAAGGTGAAGTAACCGCTTCTATTTTAGGACCTTTTATAGGCTTCCATCATCAATCAATGTTGATAGGTTCACTCTGGATAGGAGGAAGAGGAAATGTCGGTTACGGTGCTAATATCGGATCAAACCACACTTCTAAACTTCCCGACCAAGAGCTCTTCTGTGGTGAAGGTCAGTTCTTTGGACTCGGTTCCAATGTTAAGTTCCCTGCTGACTATCGTCTTGCTCCATATTCTATTATTGCTACCGGAGTAACTACCTTACCGCAAAAAGTAGAGTTTCCCTTCTCCTTGATAAGTCAGCCTTTTGCTACTCAAAAAGATGTTCCTCCTGCCTATAATGAGATTCTTCCGGGCTGGGTTTTAAGTGATAACAGCTATGCGATTTTCCGCAACCAAACTAAATATCAAGAAAGAAATAAATCTAAGAGATTGCTTTTTGATTATCGTGTATTTAGAGCTGAGATTATGAAGTTAGTACTCAGAGCCTACACCCTTTTAGTAGATGCCAAGAAACAAAAGATCTATACTGATTTAGATATTCCCGGACTAGGCAAGAATTTCCTCACGCATGAGAATTTAGTTAAGGCTTTAGACACTTATCAGCTATTCATGCGCTACTATGTCTTTAAAGAGCTATTCGCAGGCAATGAATCTACTCTCATCACAGAAATAGTAGGGATCTTAGAGATAGATTTGCCACAACTTGAAGTAAAATCCGGCTATCAAGAAGTCTTGAAAAAGATAATCTCCTTAACCATAAATTCAAAATTAAAAGACCAAATCAGAGGTGCTAAAATAATAGATGATTATGATGAATGGCATCCCGATATCGAAGACGATGCAGTAATTGCTGCACTTAAAACAGAATTAAATGAGATTTAATTATCTGTTAGAGGAGGAGTTATGGATGAAGAAGTAAAAGATGATATCATTGATGTCATTGAAGTTAAAGTAACAGAGTTTGATGAAAAAGAGTACGAAGAAATTGAGCTGTTGGGGGATAAGAAGTTCAAATTCTATGAAAAGATGAGAGGTAATATTGATAAATGGACCAGGAAAAAGACAGGTAAAGCAGGCTATGAAGTAACTCAATTCATTTTGCTATTACCTGATCTGTTTATGCTGATTTCTCGCCTCTTGGCAGATAAAAGAGTGCCGGTTAGGAAAAAGCTGTTTCTTGCCGGTGTGGTTGCTTATGTCATGTCACCTTTAGATATTATTCCGGATTTTATCCCCTTCTTTGGTTACACAGATGACCTCTTTTTAGTACTCTTCTCTTTAGATAAAATGCTTAATGAAGTCGCTCCTGATGTGGTTTCTGAAAACTGGAGCGGGGAAGAAAACGTTATTGATTTAGTTAAAAACCTGTTAGAGAAATCAGATCAGTTTATAGATAAGAATGTAGTAGAGAAAGTTAAAAAATGGGCACGGAAAAAAGATAAATGAAGATATTCATAGGTTCAAGAAACAGAGACAAAATAAAAGAAATTAAGAATATCTTAGACGGCTATGAAATTCTCTCACTAAATGAATTTCCTGATGCACCTGATGTGGTTGAAGATAAAGAGACTATTGAGGGAAACGCCTGTAAGAAAGCACTGGAAAATGCTGAGTTTACAGGACTACTCACAGTGGCAGATGATACCGGCTTGTTTGTCAGAGCTTTACAAGATAAACCGGGAGTCTATTCTGCTCGCTATGCCGGAGATAATTGCAGTTATCAAGATAACAGAGAGAAGATGCTTTTCGAAATGAAGGGCATGACCGACCGTTACGCAGAATTCAGAACCGTAGTTGCACTGGCTGATAAAAATGGCTTAATCGCCACAGCCCACGGAGTAGTTGTCGGAGAAATCACAACTCAAGAACTGGGTAGCACAGGCTTCGGCTATGATTCAATCTTTAAAGTAACAGAGACACAAAAAACTTATGCACAAATGACTGATTCTGCTAAGAATAAGATTAGTCATCGCGCAAAAGCTTTTCATAAAATAAAAACACACATAGAAAAATATTATAAAACTTCAAAGGAGAATTAGATATGCTTAATAGAAGTATTTTCAGACAATATGATATTCGTGGCATTGTAGATCAAGACCTTAATGAAGAGAACTTATATCTCATTGGTAAAGGTTTTGGTACTTACTTACGGAATTTAGATAAAAAAACTTTGGTAATTGCCGGAGATGCAAGATTAACAACTCCTGCATATAAAGATGCCTTCATTAAAGGAGCAAGAGAAACCGGTATCGATGTTCTGGATATCGACTTTGCAGCTAGTCCAATTCTCTACTTTGCTATCTGGTACTATAAAGTAGATGCCGGTACTATGATTACCGCTAGTCATAACCCTTCCAACTATAACGGGATTAAACTAAATCTCGGACTTGGTAGTGTTTATGGTGAAGAAATCCAAAAGATTTATGAGATTATTGCGAGCAGAAAGTTCGCTACCGGTAGTGGTAAGCTTACTCATGACAGAAAAGTAATCCCTTATTATCATGATTATATAGTTGATAATATTAAAATGACACGCCCGCTTAAAATTGTTGTTGATGGCGGAAACGGTGCAGGTGGTCCTTTCTTGCCCGGTATTCTCAGAGACCTCGGCTGCGATGTAACTGAAATATATTGCGAGCCAGACGGAACTTTCCCTAATCATCACCCAGACCCAACAGTTCTCGCTAATAATAAAGACCTCATTGCTAAAGTTCTTGAACTTAAAGCAGATGTGGGATTTGGTTTAGATGGCGATGCTGATAGACTTGGCGTTATCGATGAAAAAGGAAATATGCTCTATGGTGATCAAATTCTTAATATTATCGCGCGTGATTTCTTAGAGAAAAATCCCGGTGAAACTGTGATTGCTGATGTCAAATCCTCTAAAAACCTCTATGATGATATTGCTAAACATGGTGGCGTGCCTGTGATGTTTAAAACAGGTCATGCTAATATCAAGAATGAGATGAAAGACAAAGGTATCAAAGTGGGAGGCGAACTCTCCGGACATGTCTTCTTAGGTGATAGATATTTAGGCTTCGATGATGCGATTTATGTTGCTTGTCGTTTTGCTGAAATTGCTGCTAAGAAAGATATTCCTGTCAGTAGATTCTTAGAAGATCAACCTAAAATGTTCAACACTCCGGAAATTCATTATCATGTACCCGAAGCTAAGAAATTTAAAATAGTTGATCAAATCCGTGATGCTTTCATTGCTGAAGGTTACGAGGCTATTGCTATTGATGGGGTAAGAGTTACTTTTAAAGATGGCTGGGGCTTGTGCCGAGCTTCTAATACTACTCCTGTTTTAGTGCTTCGTTATGAAGCTGAAACTGAAGCTCGCATGAATGAGATTAAGGCTCTCTTTGAAAAGAAATTAGATGAGTTTGCTAAGCAATAAATATATGGTTTAATGCTGAATTATATAGGGGCAATCATTTGTGGTTGCCCTCTTTATTTAGCTACTGAACACACAGAAAACACTGAAAAAATAGCAGAATCACACAAAGTACTTGACACGTATCAAACAATATTTGTTCATTGAATAAAATTATTAAAATAACATTATTGGAGATTCTATGCTTACTGTTAAGAATTTATATTTTAGAAACAATTCATGGAAAACAAGCAGTTATTCAATGCTGTCAGGAAAGAAAATAATTATCACTTTGATATTATGTTTAAACTTTATTTTACCACTTATTGCAATTAACGGACACATCACAACCAACACAACTTGGAATGAAGATTTAGCGATTACAGGAGATTTATGGATTGATGAAAATGTTACCTTAACCATTGAAGCGGGAGTAACAATTACTATTCCTAAGATAGACCAAAATGCTGACACAATTGGCGATATTGATCTGTTTGTTTCTGGAAGAATAATCTGTCTCGGAACTGAAACCAATAAGGTGATTTTCACTTCATTAGAAACCGAACCGGGTCATAAAGATTGGGCTGGTATTACTTTTAATTCAGCAAGTAGTCAATCGCAGTCTAACTTTACTTATGTGGAAATTCACAATGCCAACAGACCGATTCGTATCAATGGGGTTGGCTTACAAGCTAATAATCTCAAGATTCTTAATTCTGGAGAGTACGGCATAAGAATAGAAAACACGCTCAATATGAGTAGATTCATCAATACTGTAATTGAGAATACTACCGGAAATGGCATGATTATTGAATCAGGTTCTGTTAATATGACAGATGTTTCTATTGGTAACTCAGGTGGATTTGGCATGAAAGCTTTGTCTCCGGTTTCCATTAATGCTACTCGGGTCAATATTGCTCGCAGTGGAGTGCATGGTTTATGGCTAGCATCCACCCAAAGTGTTACTTTTAATGATAGTAAATTCAACAGCAATAAGGAAAATGGTATTTATATTGTAAATGTGAGTCCTACTTTCAATAATTGCCAAATCAACAATAATATTGGAGCAGGTGTTAGAATCGCCAGCAATAATGGCACTCCTTCTTTTACCAACAGCACCATTTCTAATAACAAATTTGGTGTTAATATAGCAGGAGTTCCGGCGGAATTCACTTATTGCAATATCGAAAATAATAGATTTGGCGGTATTTCTATTTTTCGTTCAGAGCCGGTAATTACCTATTCAAATATAACCTATAATGGTTATGAAGAGAATAGCTTTAGTTATGATACCGAAAATGAATATGAGTGGAGAACTACTACGGGGGCAGTTGTTTTCCCTGAAGATCTCTACTTAAAGGTTAATCCTTCTGGTGCGCCTATGCAGTTAGATAGATTAACATATATGAAAGATGGCGATAATTATTACTGTAGTTCAAGTTCAAGTCAATATAGAAACTATAGAAATTTCACTCGGATTCAAGCAAATGGTATCTTCTACTTATTAAATGAATATAGTTATTACTTCCCTTCTTACAATATATCCCATGATATGAGTCAAATGACATTAACCGGTCAGATTGATGAATTAATTACTAATAGAACAAGCTTAGCTTTAAATTTATATCAAGTGGAAAACTGCCCGAACGCTAGAGCTTGGGTAACAAACTTAAAATATCACTACGATTATAAGACCACGGTAGATAATCTTTTCGGAACAACAGCAATTATGCAAAATAACTGGTGGGGACAAGTAACAGGTATTGATGGTTTAGTTGTTCAAACTATCTCAAACACTGTTAACTATGAAGGTGCAATGGTCAGCAGAATTGATGATGCAGGTTGTGATTTAATCAATACCCCTGCCACAATATCTGTAATAACACCATCTGCTTTAGAGATTAATCCTGCTTCCACAACTATTTCGTGGATAGCCGGTGATTACGATGATGATGCAAGTATTAGCTTGTACTATAACAGAGAACAGACAACCGATGGCGTATTAATCGTCGGTAATCTTAGTGAAGATGATGATTTTAGTTATGAATGGGATTTTGCAAATACTCCTTATGGAAAGTACTATATCTATGCCATTATTGATGATGGGTTTAATACACCTGTCGTCTCTTTTGCTCCGGGACAAGTGATGGTAGGAGAATTAAAAGTCGTTATAGACGATTATTATGCTTCAGCCGGTGATACTATTTCCGTAGCTATTCAAGCTTTAAATGCTTATGATAACTTTGACCTTAATGCCTTCCAAATAACTATTGGCTTTACTCCCTCACTATTAACTTATCTTGCCACAGAAACTGAAGAGTGTCTAACAGAAGATTGGACAGTTAACAGCAATGGACAAATAATGGGAGAAGTTGCTGTAAATGGATTTAGCGTTGGTAATCTTAATGGTAGCGGAGATCTTTTTCAACTTAAATTCTTAGTTAATGATGCAGGAGCTGATCTCCAGAATACAGACCTGACAATTAATAACTTCCAATATAATAATGGTTCTCCTGTACCAACAATAGTATCAGGACAATTTACTTTAAGAAATGTTTATAATATAACCGGTTGGACAAAGTATTACAGCAATAATGAAGCGATTTCTGATGTGGCTGTAAATGCAGAAGGATATTCTTCAGGAAATACCATAACCAACTCTTCAGGAGAGTTTCTCTTTACAGATTACTATTATGGAAACTACGCTTTAGCAGTAAATTATGTCGGCGAACTTCCTGAAATGTTAATTAGTCCATTAGATGCTTCTATGGCAGCTCGTTATGCTTTAGGATTAATTAACCTCACCGGAAATCAGCTTGTTGCCGGTAATGTTGATGGTGATGGCGATGTTGATATCTATGATGCAGCTACTATTGCCAGATATAGCGTTGGCATAATTGAAGAGTTCCCTGCAGGTGTAATGCTCTTCACCCCTGAAACTCATTCGTTCTTACTCTCTCCTGCTTTCACCCCCAGAACCTTTATGGGAATAGCTATTGGGGATATTAGTGGAAACTGGACCAGTTCCAGAGAAGCTGATTTCACCGACGGTGTTGCTTATGATGTAGAACAAGATAATCAATATCTTTATCTTAATATAAACTACAGCAATGATTTTTACTCCCTTGCTACCAAAATTAATTATGATGAAACTGTGTTGGAATATGTAGAGTATGTTTCTCATGTTTCGCAAAACAGTCTAACTACTTTTGTCAATGCTCAAAATGGCTATTTAAGAACTGCTTCTTACTCTGTTGCTCCAATTTCTGAATATCAAGTAATGACCCTTAAATTCAGGAAAACAGGAGAGCTTAACGATTCAAGTCTGGAAGTTCTCTCTATTATCTTTGATGAAAATCAAAACACAATAACCCCTAACACTAATGATGTTGTTGAAACTAATTCTGCGGTTTATCATAACTATCCCAACCCTTTCAATCCAACTACCAATATTAGCTTCTTTAATGCTAAACAGCAAACTGTAAAGATTGATATCTACAACCTCAAAGGACAGAAAGTTACTACTCTGCTTAATGCTGAAATGGGACAAGGTAACCAAACTATAGCGTGGAATGCCGAGAATGTTAGTAGTGGTATTTACTTTGCTAAAATTAAAATGGCTGATGGATATAATAAAACTATTAAAATGGTCTTAATGAAATAGGGGTTCTAATGAAAACTAATAAGTTAGTAATCCCTCTGATTTTATTAATCATGAGTTGGATTAGTGGGAGTTATGCTTTGCAAGAAGCTACTCTCATTCAAGAATATCAAACCGCAAACCGCGTAAAGATACTTCTGCCTAAGGTGGCGATGGAAGTTGATGATACTCTTGCTGTACCGCTTGAAATCGTAGGATTAAGCTCTGAAGAAGTCTATTCTATCTATCTCAAGATAGCTATAGACACGAGTGCTGTGCAAGTTGAAGATGTCCTAAGTGGTGCACTTACAGAAGGTTGGAATACCCCGATTTGGAATATCGTTAATGGAGAACTAAGAATCTCTCATTATGGAGTTTCGCCCTTTACAGGATCAGGGAATCCACTTAATATTCTCTTCTCTGCAAAAGGAGAAGAGGGTAGCTCTACTGAATTAATATTTATTTTAGGTGCTTTGAATGAAGGATTTCCAACAACTGAAGTAGTTGATGGTCGTCTCTTTATTGGAGTTCCTAATCCGGTAATAGAATATTTAGGAGATACTCAATATCAAGAGAATGATGAGATTAATCTCCAAATTAATGCTACCGACCCTTTAGACAAAGCTCTCTCCTTATCCGTAATGAATTTACCTGCACAGGCAACTTTCAGTGATAACGGAGCTGGAAGTGGTGCTATTGCTTGGGAAACCGATTACTATTCTGCAGGTGTGTATGACTTTGTTATCACAGCCACTAACGCTGATAATCTCTCTTCTCAATTGGCAGTAAGCTTAATCATAGATAATATCCCGCAATCTCCTCAATTCATCAACGTGTTAGAAGATATCACCTTCCAAGAAGATGAAACATATACAGCTTACTATTTGCCCGATTATGTGGTTGATAGTGATTTGACCAAGGGCGATACTTTAAGTGTAAGCATAACAGATAATGTTAATCTTAATTTAGCTTATGCTGATGGTCATATTACCTTTTCTGCACCGGCTGATTGGTTTGGTACTAAAACCGTAACTATAGTTATTTCCGACACTTATGGATTTGAGATTAGTCAAGCGGTTGTAGTTAATGTCATTAATGTTAATGATGAGCCAATTATGCTAGCAGAGTTTCCTAATATAAGCATTGATGAAGATTATCTGGATTACACTCTTGATTTAGAAGACTACTTTGCCGATCTTGATAATCAATTACATTACTCTGTCCACGGTAATGAGAATATTAATTTCTTCTTTGAGGGCAGTGTTTTGAATATTCAGCCCCATCAAGATTGGTTTGGGACAGA
>Ga0265294_10003476_pt1 | contig 20096 bp, 18 predicted proteins | sample MunlanPumphouse3_FD_192504 | JGI IMG/M metagenome (GOLD analysis project Ga0265294, IMG submission 192504) | Groundwater microbial communities from a municipal landfill in Southern Ontario, Canada - Pumphouse #3 | ecosystem: Environmental > Aquatic > Deep subsurface > Groundwater | place...
ATGCCTACAGTTATTCAGTAGACAAGAAGACCGGTCTTCTCGACTATGATGAAATAGAAAAAATGGCAATGGAAATTAAACCTTTGATTTTACTTGCCGGTTACAGTGCTTATCCAAGACTTATTGATTTTAAGAGAATGAGCCAAATTGCTAAAAAATGCCATGCAGTTTTCATGGTTGATATGGCTCATTTCTGTGGTTTGGTGGCTGGAAAAGTATTTGAAGGTATATACAATCCTGTAAAATGGGCGGATGTAGTTACAACAACAACACATAAAACTCTTCGTGGGCCAAGAGGTGGAATGATTTTATGTACTGAAGAATTTGCTGAATCTGTTGATAAGGGGTGTCCTTTGGTAATAGGAGGACCTTTACCTCATGTAATGGCTGCAAAAGCAGTTGCTTTAGCTGAAGCAGGAAAACCTGAATTCCAAGAATATGCTGCATCGATTGTAAAAAATGCAAAAGCTTTAGCTTCTTATTTCATGAAAGATGGAATTAAAATTCAAACTAATGGAACTGACAATCATCTCATGTTGTTGGATGTTACCCAATTTGGTATTAATGGTAAACAAGCAGAAGCTGCCTTGAGAGAATGTGGAGTTACCTTAAATCGTAATGCACTTCCTTTTGACCCTAACGGACCTTGGTATACGAGTGGACTTAGAATTGGAACTCCAGCCATAACAACACTCGGGATGGGTGAAAGGGAAATGAAGGAAATTGCTGACATAATTTCATTTGTTCTTAAGAATATAAAACCAAAAATTCTAAAAAAAGGTCCAAATGCTGGGAACCCAAGTAAAGTTAAATACCTGTTGGATGAAAACGTTAAAGAAGAATCAAATAAAAGAATTCATTTACTTTTAAAGGAATTTTTGTTATATCCTGAATTGGACTTGAATTTTTTGGAAGAAAATTTTCAAGTTAAATAGATTTTTGTTTGGAGGAAAATATGAGCAAAATAATAGACGAATTGCTTTATACAAAAGACCACGAATGGTTAAAAATCGAAGGCACTGAAGCTTTTGTAGGAATTACTGATTATGCACAGAATTCTTTAGGGGAAATTGTATATGTTGAACTTCCCGTTGTTGATGATGAATTTAGTGCAAAAGAAGAAATTGCCAATGTTGAGTCTGTAAAGGCAGCTAGTGCAATCTACTCACCTGTATCTGGAACTGTTAGTGAAGTTAATGAAGAACTTTCAGATAAACCTGAATTACTTAATAAAGATTGTTACAGTAATTTTATTTTCAAACTGAAAGATATCAAAATGGAAGAAGATTTGCTTGATGCAGATGCTTACCGCGAATATTTAAAAACTATAGACTAGAGGTGTAAATGTATTCATATATTCCCCATACCTCCAGCGATGAAAAAAAAATGCTGGAAGCTATTGGTGTTAATTCAATTGACGAACTTTTTGTTGATCTTAAAGACGGTGGTTGTCTTTTAAAGGATTTCCTAAAAATTGAAGAAGGTCTAAGCGAAGAAGAGGTAATAAGGAAAGTTAAAAAACTTGCTACGATGAATGTTCAAGGAATTTCTTTCCTTGGTGCTGGAGTATATGATCACATAATTCCTAGTGCCGTAACTTCACTTTCATCTTTGCCTGGTTTTGTTACCAGTTATACGCCTTACCAAGCTGAAATTTCTCAAGGAATTCTTGAAGCTTTCTTTGAATTTCAGACCATGATTTGTAGTCTAACTTCATTGCCGGTTTCAAATGCTACCCTCTATGATGGAGCCTCAGCTGCTGCAGAGGCTGCAAGTTTAATTCTCTCATCAAAAAGGTCCTGCAATGAAATAATTGTTAGTTCTACTATTTCCCCTTTTTCTTTAGCTTGTATAAAAACTTGGATTAAAGGAACTGGAAATACTTTGGTAATACTACCTGAAAATAAGGGAGTAAGTGATTTTAATGCTTTAGAAGGTTTAATTACAAACAAAACAGCTGGTCTTATTGTTCAAACTCCAAATAAATATGGATTTTTTGAAGATCTGACGGGAGTTAGCTCAAAGGTTCACTCTTTTAAAGGGCTTTTTGCTATATCAAGTGACCCTCTTAGTCTTAGCCTTCAGAAATCGCAAGGTCAATGGGGCGCCGATATTGCTATTGGTGATACTCAAAGTCTTGGAGTTCCAATGGCTTTTGGAGGACCGAGTGCTGGTTATATGGCAGTAAGTTCTGATTTGATGCGCAAAATTCCAGGGCGAATTGTTGGACAAACAGTGGATAACCAAGGGAATACAGCCTATGTTCTGACCCTTCAGGCCAGAGAGCAACACATTAAACGTGAAAGGGCCACAAGTAATATTTGTTCTAATGAAGCTTTAATTTGTATTACTAATGTAATTTATACCAGTCAACTTGGTTTTAGAGGTATGAAAGAAGCAGCTCTTCAAAGTAGGGCTAAAGCCCAATATCTTTTTGAAGGTCTTAAGAAATTGTCTTTCATTAAAACCAAAAATAAAGACTTCTTCTTAGAGTTCCCAATTGAGTTTGACAGTTGCAAAAAAATGGAAAAATTTCTTTTTCTTTTGAAAGAAAAAGGTATTTTTGGCGGAGTTCGACTATATCCACTAACTAATAACAAAGAAGATGATAAAACTATTCTTGTGGCAGTTACTGAGAAAAGAACAAAAGAAGAAATGGATAAATATCTTGAAATAGTCGGGAGATTGGAAAATGAATAGTGAAAAATTATTAATAAATAAGTCAGTAGAAGGGCGCAGTGCTTATAAATTTCCACTTCTAGATGTAAACCCTGCTACTGCTTTAAACGAAAATATTTCTAGATTAGAAGATGCCATTTTACCAGAAGTATCTGAACTTGATTTGGTTCGTCATTTTTCAAAACTATCTTCAATGGCTTTTGGAGTCGACTTTGGATTTTATCCTTTAGGTTCCTGTACTATGAAGTATAATCCTAAAGTTAATGAAAAATTAGCAAGTCTTGATGGGTTTAATAATATACATCCTCTTCAAGATGAAGATACTGTTCAAGGTTGTCTGAAAATATATTATGAAATGATAAAAGATTTATGTGAGATTTCTGGGATGGATTGGGGAACTCTTCAACCTTGTGCTGGTGCTCATGGTGAATATACCGGACTTAAAATAATTCGTTCTTACTTTTTGGATAGAGGAGAGAAAGAAAGAAATATAATTTTAATTCCTGAATCTGCACATGGGACGAATCCTGCCAGTGCTCATATGAATGGTTTTGATATAAGAATTGTTAAATCTGATGAAAGGGGCTTAGTTGATCTTGAAGATTTAAAAAAGAATCTAAAAGACGATGTAGCTGGAATTATGCTTACTAATCCCAATACTCTTGGTCTTTTTGAAGTTGATATTCTTAAGATTGGGAAACTGGTTCATGATGCAGGTGGATTGCTTTACTATGATGGAGCTAATATGAATGCCATAATGGGAAAAGCTCGTCCAAGGGATATGGGCTTTGATGTCGTTCATTTTAACTTGCATAAGACTTTTTCAACTCCTCATGGAGGAGGAGGACCGGGAAGCGGACCTGTTTTATTTGTTGAAAAGCTAAAGAAGTTTGTTCCGGTTCCAGATGTAGTTTTTAGTAATGGAAAATATCAACTTGATTGGAAGAAAGAAAAAAGTCTAGGAAAGGTTAGTTCTTTTTATGGAAACTTTTTGGTAATAGTTAGAGCTTATGCCTATATACTGAGTATGGGTTGTGATGGTTTAAGAAGTGCAAGTGAGCATGCTGTTTTAAATGCCAACTACATGAGAGTTAGACTTGAGAAAAAATATACCGTAGCCTATGACAAGATATGCATGCATGAATTTGTACTGTCTCTTCAAAATTTGAAAAATTCAACAGGAGTAAGTGCTTTGGATATTTCAAAATCTCTTATTGATAGAGGGTATCATCCACCTACGATGTATTTCCCGATGATTGTACATGAAGCTTTGATGTTTGAACCAACTGAAACAGAAAGTCTTCAAGTTATGGATGAATGTTGTGATGTGATTTTAGACCTTTATGATAAGGCTGTAAGTCAGCCTGAAGAATTAAAAAAATCTCCTTGTAAAACTGTAATTGGAAGGGTTGATGAGGTTCTTGCTGCAAGAAATCCAGTTTTAAAAGGATAGGAGTTTACGGAGGATAAAATGAAAGATTTATTGATTAAAAATGGAATGCTTTTTGATTCTAAAAAAGCTTTTCATGCCGATATTCTTGTGAGTAATGGAAAAATAGCCAAAGTTGAGAAGGACATGGATGCTAAGGCATTCAATGCTAAAGTTATAAATGCAGAAGGGTTATGTGTTCTTCCTGGCATTATTGATAGTCATACTCATTATCATTTGGTCTCTAGGGGAACAGCAACTGCAGATGGCTTTAAAGAAGGAAGCAAACTTGCAAGTTATGGAGGAGTTACCACTGTAATTGATTTCTCCGATGATCTTAAAACAATTAGTTTGTCTGATTCTGGGAAATTTAGAACGAAAGAAATGAGTGAAACAATGGCCATTGATTACGCCTTGCACCAAGGAGTTTATTCAATGAAAGAAGACCTTGAAGACCAACTTTCTCTCCTCAAAGAAAATGGTATCAGAATAATTAAGATTTTTACCACCTACAAGAATGTTGGTTATATGTTGGATAATAGAGAAGACTTAAAACGTTTATTCTCTGCTTGCAAAAAACTTGAACTTTTAATTACTGTCCATTGTGAAAGTGATGATGTTATTCAGGAAATTAATGCTAATTGGAAAGGTGGTTATTCACCAGCTGATCATGCTCTACTTCGACCTGCAAAGGCGGAAGCTGAGGGGATAAAAATGGTTGGAGAAATAGCACTTGAACTTGATATGCCTTTATATATAGTTCATCTTTCCAGTAAATTAGGATTGGAAGAAGTTCGATCTTTAAGGAAGAGAGGTGCTAAGCTTTTTGTTGAAACGACTCCTCATTATCTCTTTTTGGATAGAAGCAAACTTGAGGGAGATGATGGTCCATTGTTTGTAATGACTCCTCCACTTAGGGACAAAGAAGATAACAAAGCTCTTCAACAAGCTTTAATCGATGGGGAAATTCAAGTAGTAGCAACCGATCACTGTAGTTTTACTTATCAACAAAAGTTAGAAAGTAAAGATTGCAGAACTATTTTCCCTGGAATTCCAGGAACAGAGGAGCTTTTACCTTTAATTAATACTTTTGCTTCTGGTGGAACAAGATTAAGCTTGATGAAAGTTGTTGAACTTCTCAGTGAAAACCCTGCAAAAATTTTTGGATTGTATCCAGAAAAAGGAAGTCTTCTTGAAGGAAGTGATGCAGACTTAATTTTATTTGATCCTGAAATGAGTTGGGAAATAACAAAAGAGAAAATTCATTCAAAGAGTGGATACTCTTGTTATGAGGGGATGAAAGTAAATGGAGAAGTTGTAATGACTTATCTAAAAGGTCATCTAGTCATGGGAAATGGAGTTTACTTAGGAGTACCAGGAACAGGTACAAGATTAAATGAGAATATAAGTTCGGCATACAAATAAAAAGCGGGGAGTTATGATTAAAGCAATTATTTTTGATGTTGATGGTGTTATGCTAGATTCTGAAGAATATACTTCTTTGGCGGCTATCGAGTTATTTCTTAAAAAAGGGGTAAAGGTAAAGGCCAAAGATTTTGAACCTTATATTGGAGCAGGAGAAAATTCATATATTGGAGAAGTTGCAAATAAATATGGACTAAAATTAGATATTGAAGCTTCCAAAAAAGAAATGTATGAAATCTATAAACAATTTGCTCTAGGATTGAGAAAAGGTTATAAAAAGCTTAACGCTAAAAAAGGCGTGGTAAATCTTATATCTCAATTAACTGAGAATAAAATAAAAATTGCTGTAGCCACAAGTGCTGATTATATTAAAGCAAAGATAAATTTGTCCGTTATTGGATTTGATGAAGATGATTTTGATTTTTTTATTACGGGAAATAATGTAAAAAGGAAAAAGCCTTTTCCTGATATTTATACTTATGCAGCTTTAAGTCTTGGATTTTCTCCTGAACAATGTCTTGTTATAGAAGATTCTCCTGCTGGGGTGCTTTCTGCCAAAAAGGCAGGTTGTTATTGTTTGGGCATAGAAGGAACTTTTAATAAGGATTTATTAATTTCTTTTGAAGCTGATTTGGTTTTAAGAAATCTTGAGGATTTTCCTATTAAAGATTTATTTAATAATAATTTACAAAAAATATATGAAAAAGAAAAAGAAGAGTATTTAAAAACTAAGGCTATTTCAAAAGCTTGGAAGGCTTTTAATAATTCTTATTCCCCTTATTCACATTTTAAAGTTGGAGCAGCTCTTATTACTTCTACTAAAAATATTTATAGCGGTTGTAATGTTGAAAATTCTAGTTATGGTGGAACAATCTGTGCTGAGAGGTCTACAATAATGCAGGCTATTTCTACAGAAGGTAAAATTCATATTGACTACCTAGTAGTTGTAAGTGATGATATAAAACCAGCTCCACCATGTGCAATATGTTTACAAGTTATTAATGAATTTGCTTCTGAAGATACTCAAGTTGTTTTGATTGCTGCAAATGGGACAATAAATAATTTTGTTTTTAAAGATTTACTTCCCCATCCTTTCAATTTGTAGTATTATACCAACTTAGAAAAGTTATGAAGAAATTAAAAGTTTATATTATTATTTTGGCCTGTGTGGTTTTGTTTTTAACAGGGTGTTCTACAACTGTAGAAATGGTCGATGGAATTGGAGTTCAGGAAGATTTGTCTATCTCTGAAAAGATGGAGGGTTATGGAATTCCTAGTGTTAAAATTTCAAAGCCTGATGTGTATTATGATGGAAGCCTTTGGGTAGATCGACTTTGTGATGAGTTTGAAAAAGCCGATGATTATATAGTTTGTGTAATGTTTTTAGGTTCTGAATGTGATGAAAATCAGAGAATCTTTGATATACTCAAAGAAAAAAGTGAAAGTGGTGTGGAGGTATATTTTATCACAGACGGCACTGGAGCTTTTGATATGACTGAATCAAGGTACCACCTAAGACCTGTGGATAGTTTAAAGGAAAGTGGGGTTCACGTTTTTACCTATAATCCATTTTCTGTAAATCGACTTTCCAGTGGTATTGGTCTTCTTCAGAGGGAACATAGGAAGTTTTTTGTTATAGATGGAGAAACTTTATTTGTTGGTGGAATGAATGTTAATTATATTTCAACTAGTTCTCCTTCTATTGGAGGACAGAGAGATGCAATGTATTGTTTTCATTCTTCAGACGTCGCTTCAATAATGATGGATAATTTTGTAAAATATTGGAATAATGAAAGTATTAATGAACTAGAAAGATCATCTTTTAAAATACCCGTTAGAAGTAGCAGTGAAAATCTTAATGCGTGGTTTGTAGACCAATATGGAACAAATCTTGAAATTGCAAAAGCTTACTCTGCTTTAATAAATACTGCACAAGAAGAAGTCCTAAGTCTTCCTTTCCTCCCTTATTTTGATAAAAATATGCTTGAAATGGTTTCAAATGCAGTAGATCGTGATATTGACTATGAAATGATAATACCTTTTGACTCAAGAATTAGTCAAAGAAATTCAACTTATTATGCACTTTTAAGAATTGTAGAAACGGGAGCTAATGTTTTTGTTGAGAACTTTAGCGAAGAAATGGTTCCCTTGCTTCATGAAAAGTTACTAGTGGTTGATTCAAGATATACAGTATTCGGTTCTTCTAATTTTAACTATAGATCAATGAATTTATCCAATGAAATGATTGTTATCGTTGATGACCCTGACTTTGCCCAACAGGTAACAGATCATTATAACGAACTTAAACAAACTACTCATCTTCTAGATTTGGAAACGGCTAAGACTTATGAAAAGCTTAAATATTTACCTGGTTTCCTTTTTTGTTTTTATGGAGGTTGATGCATGAAAAAATACTTTTTAATTTCATTAATTTTGGTAGCTACCTTTAGTATTTCTGCCATTGATTTCCCCTATGATAGTGGATATGGATTTGAATTTTCAGGAAAAAGTGATAGTTCTCAGCTTGTTGGTATGAGTATTTATCATAAAATTGGTGACTTGTCATTCCTTTCACCAGGAGTTGAAATCAATGCTGATTTATCTGTAAGTTCTAAGGGTATAAAGTTTGGTGGAATAAGGCTTTCAGGAATGCTTGATTTGTTTTACCTTGAAAATAAAGTTTTTTCTTTTATAAGTACTAATCCTACTCTTTGGAGTCCAAGCGTTAAAGTCGGAGTCTTTTGGGATTACCAGTTTTATTCAACTGTAACTTTGGAAGTGGCGGTTTTTAGGTTCCTTGAAAAGGATTTTATTTATGAATGGTTCTCACCTTTTGTAAATTTTGACGATAATGGAGTAAATTCCTGGGGATTAACCTTTTGTAGATTTACCTACATGTGTTTATAGTGGAGAAATGGATGAAAAAAATAATTATAACAATATTGATATTGATGATAACATTTTCAGTTTTTGCTGAAAGTGAGAATGATACCTCCAATTTTTTAAAAGATATCGGTTTCGCCATTGGTCATAATGAAAATTATTTTGATGGTAACTATGAACATGGGTTGAATTTACTTTTAGGCCTCGATGCAGGTTTAACCGAAAAACTTGAGTTGAATTTTATGGGAATAATTGAAATGGTTCCAACTTTTGTTCAAGATTTTTCCTTGGGGTTAGAATTTAATTACAGTTTGCTCGGAGAAAGAGTTTTTTCAAATAGAAATGCAGGTATGGGAATGAACTCCATGGTTGGATTTGGTCTTTACTGTAATACTCATAATGAAAAGAATATTTTTATGCCAACAACTATTGTTTTAAGATTGTATCCAGCCTGTGTAGGGGCTCCTGCCTCTGGAAAAAGAGAAAGAATCCTGCCAATGGGTTTAGCTTATAATTTTATGACAAAAGATATAAGCATGTTTTTTTCCATTGCTATATATGATCATTATATTAAAGGAACTTGGAAAACAAATTATAGATAGGGGGAAGAAATGAAAAAAGTAGTTATGTCGAACGATCATGGTGCTGTTGAGTTAGCCCTGAAAATTAAAAAACACCTTGAAGAAAAAGGGTATGAAGTAAATTATCTTGGAATTGATAAGGTGGTTTCCATTGATTATCCTGACCAAGCTGAGAAGGCTTGTAATGAATTCAATAAAGGTGGCTATGAATTTGGAATTGTATGTTGTGGCACAGGAATTGGCATTTCCATGGCTGCTAATAAAATAAAAGGTATTCGTTGTGCACTTGTTCAAGATTGTATGACTAGCGTCCTTGCTAAAGAACATAATAATGCAAATTTTCTTGCCTTTGGTGGAAGAGTTTCATATAAAGAAGATGTTCTTGATATTTTAGATGCCTTTATTAATGCTAAATTCCAAGAAGGTAGGCATCAGAGAAGAGTTGACAAGATAATGGAGCTTGAAACAAAATAGTTAAATTCTAGGGGCTATTTGAATGATGTTTGGTATAGCCCTAAGATTTTTAATAATTTTCTTGAAAGATTCTTCTCTATCACATTCCATTATGAAGTTACCGACAAAGTTTCCATCGTCTGTATCATTAAGTTTGCCTTCAAGAAGATGACCATTGTATTTCTTTATGGCTCCTTCAATTTCGCTGAAAAGATCTGTGGTTCTATGTGCAGTAAGTCGAAAACGTTTGGTTATCATGGTACTTTCGGTTTCCCATTCAACTTCTATACTTCTTTGGTCAATTTCAGTCATGTTTTTCAAATTTGGACAATCTTGTCGGTGAACAATAATTCCTCTTCCTCTGGAAACATACCCAATAATTTTATCTCCAGGGGTTGGATTACAGCAATGAGCCAACGAAATAAGGAGGTTCTTTTCTTTCCCAACTACTAATGAAGCATTTGTTGTATTATTAACATGGCGTATTATTTCATCATCTTTAATTGTTGTTATAATTTCAGGTTCTTCAATTGCTTCCTTTTTTTCTTCTTTTTTGGTTTTTGCAATAATATTTTTTTGGAGAAGAAGCCCTTCATCGTTTTTGTTTAACCAAGCTCTAATCTTTCCCTTTGTGCTGTTATTATGAGCTAATTTAAGCCAAGAAAGCTTAGGATGTGCTTGAGGACTAGTTAAAATTTCAATTACTTGGGTATGCTTTAAAGGCTGTCCTAAAGGAATAATTGAACCATTAGCTTTAGCCCCTGTGGTGTGAAAACCAACTTCTGTATGTATTTTAAACGCGAAGTCTAAAGAAGTAGATCCAACTGGTAAGTCAATAGGATTACCCTTTGGGGTAAATACAATTATAGTATCTTTTAAAAGTTCACTCTTAATGTCATCCATAAAGGAATCAGAATGCTGTATTTCAGTTTTCCAATTTTTTAACCGAGAATAAATATCAACGTTATAGTTTGGATTCCAATTATGTGCACTACCTGTTTTTGCTTTGTATAAAGTGTGAGAAGCAACTCCAAAATCAGCGATTTGGTCCATTTCAAAAGTTCTAACCTGAATTTCAATTATTTTTCCCTCAAGTGCAACAACAGTTGTATGTAAACTTTGATAATTATTGGATTTTGGTATTGCTATATAATCTTTAAATCTTCCTTCAATAGGAAGCCAGATGCTATGAATTATTCCTAGTAGTATATAACAATCTGCAGGAGTGTCACAGAGAATTCTTATTCCAAACAAGTCATAAATATCTTCAATATCTTTGTTTCTTTTTTTCATCTTTTGATGAATGGAATAAATATGTTTTGTTCGTCCAACAATTTTTACTTTGTAACCAGCTTCATAACATTTCTTTTGAACAACTTTGCTTATTCTTTCAATGTATTTTTTGTGTTCAACTTGTTTTGAATTAAGAAAATCCTCAATATATTTATAAACATCTGGCTTTAAAATTTTTAAAGATAAGTTTTCTAATTCTGTTTTTATCCAAGCAATACCAAGACGGTCAGCAAGAGGACTGTATATGTCCAAACATTCCTGAGCAATTTCTTTAGCTCTGGTTCGATCAAGGAATTCTAGAGTTCTCATATTATGAAGTTTGTCGGCTAATTTAATGATTATTACTCTAATATCATTACTCATAGTAAAGAATAATTTTCTAATTGTTGCAGCTTCTTGGATGTTTTTATTTTGGGCCTTAATAGATGAAATTTTAGTTTCACCTTCAACCATATTTGAAACTGTATCACCGAAAAGTTCTCTGATTTCTTCTAATGTTGCATCAGTGTCTTCAACTGTATCATGTAAAAGTCCACCACAAACGGTATCGGCATCACTTCTTAAGGAAATAAGAATTTCTGCAACTGCTAGGGGATGAATTAAATAAGGTTCTCCACTTCGACGTTTTTGGTCTTGATGTTTTTCATCAGCATAATATGCGGCTTGTTTTATTTTCTCATAGTCTTCCTTATTGTAGCTGGAGACGTGGATTAAAAATTGTTTAATAAGTTCTTCATGCATATTTAGCCCATACAACCCTATTATATCCGTTTAAGTCTTTTTCGATTTTAACAGAGTGAAATCCTTTTTCAAGGAATTTCTGTTTTACTAATTGAACTTGACGGAAATCACACTCAATAAATACTGCAGAACCACTGTTTAAATGATTATTAGCATTATCCAATAATTTGTTAATTAGTCCTAATCCATCCTTTGAATGTCCATAAAGAGCTAACTTAGGTTCTAACTTAACATCTTCCTCCAAATCGTCAATCCAGGATTGGGTTAAATAAGGAGGATTTGCAGTGATTATATCATATTTTTCATTAATTAAGTTAGTAAATAAATCGCTCTTTTTGAAAAATAAAGGTGTTTTTTGTATAAAGTGAGAGTTTTTCTTTGCAATCTTCAATGCTTTTTCATCAATATCGGCCAAAGTTAGTCTTAATTTGTATTGCTTTTCTGCTTCTGCAGCAATTGTTATTCCAATGCAACCTGTTCCTGTACACAGATCTAGTATCGAAAATTCTTGTTTTTGATTTGCATTTTGTCTTAGATATTCAAGAGTCTTGGAAACTAAGATTTCGGTGTCTGGCCTTGGAATTAAAGTATGTTCATTTACAAAAAAATTTCTTGAATAGAACTCTTTCTTTCCAATTATATACGCCACAGGAATATGTTGCTCCCTTTTTTCTATTTGAGTAAAGAATTGAGTTTCTTGAGTTGGTGAAAGTTGCATCTTGTAGTTGATAATCAATTGAGATTGGTTAAGGTTTAATAGTTCAGACAAAATAACCCTACTGTCCAATTCTGGAGTAGGGCTTTTTGTTTTTAGCTTTTCAGCAGCTTTGAGTTTTGCCTCTTGAATAGTCATCAAGCTTCCCTTAAAGCTTCTTCACCTGCGGATACTTTTAAGGTATCAATAATCTCTTGAAGATCACCTGACATAATTTGTTCAAGTCTGTATAAAGTTAAATTGACTCGATGGTCTGTGACTCTATTTTGTGGGAAATTGTAAGTTCTGATTCTTTCACTTCTATCGCCGGTTCCAACTTGGCTCTTTCGGTTATCAGCTCTTTCTTTCCTTTTCTTTTCTTCTTCAAGATCGTATAAACGGGATCGAAGAACCCTTAAGGCCTTAGTTTTGTTTTTAAGTTGGGATTTTTCATCTTGTTGTATTACAACAAGACCTGTAGGAAGGTGGGTAAGTCTAACAGCACTATCAGTAGTGTTAACACATTGTCCACCAGGCCCTCCAGCCCTCATTACGTCAATTTTAAGGTCTTCTGGTTTGATTTCAATATCAGTTTCTTCTGCTTCAGGAAGAACGGCAACTGTAACAGCAGAAGTGTGTACTCGTCCACCTGATTCAGTTTCTGGAACTCTTTGGACTCTATGTACTCCACTTTCAAAACGTAGGTTTGCGTAAACTTCTTTTCCACTTATTGAAAAAACAATTTCCTTAATTCCACCAATTCCGGTGTCATTTATACTGATAGTTTCTGTTGACCAGTTTTTTGTTTCAGCATAATGTGAATACATTCTATAAAGATCAGCAGCAAATAATGCGGCTTCCTCTCCTCCAGTACCGGCCCTAATTTCCATAATAATATTTTTCCCATCAAGGGGATCGGGAGGAATTATCAACATTTTTGCTTGGTTTTCAGATTTTATGATGTTTTTTTTAAGTTCAACAATTTCTTCTTTAGCCATTGAAATAAGTTCTGTATCATTTTCCGTTCTTAATATATTGTTTGCTTCTTGAAGTTCTTCTTTATAGGATTTAAGTTTTATCAATTCTTCAACTATTGGAGAAATATGAGCTCTTTCTTTCATTAAAGCTTTATATTTGTTCATATCCTTCATAGTATTGGGTTGAGAAATTTTATCATCTATGTTTTTAAGTTGACTTCTAAATTCTTCTAATTTTTCTAGCACTTTGTGATTCTCCTAAATTCCATTCATTGTACTCTATAAATTTAAAGCTTTCAATTCTTTATGGTTGTACTGAATCTTTTCATTTGATAAATTACAGATAATTAATAAACAAAGGGCTGAAAGAATGAAATATATTGCTGGGAAAAGAGCAAAATGCAAGCTTATTCCCATTTTGGCTTTAGCGGTTTGAATTGCACCATTTTCCGGATTAAATCCTGTAAGTTGGTGGCAAAGAGCAAAAGTAATTGCTTGAACTGCATAAGAAAGTCTCATGAAAAAAGCCCTTAATCCCATAACTATTCCATCATTTCTCTTTTTCTGTTGTACTACTAAATCATCGACGATATCAGCCATTCCTGGAATTGAGAAGGTCCAAAAACCTCCAAATCCAAGTCCCCAAAGTCCCATGAAAATAATATATCCTAGAGTGGTTCTCATGAAAGTCATTGGAATACAGAAAATTGCCATAATAAAACAAGTAACAATCAACATATTAATATTGTTTGTTATTTTTTTTGAAAGGCGTGTCCATATTAAAATCGATAAAAGTGCACCAACTAACATTGAAGCCATTATGGGTGTTGAGGCAGAACTTGGTTTATTTAAAATTCCAGAGACAATATAATTGACACTGCTTGTCATGCACATACAACCACTTTGATAAAAAAACATGGACAGTAATAATCCTAGTAGGTTTCTGTTTTTCAAATTAATTTTCATAGATTTGACAAAAGGTACTTTTTCTTCAGGATGTTTTTCTTCAAATTCCTGTTTAAGTTTAAACCTTTCAATCATTTTATCATTTTCTTTTAATCCAGGAATTCCTAGAATTGAAACAACAACTCCAATTGCAAGAATTATTATTGCAGCTTTTGCAAAAGAGGCAGGATCTCCATATTCATAAACCATAGGAGGAACTAAAAATCCAGCTACAATTCCAAGAACACCAATTGCTGTTGAAATCCCAGAAACTCTGATTCTTTCTTTTTCGTTTCTAAATTTGTCTGGATAAAGACTTTGGTAGTTTACTTCCCATAAGGTGTAAAAAGCATCATATAGACAAACAAATATTACCATCCAAATAAATATACGTTGAGCATTAACAGTGTTTGCCCAAGATTTTGGAAGTGCAAAAATAAGACAAAAACTTAAAAGACAAAAAGTTAGGCCAATTACTATCCAAGGAAAACGTCGGCCAAAGACCTTTGACATCGGAGCTTTTTTATTGGTTAAATATCCAATTAATGGGTCGTTTACGGCGTTCCAGATTGCATAAATTATGGTTGCAATGGTTACATACCATGGATTAAGATGCATTTCCTTTTCAAAAAAGAAAAAAACCATTATTCCATAAGCTCCCGTTAAAAATTCAGCAAGGAATTTTCCCGTTGCGTAAGACATTATCATCCCGACAGAATTTCTTTCTTCTGTTACTATTTTTTCCATTTAAAAAATCTCCTATTGCTAGTTTCTTCTATTTTGGTAACGAACAACCATATGAACAACTGAAATTTGGTTGCTGTTGTTTGAGATTGTATGTTCAATATCACTGTGGTAGATGATAAAGTCATTTTTTTTCAAGTCTGCATGGTTTTCACCTGCTTTAACACTTATCTGACCCTTTACAACAGTCAAAAATTCCTTAGTATTTGGGAAATGAGGATCTGAAGGAAGGGTAGAGTGAGGAGGGAAAGTGAGTAAATAGATTTCTAAATCTTCTACCATATTCAAAGGTGAAAGAACTTTAATTAGAACCCCATTTTCCATCGTTTCCAGCTTTGAAGCTGTTTCCGTGGTAGTTGGATTTACTGAAAAAGTCCTTTTTGCCTCAGAGTTAGTTTCAAGAAGATTTTGGAGATCGGTATCGAGGCCCTTTGCAATTTTCCAAACAGTGGCTATGGTTGGATTGACTTTGTTGGATTCAATTTGACTTAACATAGCTTTTGAAACGCCTGATTTTTCAGAAAGAACATTCAAAGTTAAATTTCTTTTTGAACGTAGTTTTTGAATATTTCTTCCAATCATTGGAGGGTTATCTGACATTATATTCTCCTCTTTTATATATTTATATATTCTATTATTTTGCGGGTTAAATTGTCAATAAACAATTAAGCTTTCCTGACAAATGAATGAATAACAAAAAAGATATTTAGTGGTAAAAATATAAAAAAGTTTGACATAGTAAAATTTGTTCAATATAATGAACATGTTTATTGGAGGAGTCTATGAAAAATATTATTATTGTTGGTGCGTTGGGTCAACTTGGAAGTGAAATTTCAATTGGACTAAGAAAACAATATGGAACAAATAATGTTGTTCTTACAGATATAAGAGATGATGTAAATTTAGATTTAATTCAGTCTGGTCCCTTTTATAAAATGGATTGTCGGGATGGAGAGAAACTAGCGGAGATTGTTAGAAAACACAAAATAGATACAATATATCATCTTGCTGCATTGCTTAGTGCTAATGCTGAAAAGAATCCACTTTTTGCATGGAAAATTAATATTGATGGTTTGCTTACAACTCTTGAAGTAGCTAGAGAAAACCATTGTGCGGTATTTACTCCTTCTTCAATTGGTGCTTTTGGGCCAAGTACTCCGAAAGATTTTACACCTCAAGATACTTTACAACGACCGACTTCAATATATGGAGTTACAAAAGTTTCTGGTGAGCTTTTATGTGATTACTATTTTCATAAATACGATGTTGATACTAGAGGGGTAAGATTTCCAGGAGTAATAAGTAACCTTACTCCTCCAGGTGGAGGAACTACTGATTATGCTGTTGAAATATACTATGAAGCAGTTAGGCATCAACATTATGAGTGTTTTCTTAGAGATGATACGTATTTAGATATGATTTATATGCCAGATGCCGTAAAAGCTGCAATTCAAGTAATGGAAGCAAATCCAGCGCGTTTGAGGCATAGGAATGCTTTTAATATAGCCAGCATGAGTTTTTGTCCGGAAGACCAAGCGGCTTGGATAAGAAATTATATTCCATCTTTTTCCATTAGTTACAACATAGATCCTGTAAAACAAGCCATTGCTGATTCTTGGCCGAATTGCCTTGAGGATTATGCTGCACGGGTTGAATGGGATTGGAAACCAGAATACAATTTAGATAGCATGACACGAGATATGATTAAAACTATAACACAAAAGGAGAAATAAAAATTATGTTGAATTCTAAGTTACAAAAAGAATTAATAGAGTTTTCACAGGGCTTGAAAAAACAAGGCCTCTACAAAGAAGAAAGAGTTATCAATTCTCCACAAAAAGGAGAAATTGAAATTTTAACTGAGGAAGGACAGACTAAGAAAGTTTTAAACTTTTGTTCAAATAATTATCTTGGTCTTGCTGATAATCCAGAGGTTGTTAAGGCCTCAATAGATGGTCTTAAACGTTGGGGTTATGGAATGAGTAGTGTTCGCTTTATTTGTGGAACTCAAGATTTACATAAAATGCTTGAAAAAAAGGTAAGTAAATTCTTGGGAACTGAAGATACTATTTTATTTTCATCCTGTTTTGATGCAAATGCAGCTGTTTTTGAACCATTATTAGGTGAAAAAGATGCCATTATAAGTGACGCTTTAAATCATGCCTCAATAATTGATGGAGTTAGACTTTGTAAGGCAAAAAGATTTAGATTTGAACATTCAAATATGACTGATTTAAGAAGATGTCTTGAAGAAAGCAAAGATTTAGATAGAAAAATGATTTGTACTGATGGAGTTTTTTCAATGGATGGTGACATTGCCAAATTAAACGAGATATGTGATCTTGCTGATGAATATCAGTGTCTCGTTTTAGTAGACGATTCCCATGCTACCGGTTATATTGGCCAAACCGGAAGAGGAACAAGTGAATATTGGAAAGTTGAGGGTCGTGTTGATTTAATTACAACCACTTTCGGAAAAGCTCTTGGAGGAGCCAGTGGTGGATGTATCAGTGGTAAGAAAGAACTCATAGATGTTTATAGACAAAGATCCAGGCCTTATCTTTTTTCAAATACTTTGGCACCAGCTATTGCAAGTGGGACTTTTCAAGTTCTGGATATGTTGGAAAAATCGAATCCTTACAGAGAAAAAACCATTGCAAATGCTCTTTTATTTAGGGATTTAATGACGAAAGCGGGATTTGATCTAGTTGAAGGAAACACAGCAATTGTTCCAGTAATGCTTTATGATGAGGTTAAGGCAGTAAAAATGTCAGACGAACTTCTTAAGGAAGGTGTTTATGTAATTGGATTCTGTTATCCTGTTGTTCCAAAAGGGAAAGCAAGAATAAGAGTACAACTCACTGCCTCTCATACAACAGAAGATGTAAAAAAAGCAGTAAATTCCTTTATTAAGGTTGGGAAAAAGTTTGGAATTATTTAAATAAAGTATCTTTAAGCTTACTTCCATATTCTTTAAGGCTTGAAAGAACCAGTTTTTCTTTAGGAGAAATATCGTTACTTTCAAGTCTTTCTTGTATTTTACGTTCAAAAAACTGTAGATTGCAAAGAGAATTTCCTGGAGGACATAAAATTCGGTTAGCACTAAAAGACCTAAATTGTTCTTTTTGACTATTAGTTAATACTTCAGGGTAATTTCTAGCTACATGTTTGAAAAGCATTTCAGGTATTCTTTTATCTTGATAACTAAGTGAAAGTAAAAGTCTTTGTTCTGGAGGAGTTTGCCTAATTATTGAAAAAGCTTGATAGTCGCGATCGGAAAAGAAACCACCACTATAAAGCTGGAAATCTGTATCTTCAATTAGGGGAAATTGATAGTTATCTTTAATACTTCTTAATTTTATAACCAAATCAGGATTTTGTTTTAATTTTTCATATCTGGAAAGGCAAAGTTTTTTATCAATTCCAAGTTTTGTGGCTAATTTGTCATTTAAAACTGAAATTGGTGAAAGCATTGGACATTTATTAACAGCAACTCGAACAAGTCCTGGAGTTTTTAAAAGGTCTTCTTCTGAGGCGGTAAATAAAGGTTCTATATCATAAGTCAAATTAAAGCATAGGATTGTATTAGAATCTTCTAACTGTGTAGTAATTGGACAAATTAATGTAGAACAACCATTTGGGTTTGTAAAAGCTGCAGAGGTCATAATCACAGGAGTAAGAAAAGGTTTTCCTATCATTTCTTTTATTCTTTCCTTTTTACGAATAGCAAAAGCATATTCAAAAAGTTTAGGTTGGTTTTTCTTAATAAGCTCAGCAATTGCAATTGTTGCCCTTACGTCAACCATTGCATCATGAGCTCCTTCTTGGTTAATTTTATTTGCATCAGTAAGACTTGTTAGTTTGAAAACAGGATTTTGAGTAATTGGATTTTTTTCTGGCCAGACTAAACCTTTTGGACGCAAATCATGACAAGCTCTAACAAGATCGAGAATGTCCCATCTGCTATTTCTATTTTTCCATTCTCTTTGATACGGATTTAAAAAATTTCTATAAAGTGCATTTCGAATAAATTCATCATCAAAATGAATGGAATTAAAACCAACAGTACAAGTGTTTGGAACCGAAAATTCTTTGTTTATTGCTTCAATGAATTCGCTTTCACATTTTCCTTTGGCATTTACTTCGTCTGGAGTTATTCCAGTAACAAGGCAGGCTAAAGGGTCTGGAAGATAGTCTTCACTGAGTTTACAGTAAAGTATAATTTCAGGTCCAATAGGATTTAAATTCATGTCAGTTCTTTGTCCAGCAAACTGCGCTATTCTATCAAAAGCAGGTAATAATCCAAAAGTTTCAAGATCATACCAAAAAAAAGTTTCTTTATTATTCATATTTAATCATATTACCAAAATTTTTGTTGAAAATAAAGTAATAATCAATGTATTATATATTTATGACAGAAAAAAAGCTGATAACTGTTATTCTAATTTTGGTTTTATCCTTTTCCTTATATGCAACAGACGAGCCTGTTGCTATTTCGAATAAAGATATTTCAAAATCCTTTGCAGTCATAGTTAATGCCGCAATTACTGCATTGGCTTGTTCAATGAACGACCCAGTTATTGAATTACCTAGTACTTCTATCAATATTTCTAGTAATAATAATATTCCTTCAAGGGTTTCTTTTCTTCTTACTGATCTTATTAGTTATAAGCAAACTTTGAGCGAAAATATTGGAAATACAAATTATATTTTAAGATTATTTACTGGAAAAGAAAGTATAAAACTTTCTCCTTTATTATTTTATCTTTATTCTTACTTAACTCAAGAAAATTATAAAGCAGGACAATATTTGTTAAGTGGAAATATCTACCTTTATTACAATTTTACAGAAGAATTTACAAATTTATACCAAGATGTATTTTCAGAAAATAAAATTGATGGTAATCTTTATCTAATTTGTGATATGACTGTTCAAGGAACAGGGGTTTGTCAGGCTATTAGTATTAAGGGAAGTTTTGAGCTTGAAATTTTAGGTAATGGAGAGTTTAAAGTAAGCCCAGTAGATGTATTTTATATAAATGAAAAAAAATATTCTTCAGAGCCTCTTTTTTATCATGTAGATTTTAATTAAAGGATTTTTTTATGAAAGTTAAGCAGTTTTTACAGGAAACAAATTTAGATGTGCAAAATTTAAATTTTTCAAATATTTGCAATGAATTCCTTGAACAAATGAGTAAGGGATTGTACGACGGGTCTTCATCATTACCGATGATTCCTACTTTTTGTAAAGA